>Ga0209299_1001974_pt1 | contig 11152 bp, 18 predicted proteins | sample S_140806_MF_Meta_FD_187326 | JGI IMG/M metagenome (GOLD analysis project Ga0209299, IMG submission 187326) | Freshwater microbial communities from Lake Simoncouche, Canada to study carbon cycling - S_140806_MF_MetaG (SPAdes) (version 2) | ecosystem: Environmental > Aquatic > Freshwater > Lake ...
AGAAGCCACGATAAAAGTGTGTGGAAGAAATGCCAATGGCATACACTCAGCAGCCAAGAAACAATGGCAACACACTCGAGGCACTTCTTGGGACGCACCTGTGGCTATGAGTACACTGATGAGAGAAGTATATCTTGTACAAGCACCACAACAGGATCTATTCAATCCACCACACGAACCTAAAGTATCCATGGGTATAATGACTGGAGATGTGTGCAGTGAATTTAGACCATACTTTAAAAAAGCAGTCTAATGCTGAAGAGATATCAGCAATTAGATAACAAAGTAAGTAGCAGGTTACAATTTAAATCTGCCAACGATACTTCTGTAGAAACTGATTGTGAGATATTGGATCGTTTTAAAAATGAGTTATTGAGTGAGAATGTATCTCGAGAAGCCAAAGGCAGATATTTTTATTTCTTACAAAGATTTTTAAGAGATACACAAAAAGATAGATGTAAACCCAATGGTTCTCATTATGCGGCAGTAGATATAGGAGATGTTAAAAAACATTTAGAACATCCAATACCACAGAATAAAATCCTAGCAGAGTATATGGAAGGCAATATATCAGCTCTAGAAGCCATACACATGCCATTGTGTGTTATTGCTGATTCTGATAAACATACTCTACAAGGAGAATGGGAGCAGAATGCCACGTGGACTCACCCATTTAAAAGATATCGATTGGCAGGATTTACCAAACAAATCAAAAATTTACGTGGAGAAGTTATAGATCCTAACACATGGACCATAGAAGATCATTTCCGAATGTTGGGCATTGACAATTTAATAAAAGACTATAAAATATAGATATGATTCACACAATCATATTGAATGGAGTGCATTCTGCAGTGGACAAAGTGGAATTAGCACGAGCCATACAAACAGCATCCAAAGCACAAACAGATTACAAATATTTAGATCCCTGTCTAAATGTATCCAAGAAAGTTACAGCAGAATATAAAACTGTGGGACACATCATTGCTGAAGTATTGGACAAAGAGAGAATGGGTGATTACAAAGGCAGCACAGTGCAGGTCACTCCACACATCACAGAAGAAATTCGTAATTGGATTGTAAAAACTCGAGCAAAGAACACTGTCACAGTGATAGGTGGTAATGTGGGTGACTTGGAAAACCAATTAGCCATAGAAGCAGTGAGAGAGATGACACTGAAAGAAGATGTGAGAATTGTGTTGTATGTACCAGTACCATATCTAAAAGCCGCAGGAGAGATCAAGACCAAACCTGTGCAGCATTCTGTGAAAGAATTGATGCGTATGGGTATCATGCCCTATGCACTGTGTTTAAAGAGTGACATGGACCTACGAGAGAACGAGCTAAGAAAAATAGCCATGTTCACAGGTGTTCCACAGGACAGAATAGCATGGCACACTAATGGCTTGGGCGAGTGTGGTAAGAAACTATCAAAATATATATACGGAAACAGGAAATGATTGTGCAATTAAATCCAGCTCTGCCGGTATTGACTCCCAAAGGAGAAGCCTATGCTCATTTCTTAATTGATTATGGCATGGAAGAACATCTACTATGGGTATGCTTTATTAATGAGACTGGAGAGTGTTGGACATTTAGAAATCCACAAATAAGATTAAAACCTAATGAGACTTTCAACAGATCAAAAACATCAGATATACAATGAAACCATACGAAATTATAAAAGAATTAGAGAGTGATAACTCACGCAAGTTCAAAGAGTCTGTGATTGCTCGAGAAGATAAAAACAATAATACAGAATTATTTGAAGGTGTTAGCATGGCCATGGACAAATTAAGAACGTTTGGATTAAAACAAGTGCCAGAATCACAACAGGATGGCCCAGGATTGGAATGGGACACATTTTTAGAAACCACTAATCAATTAGAACTTAGAACATTAACAGGAAATGCGGCAAGAGATAAGATCGACTATCTTGTAGGACTGTCTACCCGAGACGAATGGAACCACTGGTATCGTAGAATACTGATCAAAGATCTAAGATGTGGAGTCACAGAAAAAACAATTAATAAATTTTCTAAAATTAAAGTACCAGTGTTTGAATGTATGCTGGCAGATGACAGCAAGAAACATGAGAGCAAATTACGAGGACAGGTATTTGTAGAACCCAAATTGGATGGTGTAAGAGTCATAGCGATCTGTGACACAAGGAAAGATGAAGTGGTTCTAATGAGCAGGAATGGCAAAGAGCTTGTGAACTTCCCTCATATCAATACTCAGTTGTATCATTTATTAGGCGAGTTAGACCAGAGTTGGGTATTCGATGGAGAGATAATGAGTGCTGATTTTCAAAGTCTAATGAAACAGATACATAGAAAAGGTGATGCACAAACCGAAGATGCGATATTAAATCTATTTGATTGCATGCCTTTGTACATGTTTCAACAGGGTGAATGCACAGAGCCACTTACGAAAAGAAAAGAATGGTTAGAATCCTTTCAGTTTGGACCAAACTTTCAAATTATCGAAAGTGTTCCGTTTGATCTAGACCGAGACTATGACCGGTTTATGAATTACAATAGATCATGCATAGACAAAGGTTACGAAGGCATCATGATCAAACCACAAAACGGTGTGTACGAGTGTAAGAGATCTTCGCTGTGGTTAAAAGTAAAACCCTTTATAGAAGTAAGTCTTAAAGTTGTGGCGGTGGAGGAAGGCACAGGTAGGAATGCTGGCAAACTAGGTGCTCTCATTGTGGAAGGCACCGATGATGGCAAGTTTATACGAACCAACGTAGGATCAGGACTAACAGATGAGGATAGAGAAGCTTTTTGGAAAGACACACAAAAACTAATAGGACAGATTGTGGAAGTGAGAGCAGATGCTGTCACACAGAATCAAGATGCTGTGGATGAATACTCACTGCGTTTTCCACGATTCTTAAGATTCAGAGGATTTGAAAAGAATGAAAAACTTTAAAATAGAAATAAATGTGGGAGACACTGTGGAAGTAGGCAGATTCCGCAATGTTGTAGCCAAGATCAAAGATATTTCAATTGACGATAATGGGCAACCTGTTATTATTACAAATAAAGGACCAAAGAAATTGTTCAGTTGCAGATTGAGTAAATTAATGCCAGGTGCAAAAACACCCAAGCAAATTCTGCAGGAGAAACAATGAGTTCAGATGCGGCTGTACTACTAGGAATTGTGATGCTGTTGTGGCTGGGTGGTATCATAGGTTGGTGGTTAAGCTCCAAGTTTTATGAATCAAGATACAAAGAGCTTTTAGATGCTAGTATAGAAGTAAATAAAGTGACTATAAACTCATTGGCACAAAGCATGAAAGATATTAAAGCAAGAAAAGAAAAAGAGCATGATTAAAGACAGTGACCTAGAATTTTTTACAAAAAACGCACAGAAGGACAAGCGAGCAAGGCAGATACAGGATCAACTCATAGCAGAAAGAAAGATTCGTATGAATGATGTGACTATCGAAATACTGCATGAAATAATCAAAGAAGCACAACAGAGAGCAGAACAAGAGAATGTCTAAAATTTATTTAGGCATATTCTTTATAACAGTTGGCGTTCTATTTTTTATTAATTCTCAACAACTAAATTTTGGAACTATTACCAATATTGGTCCAGGATTTTTTCCAAAAATAATATCTATAATAACTATTTTATTAGGTTTGATCATTATGATTAAAGCAATAAAATGGAAATTTTAAATAATCTTTTAGCAGGCTTTGAAATTATATTAACCTGGAAATATCTTCTTTGGTGTTTTATAGGAGTATTTTTAGGAACATTAATTGGCATATTGCCAGGTATAGGATCCATAGCCACCATAGCAATATTGTTGCCAATTGCTATCTCACTTGGAGATCCCACAGGTACATTGGTCATGATGGCTGGTATCTATTATGGAGCACAGTATGGGGGATCCACCACATCTATTCTTTTAAACATTCCAGGAGAAACATCATCTATGATAACTGCCATAGATGGTTATAAAATGTCACAGAAAGGCAAAGCTGGATCGGCACTCACAGTGAGTGCTCTAGGAAGTTTTGTTGGTGGAATCATAGGCACTGTGGTTGTTTGTTTTTTAGCTACACCTATGATCAACTCAGCTTTATTATTTGGACCCATAGAATACACTAGCCTAATGATTATGTGTCTATTGGGATCTGTTTTTATATCAAGAAATTCTATTTTTGTAGGATTGGGTATGCTCTGTACTGGCATGCTTTTAGCTATGATAGGAGCAGATGTAAACTCTGGAACTCATAGGTTAACTTTTGGACAGACTTTTCTGTTGGATGGCATAACGTTCGCTATAATGGTAATGGGATTATTTGGTTTACCCGAGGTGTTACATGTTTTATTGCAAAATAGAAATTCTGAAGTAAAAAAAAATAAAAAATTTTTTTATTTTGATACTAAAGATATTAAGCAGTCAATTGCTCCTTGTTTTCGAGGCACAATTATAGGATCCATACTTGGTGTGATACCCGGAGGAGGAACTTGGATTAGTACCATGGCCTCATATATGATTGAAAAAAAAATCTCAAAAACACCAGAAAAATTTGGTACAGGCATGGTACAAGGAGTCGCTGGTCCCGAATCGGCTAATAATGCTGCGGCGCAAACATCATTCATACCATTGTTAACACTAGGAGTTCCTTTTCAGCCAATCATGGCTATGATGTTATCGGTTATGTTGATGAGTGACATAACACCCGGTCCCCAATTAATAACCGATCATCCAAACATATTTTGGGCACTGATAGCTAGTTTTTGTATTGGTAATATAATGCTGTTATTTCTCAACTTGCCATTGATCGGGCTATGGGTAAAATTACTTAACATACCAAAGGTTTTACTTTACTCCGCAATAGTATTTTTTTGTATATTAGGAGCATACAAAATTAATAATAATTGGCAGGAAGTTGTTTACATTTTACTGTTCTTTACTGCATTAGGTTATTTTTTTAAAAAAATAGATTGTGATCCTTCTCCATTGCTATTAGGATTTGTTATTGGTGGGTATCTAGAAGAATATCTTCGCAGGAGTTTGCTTTTGCATGATGGTAATTTTATCTTGTTTCTAGAAAGACCAATATCGTTATTTTTTATTGTTATTTCGGCAATCATATTAGGTTGTTTGATCTGGTATAAAAACAAAAATATTTTCCATAAATTTTTAAAAGAATAAGTATTCATATGCGGAATTATCTTGCCTTTCTATCATTGATAGTGTTTTTATTTTTATCAGTACAGAACACAAGGGCTACGGAATTTCAACCAACCAAAAAACAAATTGAAATCATTGTGCCATATCCTCCAGGTGGAGCCACCGACAGGGTTGCAAGATTAGTATCTGAGATTTTTTTAGAACATGGTTGGAAAAGCACCGTGCTAAATCAACCAGGAGGAGAAACCACTATAGCTTCCAATAATGTGGCATCAGCAAAACCAGACGGGCATACATTATACATAGGCGGAAATGGTTTTTTAGACGCAAATATAGTTTTTGACGCTCCCGGAAGATTGTACAATGAAAATAGTTTTGATCCAGTAGTACCACTAGGGCACGGGTCGTTGATGCTGGCTGTGAGCAATACCTCCACTGTACGCACTTACGAAGAATTTAAGAATTACGTAAAAGTAAATCCTGATAAATTTAAAATTGGTTTTTGGAATTTTTATACAGCTCATCTATTCTATGAATGGGCAAGACTAGAAGGTCTTCCAAAACCCACTATTGTAACTTACAAAGGATCAGCACCACAAATTACAGACATACTAGGTGGACACATAGAATTTATATTTGATTCATTCACAGCCACAAACAAACACTATGAAGCAGATAAGTTAAGAATAATTGCTTCTTTGGATTCAAAAAATTTAGTTAGGGTGCAAAATATAAAGAATGATAAAAAAATAATTAATATTTCAAAAGACCATCCAACACTAGAAATCAGTACTTGGTATGGCATTTTTTCTCCTGCAAACACGAGCCAGTCCGTTAAACAAGAAATACGAGACGTTGTGAATGCAGGATTTGCAAAACAAAAAAATATAGATAGGATGGCGGAATTAGGAATCTTCGATGTGGGAGGATCTGCTGAGCAATTGAACAGGACTCAAAAAGACCTGTTGTCTTTTTTCAAAGACACTCTAAAGAATATGAAATGATAGGTTATCAAGTTGGAAAAGATATATTTTTTAATAAACATCTAGCATTATACAATTTAATGATAAAGGGTTCTATAGTTGAACCAGAAAACATAAAATTCATAGCATTTGACGAGACTTATGATAAAATAAATTGGTTAGTTGAACCAACACAATCTTTCGAAGAGTTAATGACTGCTCATGCTCTAGATTTAAGAAATAGATATGAAAGAATAATTTTATCGTGGAGTGGAGGAACAGATAGTCATACCATTTACAATATTTTTAAAAAAAATAATATTCATATAGACGAGATAATAATCAAAACAGCAGATGAAAGATTAGTTGCACATCAACCCAAGTATCATGCGAACTGGATGAGAAAAAATCATTATGATTCTTCCACAATTATTACTGAATATGATCAGTACGATGAAAATCTAATTAAATTAGATCGTCCCAACGAAGAATGGATTTGGAAAAATTCTGGAGATATACATCATTCAGGAGCTAATACCGGAGGTGAACACACTTTACATTTAGTAGAAAAAAATCATAGCGGAAAAAAATACATTCATATCGGAGGATATGAAAAACCACATGTTTTTTATAAAGATAAAACTTGGTGGACATGTTTTAAAGATATGGGATTGTATCAAATTGCTGGTACTAAAGTTAATTATGATTATTTTTATTTGAATCCTTTAATTCATTTAAAACAGTCTCACTTATTAAAAAATTTTTGTAAAATATTATTAAAACAACAAAATTTAAATATAGAAAAAATTCAAACAATTAGTGATAAAGAAATATTTCAACCATATGATTCTAAAATAAATTATAAAAAATGGGCACTGTCTCTAGGCAGAGATGAAGAGTTAACTGAAGGAATAAGTCAATTACAAAAAAACAATCATCATAGAATGATATCAATTGATTTATTAGATAAAAATTATAAAGATATTATTCATCTAGGAGATCCAGCATTTAATATAAGATCAAATAATGATAATAAAACTACTTCAATTTTTTCTAAAGGTTTGTTTAATTTATATAGTGAAAAAAAATTTTTATTTTTTCTTATGAAAAATAAATGGATAAAATCAATCGGTAAAATATTGGATTTAAAAATTATATATTCAAAAGCCTACAATCTAGGACCGTAATATTATATTGACAAAAACCAACTTTAAAATATAATATAGATATAGATGCCCAAAGAAGAAGTATTAAAATTTGCAGGAGAAGTAACCGAAGTGTTGCCTAACCAAATGTTCAGGATTAAATTAGAAAATGGTCACACTGTATTAGGCTATGCCAGTGGTAAGATGAAGCAGAACAAAATTAAGATACTCGCAGGGGATAAAGTCGAAGTGGAAGTTAGCCCCTATGATTTGTCCAAGGGCCGAGTAACCTATAGGTTCAAGTAATGGAGATAGGTCATTTTAAAATGCATACAAGAGACCCTTTAGGTCGAGATTTGGGGCCTTCGTTGGCCGACTTACTCTGTGCTTGAATGCGGTTACTGGCTCTAGGATAATTCTATGAATACAAATATTAATACTCCTGCACCTGTAAACACACGATCAGTGATTGAGAGCAATCACATGGGCGGTAAGTGGATTGATAGATTATACCAAATAGGTATAACCGATGCTATGGAGTTAATCAATAAAGATTCTACAAAATATCGAGGTAAAATTTACCGTAGAAGAATCACCTTACAAAACACGGAAGGTCAAAATTTCTTTGTTGTAGCATATGAATCAGCTGATGGTAGATGGTTTGACAACTGTGGTATGCCGATAAAGAAACCTACCAATATAACCAAAGAGTTAGAAGAAGAATCGTTAGATACAGATATTCTATCTAATTAATTCAATAAAATCAACACAAATTAGCAGTTGACAAAATACCAAAACCTGTTACAATAATAGTAACTTAGGAGGAAATATGAACTACAAATGTTCAGCACAAGCAAGACTGGTTTTAGATCAAGTGGCAGCGAGATGTCAGAAGGATACTAAGACTAATAATAAGTGGTCTGGAAATTCTGGCAGCTACATGTACATCATGGGCAGAGAAAATTCAGATGGTAAGGCTACGGGCGTGGTACACAAATTCCAAGCTGATGGCAGCCACAAATTAGCAGGATCTTTCAAGATTCTTGCTGATGGTACCATAACAAGATTCACAGGTTTGAGTAAATCAAACTGGAATGAATATATGTCTAAAGCAGAATTTGATTACAAACAGACTCTATCGTCTGGTAATAAGACTGCCGTAGACGCAGAAAAAGCACAATCTAAGGTTGCTTAATCGATTCAGGTGCTCTTCGGAGCACCTTGAAATCAGATAAATATCACCATGCTCCACGTTAAAATAAAAAACGTAATGCGAGTGTTACGTGAATTATTTTCCAAAGAGAGACGCACAGAGTTAATGCGTGAGTTATTCTCTAAAGCCAATAGAACAAGATTATACATCATAGGATCCATGATGTTGATTGCCTTTGCGGCTGGTACATTCTGGCCGAACTTCGTGGTAAAGAAAAAAGTAGCGATATCAGCCACAGATACTTTAAAAAATCGAGCTCGCAGTTTTGGTTTGGTTGAACCATTGATGCATTATTACAGTCAAAAGACTTTTATAGAAGCAGTGAGCAAGTGTGTAGATTATCTAAACTTTGAACACAATGACGAGCAAGAGATTCCCAAAGCTATTATTATAGGTATGGCCATGATGGAGTCAGACAACGGTACCAGTCGTTTTGCACTGGAAGGTAATGCTCTGTTTGGTGTGAGAACTTGGGATCCAAATGTACCACAAATCAAAGCCTACAGAAGTCTAGATTCCAAATGGGGTATTAAGAAATATCCTACCAAATGCGCCAGTGTGAGAGACATGATACATATTCTAAATACCAAGGGTGTACACCGAGAATTCCAGAGAGAACGAGCAGTACAGAGAATAATAGGTATGAAGAACGTGTATCGATTAGCAGGATCTATCAATAGCTGGGCTACCAATCCAGAATACAGTGAACAATTAAAAGCCATTATTCGAGACAATGGGTTGGATAAATTAAATTAACACCATCAGATCACAAAGATCACAAAAATTGTTTCTAAAAGTCAATAAAATCAAGAGTTTAAACAAGATCAACTAGGTTGACGCTTTTGGTATTTGTGTTACAATAATAGTATGATAAAAATAATAATAGGTGCAGTGGGTATGTACATATATCTCAAGCACCCAGAACAGGTTCATGCAGGCATAGAGTCTACCAAGCATACTCTAATAGCGGCACTGGATTGGATTTCAAACAGTTTGAAATCTTAATATAAACAAAAAGGAGAACAATGAACAAGATGTTAAAACTTTGTGTTGCTTTCGCTGGCTTGTTATTGATAGCCAACTGTAGCACTTATTCTATCAAGCATGATGGAAATAAGAATGCCACAGTGGAATCAGTACCAGCTTGGTATGTGGACTACAAAGGATTCGATGGTAAAGTGTATCAGGAAACAGGTCAATCTGTTAGCCCTGACATGGAACTAGCAATCAAGAAGAGCATACTATTAGCCAAAGCAAAATTGGCTGACAGAATCAACGGTGAGATGAACAACAAGACTACCATCGCTAAAAACGAAGGTGGCACTGACGAGAATCAAACTGTTAAAGCAGGCACACAGGACACTGTGGTTAACGTAATATCTGACACTCTATTAACCAACTATGCGGTTACAAAGAAAGAAGTATTCGCGACTGGTGATAAGAGCTACAGATCATACGTGATGATCAGTATATCCAAAGAAGATGTGGACAGAGTGATTTCTGATATTAAGAGCAGAAAAAACTCGTCAATATCTCCAGCCGAGCTGGATAAAAAAGCCAAAGAAGTATTAGACAAGAAGAGCTAGTCCATGATTAGAATATTCATGGCGGCTCTGCTTGTGTTGACAGCAACACAGGCTCAACCTGTACAAGCAGGTGGCCCGTGGAGCGATCAATACTGCAATATCAAAACAGTCTATATTAAAGTGGTAGATAGCAAAGGCAACATCATAGAAGAGAAGACCGAAGAAAAAGTTGAGTGTGAGGATGGAGTAAAGGATTTCTTACACGGTATGGGCATAGCAGAAAGTTGCCAATACTTTACTTGGATGATGCCATTAGGACAAACTCGAGTAGAACAAAGATCAATCGCTTGTAAAAAATTAAATGGTGGATATGAAATCGTTCCAGGTTATCATTATATTAAGTAGTTTATTACTGCCTAATTGTGCCAGCAGTAACTCTTACGTAAAAGAGACCGAAGGCACTTTTATTAACATGCCAGATCCTGTATCATTGGGAGATGGTAGATTAGCAGAGCCTGGCAGATTCCTGTGGAATCACATGCAGTATCTAAGATTCAGTTTAAATGATGATGAGAAAAAAATGCATCAATCTGCTGTGTATCATGCACTCAATAATACTCCCAATGGACCAATCACTGCTTGGAATAGTCGAGAAAGATTAGCACAAGGCAAGGTAAGAGTTATACACAGTTTTCAAACCAGCACTGGCTATTGTAGAGTATATCAAGCACTGATAGAAATAAATGGTAGCTCTCGTCACTGGACGAATAAGGCTTGTAAAAGCGGCAACAGTGATTGGGTATTTTTAAATTAAGTGGTCCAAGGACGACCTTCGACTAATCCGCCTGTGTTTGGATTATCCGTTAAATCATTGCCAGAGTATTGAGTGGGTAGTTGAGTGATATCATACTGATTTCTAGCACGATAATAATTTTTAGTTGAATCAACAGCACCAGTGATTGAGCCATCGTCAGCCACCACTCGGCCTTCTCTTTTGGCTTGAGCAATGTCGAGTTTGGCCGTCTGTCTAGCTTCTTTGTCTGCTAAACCGCCAGCTGCTGGTTTTATGGTCCACTGTGTGGTAGTTATTTTATCAACTCTTTGCCAGACAGCTCCATCATAGATGCGCCAGTCTTGTT
>Ga0209299_1001975_pt1 | contig 11151 bp, 10 predicted proteins | sample S_140806_MF_Meta_FD_187326 | JGI IMG/M metagenome (GOLD analysis project Ga0209299, IMG submission 187326) | Freshwater microbial communities from Lake Simoncouche, Canada to study carbon cycling - S_140806_MF_MetaG (SPAdes) (version 2) | ecosystem: Environmental > Aquatic > Freshwater > Lake ...
ATTAGAAGAGTTAGGTATTGGACGGCCCTCAACATTTGCATCGATTATGCAGACAATTCAAGATCGTGGTTATGTGGCAAAACGAGGGCGAGCACTAGTTCCAACATTTCTAGCTTTCTCAGTTACAGGATTACTTGAGCAGCACTTTACAAAGTTAATTGATTACGAATTCACCGCCTCAATGGAGGAGGATTTAGATCGAATTGCAAATGGTGAAGAGGAGCGAGTTGCATGGCTTACTAAGTTTTTCTATGGCACCGATAACAATCCGGGGCTTGCTGATCTTTCAGCAGATCTAGGTGCAATTGATGCCCAAGCTATTAATACAATGAAGATGGGTGAAGATATTGAGATCAGAGTTGGCAGATTTGGCGCATACCTGCAACAAGGCCAGGGTGATGATCGAAAGTTTGCAAATATTCCAGAGCAGATGGCACCTGATGAATTAACACTTCCAGTTGCAATTGAACTACTTGCTAAACCATCGGGTGAGCGAAAGTTAGGAAAAGATCCTGAGACTGGTTTAGAGGTTATTGCTAAATCTGGACGCTTTGGTGCCTACATCACCGAAGTGTTTCCAGAAGAGATTGTTGAAGAGGGTGCTAAAAAGAAGAGAAAAAAGAAGGATGCGCCAAAACCAAAGACTGCTTCCCTGCTTTCAACTATGTCATTAGACACTGTTGATTTATCAGATGCGCTCCGTTTGCTATCACTACCAAGATCTTTAGGTTCATATCAAGATGAAATTATTACTGTTCAAAATGGTAGATACGGTCCATATATGAAACATGGCGCAGATTCACGAACGCTAACAAGTGAAGATCAATTATTTTCAATTGGCTTAGAAGAGGCGATTGAAATTTATAAACAACCAAAGGTTAGAAGACGTGGTGTTGCAAAACCCCCACTAAAAGAGTTGGGCAAAGATCCACAAACAGAACGTGAAGTAATTGTTAAAGATGGCAGATTTGGTGTTTATGTTACAGATGGTGAAACAAATGCAACACTGCGCCGAGGAGACGCGGTTGAGTTATTAACATTAGAAAGAGCACTTGAATTATTAGCAGGCCGTCGTGCTTGGGAAATTGAAAATCCTGGCGGTTCAAAGAAGAAGGGTAAGAAGGCGAAGAAAAGTGCACCGACTTTGACCGAGAAAACAGTTAAGGGTGCTGGTGCTAAAAAGAAGGCTAAAAAGGCAGCTACTGGTGTTGGAAATGCACCAAAGTAATAGTCATTAGGCGCAAGTAGACTTACAACATGTCACTGCCATTTCCAGCGGCCCCCGCGCAATCTGAATCTAGAAGTGTGTTGGCAATTCCAGCATTTAGAAAACTCTGGCAAGCAATGGCATTCTCATCTTTTGGTGATTGGTTAGGTCTTCTTGCATCAACAGCACTTGCCCAGCAATTAGCAGGCGGTGATTATGCAAAAGCAAACTTTGCTATTGCAGGAGTATTTATTGTCCGATTACTTCCAGCAGTAATTCTTGGGCCATTTGCTGGGGTAATTGCAGATAGATTTGATCGCAGAAAATTAATGATTGTCTGTGACATCTTAAGATTTTCCCTTTATCTTTCAATTCCAATTGTTGGTAATTATTTTTGGTTGTATACTGCATCAATTCTTGTTGAGGTTGTCACATTGTTTTGGTCTCCGGCAAAAGAAGCATCTGTTCCAAATCTAGTACCTAAATTAAAGCTAGAAAGTGCTAACCAAGTTTCATTATTAGCTGCCTATGGCACAGCACCGATTGCCGCAATTGTCTTTTCAACCCTTGCTCTCTTTACTGGCGCTATAAATTCGGTAATTGGAAACACAACCCCAGCATCAGCTGCTGACTTAGCGCTTTATGTAAATGCATTTAGTTTTGCTTTTTGTGCCTATACAGTGTGGCGTTTAAAGGAGATTCCAGCAGGGCCAGGCAAAAAACTTCAACAACTCTCTCTTGGAAAATCATTATGGGATGGCTTTTCATTTATTAAAGAATCTAAAGTTATTAGGGGCTTAATTTTTGGAATGCTGGGTGCTTTTTTTGCAGCAGGTGCGGTAATTGGTTTAGCAAGAACCTTTGTTAGCGATTTACAAGCTGGTGAAGCTGCATACGGTATTTTATTTGGCGCAGTATTTTTTGGGTTAGCGTTAGGAATTTCATTTGGGCCAAAGGTGTTTGCACAATTTTCCAGAAGAAGATTATTTGGAATTTCACTTACAGTTTCTGGTCTATTTTTAGTAACTCTCTCTTTGGTTTTAAACCTTGTTCTAGCAATCTTTATCACCATTATCTTGGGTATTTTTGCCGGAATCTCTTGGGTTACTGGATTTACCATGCTTGGCATGGAGGTTGAGGATGAGGTACGCGGACGCACATTTGCTTTCGTTCAATCGCTCATCCGGGTTTCACTTGTCCTTGTGCTTGCAGTTGCACCATTAATTGCAGCAGCGATTGGCCGGCATACATATACATATAAATCAACAACCCTTACTTATAACGGTGCGGCATTTACAATGTTTTTTGCAGGTTTAATTGCTGTAAGTGTTGGTGTTGCTTCTTATCTTCAGATGAGAGATCGCCCAAACGTTTCATTGTTAAGTGATATTAAGTCAGCATTTCGTGGTGAGTTAGGTGCAATAACTGGTCAGGTTACTAGTGGTGTATTTATTTCATTTGAGGGTGGCGAAGGCTCAGGTAAATCAACTCAAACTAAATTATTAAAAGAGTGGCTAGAAAAAAATGGTGAAACTGTTCTGTTAACTCGTGAGCCAGGTGGCACACCACTTGGTAATCAATTACGAGATATTTTGCTAGATAATAAAACTGGTGCGATTTCACCACGGGCAGAAGCACTTATGTACGCAGCAGACAGAGCTCATCATGTATTTTCAACAATTAGACCAGCACTCCAAAGAGGTGAGGTTGTAATCTCTGATCGTTACTTCGACTCCTCAATTGCATATCAAGGCGCTGGCAGAGTTTTACTACCAGCAGAAGTTGCACGAATTTCTCGGTGGGCAACAGAATCTCTTGCTCCAATACTTACAGTAATTATGGATCTACCGGCCGAGATAGGTTTAGGAAGATTGCAATCAACTGATCGGTTAGAGAGTGAACCCTTAGCTTTTCATGAAAGAGTGCGCCAAGAGTATTTAAATCTTGCCTATCAAGATCCAGAGAGATTTTTAATAGTTGATGCCTCTTTAAGTGTTGAACAAATACACCAAGTGATTATTGAAAGAGTTTCAACAATTAAATTACTTAAAAGAAATCAGAAACAGTAATGAGTGTTTTTGATCAACTAATAGACCAAGATCAGGTTACAAAGGTGCTTAAAGAGGCTGTTTTGGCCTCTAGTAACCAATCTAATAAGGGCCAACAAATGACCCATGCCTGGCTCTTTACCGGCCCAGCCGGCTCTGGCAGATCAAATGCAGCGGTTGCATTTGCAGCAGCTTTAGTCTGTCAAACTGGCGGTTGCAATAAATGTTCAGAGTGTTTATCTGTAACAGTAGGCTCACATGCTGATGTTGAATTAATTAGAACTGAAGGTTTGTCAATAAAGGTTGATGAGATAAGAGATTTAATCAGCAGAGCCTCTTGGGCACCATCGGTTTCAAATTACCGTGTGGTGGTAATTGAGGATGCTGATCGTTTAACTGAATCAGCAGCTAATGCTCTACTTAAAGTTATTGAAGAGCCAGGGCTTAGAACTGTTTGGTTACTTTGTGCGCCAACTCTTACCGATGTTTTACCCACGATTAGATCACGTTGTCGTCATCTATCACTTCACACACCATCTGCAAAAGCTGTTGCTAAATTACTAATTGAAAGAGATCAGATAAGTAAAGAGCTTGCTGAATTTGCTGCTCGCACCTCCCAAGGCCATATTGGTATTGCCAAGCATTTAGCCACTAATCAACAATCAAGAGATAACAGATTGGCGACTTTAAAGATTCCATTTACAATCAAAAGTGTTGCAACCGCATATAAAGCTGCTGAACTACTTGTTAACTCTGCTAAAGCGCAAGCAGAAGCTGATTCTGAAAACCGCGACAAAGCTGAGCTTGTAAACTTAAAACAAGCTTGGGGATCTACTGGATCAAAGATGGCATCAGGGGGCGCTAAAGCAATTAAAGAGCTTGAGAGGGAGCAAAAAACTAGGGGCACAAGAATGGTTAGAGATTATTTAGATAGGGCGCTTCTAGATCTTGCTACCCTTTACAGAGATGTTTTACTGGTTCAATCTGGTTCAGGTGATAATTTAATAAATCAAGATATTAAGGATGAGATTACAAAAGTAGCTATCTCGACAACTGAGAGTAAAACACTTGTGAAAATACAGGCAATTTTGAAAGCAAGAGTCAATCTGGCTCATAATGCTGCCCCACTTCTAACAACCGAGTCACTTATGTGTGAATTATGGTGATCAAGTGGTAATTAGCACACCAAGAGATAGGGCAAAATACTCCCATGCGCCTTGACCATGTTTCTTATGTTGCCTCCCATGACCAAATATCTGATGTTGTAAATCGGATTGGCTCTCAAATTGGAACCGCATTTATAGATGGAGGCATACACCCTAAATTTGGAACCAGAAACTTCACAGCTCCTTTACTGAATGGGCAATACATTGAAGTTGTTTGCCCAATGGATCATCCAGCGACAGATTCAACTCCATTTGGTAGAGCGGTTAAGAAGAAAGCAGAAGAAGGCGGTGGTTGGATGACTTGGGTGCTAGCAACTGAAAATATTTCAGAGATTGAAGAGAACCTCGGTCGAAAAGCTGTGGACGGTCAAAGAAAAAAACCTAACGGTTCAATACTACAATGGAAACAGTTGGGAGTTCTAGATATATTAGAAGACTCACAACAACCATTTTATATTGAATGGGTTAGTAAAGAACATCCATCTAGTGATGGAATTGCACACGCCAAACTTTCAGAATTACATATTGTTGGAGAACAAGTTTCTAGTTTAAAAACCTTAAATGAATTTAAAGAAGTTGTACTACAAAATACTAAATTTAATTTTGTTAAATCAGAAAGTGAAAGTTCTGGAATTAAAGAAATCGTTTTTATTTTTAATGGGAGTAAAGTAGTAATTGATTAGGATTTAAACAAATCTGCTACGTAATTTAAACCCAACTCCCGTGACCTTAAGTACTCTTCCGATCCTCCTGCGGAACTGATATTTCCCCCGTTCACTCCTACCCATTTAAAATCTTTATTTAAGTTATTTTCCGCCATAAATCTAGATACTCTAGACCCTAAACTGCCTGTATAAACAACATCTTCAAGCACCTTAATACTGGCAGCTTGATAAAAAATTTTTAAATACGACTTATCAAATATTGCTGGGATTTCGTCAAAAACTAGTAAAGAATAATCATTAGTATCAAAAAATTCTGATTCAAGTATCTTTATTGAGATGGATCCATGCGACAGAATAACTTTTTTACCTTTACCAAAAAGTCTTACATGTGACCCAACTTCTTCATAGGCATATAATTCCGATAAATTCTTAATGTGTTTACCTAAACGAATATATGTTGGTCCGCCAGTATTCAAAAAATCTAAAATTGCATTTTTTGTAGAAATTGCATCCGCTGGCGAAAAAATTCTAAATTTTTCTAGCCCTGAAACTATTGCTAGGTCTTCAACTGCCCAATGACTATAACCCGCGGACCCATATTGGAAGCCTGTGCCAACTCCGACCACACAAACACTTAAATCGTGATAAGCAATATCCAAACGCAATTGCTCTAGTGCTCTAAATGTTGAGAAATTTGTAATTGAGTACGCAAAAACTTTTGAACCCTGGGAAGATATTCCGGCGGCTATCGACATCATTGATTGCTCCATTATGCCAATATTTATAAAATTATTTGGATACTTATCTTTAAATGGTTCCAAAACCGAAAAGCCTAAATCTCCAGTTAAAAAGAATGGAATCTGATTATTTTCAGAGTACTCTAAAATAGTTGAAATTAATTCTTTACGCATTATTGCTTAGTTACCTATTTCCTTAATAAAAATTTCTAATTCTTCTTTACTCGGAGATTTATAATGCCATTCCAATTTATTTTCCATTTCTTTTATGCCCTTACCCTTTGTCGTCCTTGCAATGATTACCTTAGGCTTGTCAGCAGATCCCACTTCTAAGGCAGCAGTAAGTTGTGAAATAGCGTGACCATCTACCTCAAAACAACACCAACCAAAACTAACAAACTTATCAACCAAAGGCTCAAGATTTAACACCTCATCCGTTTTACCAAATGACTGTAATCCATTTGCATCAACTATAAGCGTTATATTATTTAATCTAAGTTGACTTGCGAGTGCCAAAGATTCCCATGTGGTACCTTCATTTAACTCGCCATCGCTTATTAAGACATAGACTTGCTTGCTTTTAGAGGCGATTGCAACTCCAACCCCTAAAGGTAGCCCATGCCCGAGTGAACCAGTTGAAAAACTAATGCCATTAACTTTGTGACTTACATGACCGATAAGTTCAGAACCATCAGTACCAAAATCATCAAGCATACTTTCAGGAATTATTTTTAACCCACTTAAAGAAGCATAAAATGCAGCAGCCGCATGACCTTTTGAACAAATAAACACATTAGGACTGCTTTGGACGATTTGGTGAACCACCGCAATTATTTCTGCAGCTGACAAGCAAGATCCAATGTGAGATGAATTTATTTTCGCCACCATTAGTAACGACTTTAATCTTATGTATTTTGCTAAATAGCTTGCACTAGAATCAGTCTTCATTAGGGTTAGTCGAAATTATCATAATACCCACATGGTATAGTTAAATTGTGAATTTTGGAGGAAAAATGCTTAAACATGCATTAATTATTACATGGTCTGGGTTTCAAGACCATGAATTGGTTTACCCTTATTACAGGCTTTTAGGAGATGGCTTTAAAGTAAGCGTCGTAGCAGATAAAAAAGATAGTCTTGGTAGAGTTTATGGAATTTTTGGCCTTAATATGCCATGCGATTTGCTTTTTTCTGAATTTAACAAAGATACCAAAAAATGGCTCAATGATTGTGATTTGCTTGTAATTCCAGGAGGAGTAAAGTCTTTAGAAAAGTTACGCCAAGAAGGCCAAGTTAAGGATTTTATTAAAAAATGGCACGATTCTGGGAAAATCATAACTTCAACTTGCCATGGCGCTCAAATGTTAATTTCTTCGAAAATTACAAAAGGAAGAAAGATTGCCGGTTATTATTCACTTAAAGACGATTTAGAAAATTCTGGTGCAGAATACTCTAGAGATCCAGTAGTAGTAGACGGAAATATAATTTCATCACCACATTATGATTTTATGGGAGAGTGGATGGAAACTACCCTTAAAGAGTATAAAAGAAAATATCTATGATATGGGGATACATAGTAATGTAATTGTTAGTAAGCCTTGGGGTTATGAATACTTAATATACGAAACAACAGAAGTTGCACTTTGGCTATTATATATAAAGAATGGAGGGCGAACTTCTTTACATTGCCACCCAAACAAGACAACCGGACTTTTGCTACTTAAAGGTAATGCAAGGATTTCTTTTATCGCAGACTTTAAAGAGGTAAGCGCACCAAGTAAACAAATGTTCAGACGTGGTTTATTCCACTCAACAGAAGCGCTCTCTAATGACGGCATATTCGTGCTTGAAATCGAAACCCCAAATAATAAAAATGACCTTATTCGACTTAATGACATTTACGGAAGATCGAACCTATCCTACGAATCAGGCGACAAATTGATATCCAAAACAAAAAGTACAATTTGGATTACTGAACCGAGCTCTACTCAGCCTGAAATTTATGATAACGGGGAGATAAGCTTTCGAATTCAGAGGATCAATAAACTTGAAACATTCTTAAGTTTTCACGATAACCAAATAGTAATGTTTCTTCGCGGGGGCGTAGGTAAAATAGTTTCAGGCGTACCTCAACTAGCCACAGCTCCCGGAGATATAGGGCTAATGTCAATTTTAAGAAAAGTTATAGTTAGTATGGAATTCGTAACTGAAGACACACTAGTTTTGATTGCTGGGAATAATGAAGCCTAGTGACTTTCCGGACGGGTTTTCTAGTGAAGCAAATAATTTAGCAATTGATTTTGATGGCGTGATACATAAATCTGACTTTGGGTTTTATGACGGTACCTGCTATGGATTACCAGTAGAGGGATCACTCGAAGCAATCAAACAATTATCAAAAACCTATAAGATAATAATTTTTACTGCAAAAGCTAAGTCCGATAGGCCACTCATTGATGGTAAAACGGGTATTGAGCTAGTTACAGATTGGCTTAGCAAATATAATATTTTAGAATATGTATCACAAGTAACCTCTGAGAAGCCACGGGCATTTTTGTATATAGATGACAATGCTTATAGATTTACAAACTGGAAAGATACATTAGAATTTGTGCAGGCAAATGAAATTTAGCGTAAGTGATTATGTAATATTTAGACTGACTAATATTGGAGTTAAACAAGCTTTTTGTGTGACGGGCGGAGCAGCGTCTCACCTTATGGAGTCTTTACGATTATCTACTATCAAGACCATACATAACCACCACGAACAAGCTAGTTCGATGGCAGCAGATTCTTACGCGAGAGTGTCTAAAATTCCTGCTTTAGTTTTGTGTACAAACGGACCAGGCGTAACAAATTTGATTACTGGCGTTGCAGGCGCTTTTCAAGATTCAGTTCCAATGGTTGTTATAACTGGACAAGTATCAACAAAGCAAATGATGCAAAATTCAAAACTCAAACTTCGACAGCTCGGTGTTCAAGAGATATTAACAGAACCACTAGTGCAATCGATTACAAAAGCATTTGTTCAAATACTTAATCCTAAAGATGTTGTCGAAAAGTTAGACATTATTCTAAACCAAATGATAACTGGTCGTATGGGTCCAGTATGGATAGAGATTCCGCTAGATGTCCAGTCGATGATAATAGATGTTGACATGAAGAATTCTGGCAAAAACTATAAACAAATAGATGACACGGATACGTCAGAGTTTTGTTCGGAAATCAATTCTTATTTAATTGAAGCGAAACGTCCATTATTAATTGTTGGAAACGGTATTCACTTAAGCAATACTGAAGCAGCTTTTAACAAACTATTTAGTAAAATTGGAGTTCCAGCTGTATCAACTTGGTCAGCTTCAGATCTTTTTGCAAGTTTTAATGAGCTATATATTGGTAACTTTGGCATACTTGGTCAGAGAGCAGCCAATTATGCTATTCAGCGGGCAGACTTATTAATAGTTCTTGGATCACGGCTGTCAATCCCAAATATAGGATATAGCAGTGAGCTGTTTGCGCCGAATGCAAAAAAAATCATGATCGATATAGACGAGAACGAATTAAATAAGGAAACAATTACAATCAATTTTAAGATTTGTAAAGATCTTAGAAAATTAATTCCATGTATGGCATCGCACCTAAACTCCTATAAACACCATGAAGAATGGAGAAATTTAACGAGTGCTTTAAAAAGCAAGTTATTAATTACTAACGAAACAAAAATTGAATCAGAAGAATTCATTGACTCATATGATTTTATTGAATTACTTTCAAATATTCTTGTCGGTGATGAAATAATAGTTACTGATATGGGAACAAGTTTCACATGTACAATGCAAGCATTTAAGAATAACGGTAATAATAGATTGCTGACATCAAGTTCATTAAGTTCTATGGGATTTGGATTACCAGGGGCAATTGGTGCAGCATGCACTGATCTAAAAAACAACAAAGTAATCTGCATTGCAGGTGACGGTGGATTTCAAATGAATATACAAGAACTTCAAACAATTGTAGATAATCAGATCGAAATAAAAATTTTCGTACTCAACAGCAACGGTTACTTAGCGATTTCAATCATGCAAGATAATTCTTTTGACTCGAAATATTTTGGCGCAAATACAGAAAGCGGCGTGGGAGCACCTAGTTTTGTAAAAATCGCAGATGCCTATGGAATATCTTCATCATACCTAAACCCTAACTTAAGCGCTGCTAGTTTAGAAATTGAAAAAATTGTTAAGCATAAGGGATCGTACCTTTGCGAAGTTCCAATTTCACCAAAACAATTAATGCGTCCAAGAGTACAAAGTGTGAAAAAAAATGATGGAAAATTTTCGTCAGGCTCTATTGATACAATGTGGCCAATTCTTCCACCGGAACTTGCGGCCGAAATTGAAAACCTAATAGATTTGAGTGAAAATTAACGATATAACTTCAAATTTATCAGTAACAATTAGTGGCGCTACGGGTTGGTTGGGTCGAGAATTGATAAAAATTTTGAAAGCATCAGATTTATCTGACCTTAAACTTGAATTAATTTCTTCCAAAGAGCATGAAATAAAAATCGATAATGATATTTTCAAAACAAATGTTTTTATAAACAGCAAGTTAAATACTCCTGATATATATTTTGATTTTGCATTTTTAACTCGCGAAAAAATAAACGCTTTTGGAGTAGAAAAATTTAATATGTTAAACATGAATATAATAAACAACTCAGTTAATTTGATTAAACTTAAACAACCAAAAACAGTAATATTAGCTAGTTCCGGGGCAGTTTATGGTGAAGGTCGCAGAAATCACGAAGGAAATAATTATCTTTATAGTATGTTAAAACAAATCCAAGAAGAAAAAATTGCAGAAGCCTGTGCAAAAATCGGAGCCAAACTGATTGTTGCAAGAATATTTAATTTATCTGGAAGCGGTATAAGTAAACTAAACACTTTTGTAATTGCCGAGATGATAGTAAATGCAGTCAAAAATCATAAGCTATATATTAATTCAGATTTTTTGGTTTTTAGAAGGTACTGTGATATTTCTCAATTATTGAAGTTGCTTATTGCAGCAAATAAGAATAATTTCACTGGAATTATTGATTCTGGTGGAATTAAAGTTGAATTACATGGATTAGCACAAACAATTATTAACGAGCTAGGGTCACAGTCTGAACTAGCTTTCCCGAATATTGATAAAAATGCTATTTCAGACGAGTATTTTTCAAACTCTCAATTGTACGAAGATTTAATTTTAAAATATTTAGATGAACCCCCTTTTTCTATAAAAGAGCAAATAAATATGACTAAAAACTTTTTATTTCCTATAATATAA
>Ga0209299_1001979_pt1 | contig 11145 bp, 9 predicted proteins | sample S_140806_MF_Meta_FD_187326 | JGI IMG/M metagenome (GOLD analysis project Ga0209299, IMG submission 187326) | Freshwater microbial communities from Lake Simoncouche, Canada to study carbon cycling - S_140806_MF_MetaG (SPAdes) (version 2) | ecosystem: Environmental > Aquatic > Freshwater > Lake ...
CGCCATCGGCAGCCATACACCACAGGGCACCTGGCCATCTCCTGGTTGGTAGCGCTCGCCAAAGCGGTGCCCATGCCAGTCGTGCGGTGGGTTCAGATCGTCCGTTGCCGCCAGCAACACCTCGATTCCGGTGGTGGCTGGAATCGCCGCCTCCAAATAGAGCCGATGCCAGATGGTTTCCGGCGTGCCGCTGTCAAAGGTGGGCTGTTGCGGCGCATCGGCATTGGTCGGCTTGGCGGCTGCCAAGGCATGGCGGCCGAATGCCTTGCCATTGCGGGCATAGATCGGCAGCGGCAACACATCCAGGGGAGCGGTCTGGGGGGGATAGCCGCGCTCGGCTGCCTGCCGGGGGTAGTGGGGGGGCAGGCTGGAGCCGTGCACAAAGGGTCCTGGCACGAAGGCGGTTTCGGGGCCAGGTGCAGCGGGCTCATCGGCCAACTGGAGCGGATAGAGGTCACCGACGGGCTGGAGCGTTTGGCCAGTGGCGGGGATGGGTTCTTCGCCGAGCGACAGGTCGTAGACGGGGGCCTCGTTGCTGACCTGAACCAACCGGATGGCGAGACGCTCTTCGCTTACCCAGGTGAGGCTCCAGGGGAAGAGGCTGCCGCCGAGCACGACGCCGGGGCCCAACTTTTCGGAGGACTCCAACAGCCGGATCCGTCCTGCGCCGTTGTGCCAGAGGAGCAGGGCCAGACGACCGCTGGGGCTGGGCGCCATCGCCACCGCCTTTTCCGCCACCGGGATCAGCACCTGCTCGAGCCGGCTCAACCGTGGTGGATGGGGGTTGGCTTCGCAGCCACAGATTCGGTTCGGGTCGCTTTCAGGGCTGTCTAGCCCTGCTAGGGGGTAGCCCTGAACCCGCCAGAGCGTCTGGTGAACCCGGTCCAGCACCCAGACCCCCCCCTCGGGATGGGCGGCCAGGCGCCAGGCCTGGCATTCAGGTTGCGTGAGCGTCAGATCGGGCCAGCGTCCCCGGCAATCCCGCAGCAGCACCCGTCCCGCCATGGCCACATAGAGAACGCCGTCGTTGCCCATCACCAGATCGGAGGGGGTCTCCCCACTGGCCGGCAGGAGCAGATCCGTGGGCGTGGCCACGACGCCCGTGGCCAGGATCCGCTGGCTCTGCGGATCCCAGTAGGCCCTGGTGCCGTAGTTGTCTAGGGCCTGGGGAACCTTTTCCAGGTACGAACCAGCCTTCGCTGCGAGCACGGTGGCATCTTGGGCAGCCTGCTCCCACCTGGGTCGTTGCTGGCGGCTGAGGCGCAGGTGTCTTTGGCTGCGGTCAAACTCCAGGGCTGGCGGCTGGCCGGGTCGAAACCACTGCTCGCTTTCGGCAACCATCCAGAACCTCAGGCCGTTGGCGTCCACTCAGCAGACCTCCGGCATCACAGGCACGGCAATCCCCAGCCGATCCCCGGCCAGGGGTTGGGGATCGAGAACGGCAGACGGCGCACCGCTGGCGACCACCACCGCCAGGAGTTCAGGTAACTGCCAGACCTCAAGGCTGATCGAGGCCGGTTGGGCGTCGGTGCCCAGAAGCTGCCGCCAGCGATGGTCCGCCTGATCCTGCAGAAACAGGCGCAGACCCGTCACCCCTTCTACCCCGGGCACCCGCGAAACCACCACCTCCAGTTCCCGCTCCTGAATCGACCGACCCAGGGGCCAGCCCTCGCCTTGCAGCCCTCCCGGCACCAGCGGCCAGAGAAACCGCTGCAGGGCCTCTTTTACGGCCTGCAGCACCCCATCCTGGCCAAAGCCGTTCTGAACCTCCACCCCCACACTGAGCCCGAGAGCCACGTAATCACAACCGATCACGTAAAGCTCCGTTGCCAGCGGTCGCCGCTGATCAAGCCAGGCGTGCACCCGCTCCAGCGTGGGGCGATCCGGTCGGGGATTGGGTGGCTGAATCCCATCCGCCTGGGGCAACACCAGCACCGAAACCACGCCTGGCACTGGAGAACGTCTCTGCTGAGGTTTGAAACGGGGCAACAGTTCGACGCGCCCCAGAAGCACCCCCGGCGTTTCGCCAGCCAATTGGCGGTAGTCGCTTTCGGTAACGGCACGATCGCGGTGGCGGAAGAGATCGGGGATGCGCCGTTCTGCCGCTTCCAGGGTTTCGGCGTCTTCGCCACCGATGAGGGGCAGCGCTTGCAGCACTTTGAACTGACTGCTCAAACGGAGGCCTTGCCCCTCCTGAGCCGATATGGCGGTCAGGGCCCCCGGCGGCAGGTTCCCTGCCCGTCCGCCACCGCAGCGCATCTGGGCGACGCGAATGCGGCTGTTGATTTCGGGAATGCGGCCCCGCAGGCCATCGCCGAACCTGATGGCGCCCGCTTCGCTGTCCAGGCTGTATACGGCGGCATCGCGACCGGCCAGGGCCAAATCCTCAATGCGCTGCCAGGGCTGGAAAACCCCGCCGCTTGCTTCCACCTCAATGGCGAGGGAATCCGCTTGCACCGATTGGCCTGGCAAGCTGATTTGCTGGTCGGCCTGGCCGTTGCTCTGTCCAAGCAGGACCCGACCCTGAATCGTCTGACGTTGATCGACTGCCACGGCATTGATGCCCAGCCAGCTGAGCGAAAGATCCGGCAGGGTGGGGTTGGAACCAGCAACGCCGCGCAGCGATTCAGGTGGTAAGGGCCTGAGCCGAATCCAGGCCACCAGCCGGGTGGCGGTTTCCGGGGAGTCCAGGCGCGGCGGATGGCTGCCCACCCCCGCCTGCACAAAGCTGCGCACGTCGTTATCGGGTACGCCGATCTGGCCTGAGGTCGGCAGTGCCAGCCGCACGATGCCCTGGTGGAACAACCTGTTGCTGCTGTCTTGCACGACCGTCAGCGGCAGGTACTCAGGCTCGCCCCTGAACTGCCGCCCAGTGCTGATTTCCCAGACGTGTGGCACCTGCTGGCGGCTGCCGAAGTCGGCAAAGTCGCTGGGCAGTGCCAGCGTCGGCACCACACCGATGTTGAGCAGCAGGGCCCGGCCATCGCTGGCGCCGTCGAGGGCCTGCCTGATTGCTTGATTGTGGGCCGCCTGGTTCTCCTGGCTCGAAGCCAGCAGGGCCAGCCAGAAGCAGCCATCCACCGTGCGACTGGCCGCACTGAAACCGCCGGCTTCGGGTCTGCCGCCGCTGAAGATCGGAGTGGTGAAGTAAGGAGCGGCTTGTTGGCTTGCGGTCAGGTTGTAGATGCGGCTCAGTCCCTGCACCACCTCGGCATAGCGGGCCGTTTCGCTGACGGACAGTTTCTGCTTGACGTACACCTGCAGGCTGAGGGGCAGAACGGTCAGTTCATCACAGGTTTCAAAGTCGACGGGGCCCTTGAGTCTGGCGAGGGGCCGTAGTCGATAGGTCTGGGTGTCGCTTGGCGAGGTCAGCTCCAAGCAGATCAACCCCTGGGCAGCAAGGGCGGGTTTGAGTGGAATGCCCAGCAGTTGCAGGAATGCCAGTCGCTGCTTCTCGGGGCTCAGGTTGACGCGATACAGAAGCGTGTCCGTCAGCCAGGCAAACAGCTCCAGCACGGTGCGGCCCGGATCGCCAGGGCGAGGGTCGGTCCACTCAGGGGTGTGGGCAGGAATACGGGCCAGCAATTCGCTGACGAGATCGTCAAAACTGCGGTCATCCAGGGATGGCGGACGAATGGGCATGATCTAGGCCTCCAGTTGCAACGTCAGACCCAATTGCTGGGCGGTACCGGTGCGCTTGATGCGGTACCAGATCTCCACCCGCAGGTGGCTGGGTTGGGCCGGCACCTCATTCACCTCCACCCGATCAAGCACGATGCGGTTTTCCCAGCGGCTCAGGGCATCTGTGATGCGATCGTGAATGCGGCGCCGGGTGGTGAGTGTATTGGCCTGGTTCAGGAACTCCTCCAGGCTGCCGCCGAACTCCGGCCGCATCAATAGCTCGCCAGGGCGGGTGCGCAGAATCACCTCAATGCGTTGGCGCACGCTGTCTTCGAGGCTGGGATAGCTCAACTGACCCGCCCCGTTCGGCACGGTCAGGAATGGCCAGGTGAGCAGTGGAGGTGGGAGAGCCATGGCTATGAATTGGTAGGGGGAAAGGCTGATGTAATGAATGGGAATGGAAACGGGCAATAGTGATTAAGAATTGGATTTTTTAATTGGGAAAGGAATGCATATTTTGATTATGAAGATCCACCAGAAGATTAAATTGAATAGCTTTAGAAACAGATTCAGAACAATGAAGGCACAGAGCGTGATGATCGGGATATTGAAGCCGCAGATCCAGCTCAGGCCAAGGCCGCCGCCGGATTTGTCGTCACCCTGCAGCAAATTTTTGGGGTCGTTGCGCAGCAGGTTGAACAGCCGGGGTGGCACCCGGAAGGCCACGTTTGGCCTGAGATTCTGCAGCGCCTTGGGATCAAGAACATCGGGCAGATCGATCCGTAATGGTGGGGCATTGGTGTTGGTGTACCAGGGGGCAATCGTGAAGGGGTTACTGTATTCGCTCCAGATGATTTTTGTTGGACAGCCATCATCGCGACGCAGGCGTACGAAGGCTCGCACCTGATACTGGCGATCGCTGTCTTCAAATCGTTCTTCTGCGGCAGTAAGCTCCCCAAGCCTGTGCAGCAGTTGGGCCCGAATCAGGGCCACGATGCGCCCTTGCTGCTCAGCGGTGATCAGGCCCCATTGGTTTGGTAGCCGCACTTGCTGATTGGCCTGGCGCTCCACCAGGACCCGATACGCCTGCTGCAGGAAACTGCCCAGCTGTTGGGCTTCGGAGGTGCCTGCATCAATGCTGACCTGATTGAATTCTTGGAGCAGCGCCGAATTCTCAAAGGCATTGAAGTGATGCTTAAGCTGTTGCAGAAACAGCGAATTGATCGCCTGTTGCAAGGCGGGGTCAGAGCTGTCCGCAGCCGCTGCAGTGAGCACTTGCCCGGCAAAGCCGGGTGGAAAACTGCGGGTCTGGTCACTGCCGCTGCGCAGGTAATAAGGCAAGATTGAATTTATAATTTCCTGGTCAAATGCCTTATTGATTTCGTCATCCGTGGGCGTGGGCAATGGCTGAGGCAGCTCGCTGCGCTCCGAGCTGGTGACAGGCACAAGACCGAAGAGAATCGTTCGTCCGGTGGCCTGATTCACGGCGGGCGGAGCGATGAACAGGCTGCTGACGCTTTCGCTCAGGCGGGTGGCATTTGGCAGCAGGCGGCTCTCCAGGTCGGGATGGCCACAAAGGGGCCGGGGTCGATGGCTGGGGTCCGGGTCGAGCATTTCCTCGTTGTTGTTCTCAAAGACCACCCAGCCCCTCAGGCTTGTGCCGGTGGCGGTTTGCTCCTGGTTCCGCCAGCCCTCCCGTCGCCCATCGGCAGCAAGGCGGCGGACCACCAGTCCGGCACTGTCGATACGCTCAGGGTCGAGGCGTGCCTGCAGGGTGGGCAGTGCAAACGGGTTGCAGACCACTTCCAGCAGCGCCAGGTAAAAAGTGCGATGTACGGGTTGGAGTAACTGCAGCACCTCATTGCTTCCTGGAGTCATGCGGCCCTGCAGGCTGCTGCCGGCAGTCAGCTCGTTGAGGATCGCGCTCAGGAAGTTCTGATCCTGCCGTTCAATCAAGGTGGGTCGCCCATCGCCGCCGCCCCAACCGGGCTTGTCGGGCACCTGGCTGGCCCCCAGGCCCTGCAACGTGGTGGGGTGTTCCGCCTGGATGGGCTGGCGGGTCTGCCGTCGGGATCGAGTGCTCACCATATGTTTCCAGCTCCTGGCGTGTAGGTGCTGGCGATCACCGTGGTGGCCTGGAGGACATCACAACGCACCATTCCCGAAAAATTGCTGACGGCGGCGTTGACCTTGACCTGACCGGCTTTGACCTCAACCTGGCTGGCCTGAACGCTCACCCGGGCCGCTGCCTGCACCGAGACGCCCTCCGAATCGATTGTGATCGTGTTGCCGGCGGCTTTCAGCTCAATCTGACCGCCACCGGAGTCCGTCAGCGTGCCCGTCACGCCGTTGGCTGTTTCGAAGCTGATCGTGGCGCTGCCGGGGGTGGCCTCGACGATGGCGATGCGGCTGCCGGCCTTACCCACCAGAGACCAGCGATCCGTGCGGTCACCGCCCAGTTGCTCGGGCGCCTGGGCGGCTCCGTTCCAGAGTCCGCCAACCACGATGGGCAAGCGGGAATCTCCCTGCACAAAGCTGATCAGCACCTCGTCACCCACATCGGGCAGCAGAAAGGCGCCGCTGCCAGCCCCGGCGAAGGGCACCGCCACCCGTGCCCAGATTGGGCCGTCCTGATCGGCCGGACCATCGAAACTGAACAGCCGCACCTGGACCCGGGACTGGTTGTCGGGGTCCTGTACCGATACGACTTCGCCCAGGTAATGGCTCTGGAAAAGGCCAGGAGTTGGAATAGTGAATGGCAAGCTCATGGGTTACCTCCCCAGAAGGCCGATTCCGCTTCAAAATCGGTTTCGTAGCCCCGCGTCAGGTCAAAGCGGTGGCAGGTGCGGGTGACGTAGAAGGTGTTGTCGAAGCGATCGCCCATGCCCCGCAACCGCACATGGCTGCCCACCCGCAGGTTCGGGTTGCCTTCGGCGGTGGCCTCGACGCAGACGAAGCGCCGAGCCTCAGCATCAAAGGCGGCGTCTGCCAGGGCCTGGGCCTCGGCCTCGCTGCCGGCGGCCAGGTGGGCGATGTGGTGGTGGCGATCCCCCAGGGTGCGCTGCAGCACCTGCGCCCCGGTGCGACCGCGCCCCGGACCGGCCTGCCCTCCCCGGCTGCGCCCCACAATCCGGCGGCCCTGGCTGGCATCCCAGCCAGCGATGGTCACCTCGGTGGTCTGGTGGGCCAGATCAGCCAAGACCCTTGCTTGGCGCAGCTGGCTGTGCAGCTGCAGTTCGAGGGCACCGCGGCGCACCTCCCCCCTGGGCGAAACGTGCAATTCATCGCCCACCACCTGCAGATCGCCGTCGTAGCGCCGCAGCAGGCGCCGCAGAAAGGCAAGATCGCTCTCGTCCAGTTGCACCTGGGGACCGATCGACTCACCCAGTCCCGTAATCACCGGGTTGAGATCCAGTTGGTTCGCCAGTTGACGGGCTAGATCGGCGATGCTGGCGTTGAGATGGACCTGGGTGCGGCGGATCATGCGCCCCCGTTGCAGCCGATCTTCCGCCAGCACGATCAACTGAGGCGCGTCGTTTTCAGGAAACTTCGCCTCCAATCCGGTGATCAGGCCACGAAAGATTTCCTGCGGGGCGGTTTCGTCGCCGCTGTAAAGGGCGATGGCCTCCCCAAGTCGGAGGATCTTGTCATCCTCAAAGGCGAGATCCGCCCCGCCCTTGACGTCGCTGGCCACATTAGTGAGACGCAGTTCCAGCGCCGACAAACCGCCCTCCTGCTCGTTCATCGCCATGCTCACGACCAGTTCCCGCACCTTGGCGTACTCCTGTCCGTTAATGCGAACGGTTGGGCGAGCGCGGTAGAGGGCCTGGATGGTAGTCGGAGTTTCGGGCATGGGCTTAGGGCGAGAGAGAGTGGCTTCGGAGGGTCAATCGGCCCGTAGACGGCAGGCTCGCTGCTCCATCTGGCGCAGCAGAAGTTGCAGGTTCTCGGCCGGTGGTTCCCGCAAAACCGTCGCTGGCTCGCCAGTGGCTGCCGGTGGCGTTTCAGGGGCAACGGTGCCCACAACTTGATCAAAGACAACGGGCATGACGCACTTCCTCAGGTGAACTGAATTCGGCTCTGCAGACTGGCGGTGGCCCCCACATCGGCCCTGAGGCCGCCGGAACTTTCCAGTTCGGCCTGCCCGCCGACCTGAAAGCTGGCATTGGGACCGGTGGAACGATTCAAAGAGGCATTGGTAACCCTCAGGAGTGTCGGATCCAGCCGCACCGGTGGGCCGCTGGCGCTGGCAGCGATCCTCAGACCAGCGAAGGCCCCCTCGCTGGCCGCAATCCCTGCCGAGGCCTGGCCACCGATCGCCAGATTCCTCACCCCTGAAACCCCGAAGCTGGCACCAAAATCAACCCCGATCCCGGCACTGATGCCGGCACCGAATCCAGCACTCAAGCCTGCTTGGCCACTGGCAAAGGCTGCCGCTGGACTGAGCTGGATTTCAGCAGAGAGGGCAATGGCTCCAGCGGGAAAGCGGATCGATTCGAGGCCATTGTTGGTGGCGATGGCTCGGGCGGCATTGGGGTTGCCTGCATGGGTTGCCACATCGGTGAGGCTGTCAGAGCTGGTTGCCAGGTTCTGAACCAAGGGCTCGAATTTTTTGTCGCTGCCCTGGCTGAGACTCTCGAATACCTTGTCCTGGCTGGCCAAGGTCAGGTTGATTGAGGCGCGCAGGGGGACGCCGGTTGGGGCAAAGAAGTCGATGGTTTCTTTATAGGACTCCACTAGACCCTGGAACTTGAAGCTGCCCCACTCGAACAACACCACGCTGGGGGGCGCGGCATTGTCACCCTCGCGCTTGGCCGGTTCCATCAGTTTGGCGATCTTGCCAGTTTGCAAGCGCACGTCGGTGCCATCATGGGTGCTGTCGTAGATCAGATCCATGCTCAGTTTGGCGGAGCTTTTTGTCACGTACTGTTTCTTTTCTTTGCCTTGACCCTTGTCCTCCAGGGTGTTGGAAATGGATATCTGCAGCGAGGTCGGATTGAAATGCACCGCAAACGGCTGGTTGGCCTCGGGGCCGTTCAGGGGCTTAAAGCTGGCTCGAGTTGGTGCGGCGGTCATGGCGATTCAGGCTCGGGCTGGGGATGGGCTGGGGGTGCTCAGCAGCGTTAAACCTTCGTGGGCGATCTGCAGTTCTTCGATGCCCACATCAGCACTTCTGGCATTGAGATCGGCCGCCTTGAACTTGATCGGTAGGGCGTTGTCCAGCCGCCAACGCAATTGCTCCTGATCGCTGCTATCGCGCAGGCTGATCGTGGCGCTGAGCCGGTAGGAGTAGGCCCCATTCTGGCTGGTCATCTCGAACCAGCGCCACAGATCTCGGCTGGCGGTCATGCCACGCTTGAGGATGATGGTGGCAAAGGTCACTGGACCGACCCGCTGTACCGCTCCGTAATTACGGCCGCCTTCCTTGATCACCTTGGGTTCCATGGTGGCCTCCAGGCCCGTGCATTCCGAAAAGGCACCACTGCAGAGGTTGTCGATCCGCTGATTGGTACCGCTGAGTCGGGATTCCTGGAACTCCACGCGAAAGCGGAAGACGTGCAGGGGATCGGCGAATCCGGAATCTGGCATCGTTCAGCTCAGCGGTGGGATGGGGGAAAAGGGGCGGGCAAGGTATGGGTTGATCAAGGTCTGAAAGCATTTAGCCCTAGGGCGGCACCGATACCAGCGACACCTGACCGCCTTGGCTCATGGCCAGAACAACATGGATCTGCTCAATCGGTACGGCGGCGCTGAACTGCACCTCGGCAATCACGCGACCGTTGTCCAGATCGGCCTGGCGGGTGGTGGTGCGATCGCACCGCACCGAGAAGGCCTGCCCCGGGCTGGCTCCGGCCAGGGCTCCGGCTTGCCAGAGACCCAGCAGCAGGACGTCGAGGTCGCTTTTTAGCCGATTCCAGAGTGACTCCGCCGCAGGTTCGAAGCTGACCGCTTCCCCCAAGCTGCGTGCCGCCCTCACTATCGCCGTTACCAGGCGATTGACAGAGGCCGGTCGGTAGCTGTCGCTCAGACTGGTAGTTACATCCGAGAGCAACCGCAGCCCCGCCGGTGTGGGCCCCAGCAGGGAAACACGCTCCAGCAAGGTGTTGGGCCTGGGCTGACCATGGGGGGTGAATAGTTGGGCTCGCGTCAGGGTTGGTTCCAGTCCGTTTACATCGGCCAGGGGCAGGCCAGCGGCACTGCGGAAACTGCCTCTGGTCAGGGCGTTGCGAGCCAGCAGACCGATCAGCACCCCCTCGGGGGATTCCAGTTGCCCAGGCAAGCGCAACGACCCCGGGGTCCGCACCCAGGGATAGACCAGCTGGACGAAGGCGCTGGCAAGCCCCTGGGGGTGGTCGCCGACGCCGTAGGCCAGGGGCGGCACAAACACTGGCTCCCCTGCCGCAGGCGGATCGGCTTCGATACCCTCCCCTTCGATCAATAGCGCCAGATAGTCCTGCAGGGCGATCTCCCCATCGGATTCAGGCAGGGGCAACGGCAGGGCGGCAACCAGTTGCACCTCCCGCTGCAGACGACGCAGCAGGTTGGCCACCAGAGCAAGTGCGCTCGCCCAGACTGCATAGCCCCCCAGGTCGCAGCGGGGCTCTTGCTGGACCAAGGCCCGTTGGTCGGTGGGGGCGCTCAGGGCTTGCGTGCATTCGACGAATTGCTCGCTCTGGCTGGGTTGTGCCGTCTTGGAGAGCAAGGGAACAGCGCAGGCCACCAGATCGGGCAGATCCGGCAAACCCACGTAGGAGACATCTGGCAGGCCGAACAGCAGGCCGATGCCGCGCCAACTATCGCGATTCAACGGTGTAGCCGACAACCGCAGCGGATAGCCCGGCAGCAGCTTGACCAACCGTGCCAGGCGTTGCTCCCGTGGCGCGTTCAGGGGCAGGGGATCGCCGACCCGGACCACGTAGCAGCGCCTTCCCCCCTGGGCAAAGAAGGACCGTACGGCCGCCCCCAGATAGGTATGGCTCCAAGGCTCTGCCGATGACGAGGTTGTGTAGGGGGTTGCATCCGGGCTTGCTTCCTGCCCGGCCTCCTGAGTCGCCGGAGTGTCGGTTAGCTGGCAGGGACGGCGATCCCAGGCGAACAACCGATCGAACATCTCCCAACTTTCCAGCGGAACCGGCAGATCCTCGAGGTCCAGCCGCGCTTGTCCCGGATTGTCTGCCGGACTCTGGAGCCAACCCTGGGCGATTAACCACCTATGCAGAGCCTCCGGGAGGTCGGTGTCGCGTCGTGCGACCAGGCCGATGAAGCAGGCCACATCAGCCCGATTCGGTACCGGCAGGATCAGGGGCGGTTCAACCTCGAAGACAAGACCAGTCATGGTGCATCCCCTAGAAGATTTCCTGGTTGTTGCTGCCGACGAAAACCAGTTCTTCGGCCGAAAGCACCAGTTCCTCCATGGCCACATCGCCGCCGCCCTTGGCCGCCAGCGTCGGCCCGGTGTACTTCATCGGTACAACGCCTCGTAATTTCCAAGACTGCACGGTTGTGCCGGCCTCATCGCGCAAA
>Ga0209299_1001980_pt1 | contig 11137 bp, 7 predicted proteins | sample S_140806_MF_Meta_FD_187326 | JGI IMG/M metagenome (GOLD analysis project Ga0209299, IMG submission 187326) | Freshwater microbial communities from Lake Simoncouche, Canada to study carbon cycling - S_140806_MF_MetaG (SPAdes) (version 2) | ecosystem: Environmental > Aquatic > Freshwater > Lake ...
AAGGGTTCGCAATTTCGCCTTTTTTATATTCTTATCCAAAAATTATTGTAAGATAACCCAGCTTTTTACCGATCAGGAATGCTTTTCAACAGTTTGGGATGTAACTTTAAGGCTGAAACAACATCCGGAGGCTTTTGGCGTAAAAAGTCATATAAGATATGTTCAGGTTTTTTAGAAAATTACTGCTGGTAATACTGGTATTTTTTTCACTGTCATTGACAGTTTATGGCACTCATAACCTGGGCGGGCAGATAACTTTTGTCAAAACCGGAACGAATAAATTTCTCTTTACAATAACCACCTATACCGACCCTGCACCTGCCGGAGTGGATCGCTGTGAAATTTCTTTTGATGCAGGGGATGGCAATGTGTATGATAAAATTCCGAGAATAAATGGAGTTACAGGCACTTGTTCCTCAATAAATGCTAATTCTAAAATGGGGGTAGTACTTACACGTACAATTAAAAAGAATATTTATCAGGTAGAACATACCTATGCCGGTCCTGGAACTTACACGGTATCATTTAATGATGAAAACAGGTATGGTGGAATTATAAATATGACCAATTCTGTAAATCTTTCCTTTTATGTTAGTACTGAGGTGATTAACAACCCGTTTTTAGGGTCAAATAACAGTCCTGTATTATTGAATGATCCAATTGACTTTGCCTGTGTAGGGCAAATTTTTACACACAATCCTGGTGGGTTTGACCCGGATGGAGATTCCTTGGCTTATAGCCTCGTCCCAAATCAATATTTGCCAAATTCTACACCAATAAATGTTCCAGGGTATGAGTATCCCGACAATGTTGTAGGTAACACCCCAGGAAGTTTTACTATAGATCCGGTTACTGGTTTGATTGTTTGGAATACGCCGGGCGCTATTGGCGTTTATGCCATTTCAATAAAAATTACAGAGTTTAGAAATGGAATAGAAATCGGTCATGTCATGCGGGATATGGCCATTTTTGTTGAGAACAACTGCAATAATGAACCGCCAATAATTGAATCCATTACAGATACCTGTGTAGCAGCAGGGGCATTCTTAAGTATTCCAATTAAGGTTTATGACCCAAATTTCGAAGATCCTCCGGGGGATAGTATTTATTTTTATTTGAATAATCCGGCATCAGCTTCTTTGAACGGACCTTTTTCAGTTTCTGTTAGTCCTGCAACTTTGATAATGCAGAATCCTAATGTAACCGTACCTCCATTCCCTGTTGCGTATAAGGATACGATTAAGGCCAATGTAACCTGGCAAACAGATTGTTCTCATATCCGTAGTCAGTTTTATCAGGTTGACTTGTATGCTCATGATAATATTTCCTATCAATATACTGTAGGGAAGGAGATGCTTTCAACGCACCATATTATAAAAATTAAGGTATTGCCACCTGCAACAAAAGGATTGGTAGCCACCCCAGGGAATCAGCTTGTTAACTTAATCTGGAATGCAAATCCATGTACTAATGCAGTAGGGTATTTTATTTATAGAAAGCTTAATGGAGGAGGATTTCCATCTGATACAGTATGTTGTACTGCATCTCCTGAAAGTGCCGGGTACGTGCAAATTGGAACTACTACATCCTGGAGTGATACAACCTTTGTAGACAACTCTTTGCCATCAGCTGATTCTTATTGTTATCTAGTAATGGCTGTTTTTGCCGGTGAGGTAAAATCCTGCCCAACCAATGAAGTATGTATTGACCTGCGTAAAGGTTCTCCTCAGATTACCAATGCATCTGTTCTGGTAACGGATCCTGGTGTGGGTAAAATGTATGTTGAATGGTCTACTCCAAAAGAATTTGACACTTTACTTTTACAACCGCCGTACACTTATAATCTCTATCGCGCAGATGGTATAACAGGAAACAATTTCCAGATGATTGGACCTGTATTTTCATTTACAGACACTACTTATACGGATACTTTGATAGATACTCAAAGTCAGGGATATCGATACCGGGTAGATTTTCTGGATGCCACAAATACTGTTGTAGGTGCAAGTAGTCCTGCTTCTTCCGTGTATCTTTCCACAGCTCCCGGAGATGAAAAAATAGACTTAAGTTGGTCGGAATTTGTTCCTTGGAATAATACAAAATATTATATTCACAGAGCTGATACATTTGGAGGACCATATGTATTATTGGATTCGATTCAGGGAACTGGCGCCAATACACATTCTTTTACAGATAGTAGTGGACTAGTAAACTATGAAGATTACTGCTATTTCATAACTTCCCGTGGAACTTATGGATTACCTGGAATTAAGCCATTGCTCATTAATGATTCCCAGAGAACCTGTGATGAACCAAAGGACGAAACAGCTCCTTGCATACCTGGACCTGATAGTATTTTTGCTACATCCAACTGTGAGAACTTTATCACTCAGATTAACTGGACGCTTCCTGATTCGGCGTGTAGCAGTGATCTTGCTTATTATACTGTATACTTCAGTCCAACGGAAAATGGAACGTATTTGCCTATATATCAGACACCTGATGCACTTACGAATTTCTTTACCATAACCGGGGAAAACACGGCAGCTGGATGTTATGCACTTACAGCAACAGACACCGCCGGAAACGAATCAACGATGAGTCAGCCATTCTGTTTTGATAATTGCCCGGAACTGGAACTTGGAAATATATTTACTCCAAATAATGATGGACGAAATGATTTCTTTACCCCGATAAAGCTACGTTCAGTTAAGTTACTTTCCTTTAAAATCTTTGACAGATGGGGAGCGTTGCTTTTTGAACAGAGTGAGGATATTGTTCATTTATGGGATGGTTCAACCTCAAATGGCCCTGCTAATGACGGAGTGTATTATTATGTTATTGAGGCTGAGTTAATGAAATTGAAGGAGTCGGAAAAAGTCAAAAAAGCAGGAACCGTAACACTCCTCCGATAAATTGTTATTGCATGTTTACAGGAATAATTGAATCAACTGGAGTATGTCTGGAACGAACTCCAATGGGAAGCGGTATTACCTTTAAATTTTCATCTCCCTTTACTGGGGAATTGAAAGTGGATCAAAGCGTTTCCCATAATGGGGTTTGCTTAACGATTGAATCTGTAAGTCCTGAAAAAGACTGGTATACAGTAACTGCCATAGCAGAGACCTTGGAAAAAACCAATCTGGGTTCTCTGGAATTAGGTAGTGCTGTAAATCTTGAGCGGGCCTTATCTGCAAGTGGCAGGTTTGAGGGTCATATAGTGCAGGGGCATGTGGATATTACCGGAAAAGTTATTCAGGTAGAAGATCAAAATGGCAGCTGGCTCATTCGATTTTTTTATCCTGAGCAGTACAAAAATATGCTTGTAGAAAAAGGATCAATTACCGTTAATGGTGTTAGCCTAACGGTAGTAGAAGCAAGAAATGACTTTTTTTCAGTTGCAATCATTCCTTATACCTACAATCATACTACTTTTCATTTGTTGAAAGTAGGGGACAAAGTAAATCTGGAGTTTGATATTCTGGCAAAGTACTATGCCAGGATTTTTTCTTCACACTGAGCCGGGTTTATTTTTATAATCATAGATAAAGAAATCTTCCGGAACATTTTCTTGATAGTTTTCATTCATCCAGTCATATTTAGGAGGAGGTAATTCTTTCTTTCTAAATAAAAAAGCAACAAAAATTCCGGTAAGCAAACCATATAAATGACTTTCCCAGGAAATGGAAGGATTGCCTGGAAAGATTCCGATAAGGATACCATTATATAAGAAAAAGACCAGAAAGCTCAGTGCCAAAGAGGCCTTATTTTTTCTAAAAATTCCGGAAAAAAAATGAAATGAAACCATTCCGTTTACGATACCGCTGGCACCAATATGATAGTGAGGTCTTGCAAATCCCCAAACCAGAGAATCTGTCAAAATCCAAATTAGAATTAGTATTTTCCATGAATTTTTAGGATAAAAATAAAAAGTTGCGCCTGTCAATAAAAGGTAAGGCACAGAATTTGAATAAATATGGTTGAGATCGCTGTGAAGGAATGGCGCCAGGAAAATTCCTTTTATTCCATGAATGGATCGTGGAAAAATTCCATAACTGAATAACTCGGTTTCAGTCAGAAATTGGAAAAGAAATACAAGCCATAATACAAGTGTACATCCGAATGCAAGTAATGTTGCCTTTAATACCTCATTTCTATGCATCTTGTGCTGTATTTTTGTAAAGAAATGCTATCTGAAGAAGAAATAAGTCCATCATTTAAATCCTTTTGGGTTGACTATTTGGAAGAGTTTAGATTGATTAAAGACTACTTTCATTCCCTGACTTTATTAAAGAGGTATATTGATGATTTGCCTCCAGATGAAAAAGTACTATATCTCAGAGGTCTGGTTTATATTGTTTTGAACGGTATGCCAGGGAGTAATGTTGCTTTACAAGCTTTAAAAAGCAATTGTCCAGTGCCAGAATGTGGCTTATTGGCCGAAAAGGTCAGGACAATGATGTCCTCACGAAAGGGAAATTATGAAAAATTTGCCGAGCTGGCAGGTTTGATTTCAATTTTGTCCGAAACGGATTTTTCATTACATCAGGAATTAATATCCTATTATTTGAAAGATTTTCCAATCAGCAGTTATTATGCTACGGTGCCTTGGTCTTTGCCTGAGAATCAATTAGAGTTAAAGGTAAAAAGTTGGGTTCGATATTTTATTGCTGAGGATCCTGAATTGTGGTCTGGAAACAATATGTTAAAGCTGATGGCAGCAAGGCCAGATTTATCTGACTTCATTTATCAAAGGTTAAACCAATTGTTGCCTGAACGAGGTGAGTTATTTTTGGATGAAATCAAAAAATGCCAGAATAAAGAATAATGTCAGAGTTTTTGCAATTTTAAATTTTAAGGTCAAACATGCGTTTACAGGTTTTCATTTTTGTGATTTTTACCCTGGTTTATTCAGGGCTTTTTTCTCAACAAAATTCCATTCGGACGGAGGCTCCCTATCCTGGATACTGGCAGCAAACGGTAGATTATACTATGGATCTGGAACTTTTGGATAGCATTAAAGCAATTGGTGGTTCGATAAAATTGAAATATACGAATAATAGTCCGGATACATTGAAAGTGTTTTATTTTCATTTGTATCAAAACATTTATAAAGAAGGTTCTTATGCACATAAATACCTTTCAGGAGGAGTTAAAATATCTGGAGAGGTACCACACGGAACTGAGATAAGGTCATTTAAGCAAAAAGGATCTGATGTTACTTACTCAATTGATAATACATTATTAAAAGCTACACCTGTTTCTTTTTTACCCCCTGGTTCATCAACTGAATTTTTCTATGAATTTGTTACCTATTTCAACGATGAGGATTTAGAAGCAGTGAGAATGAAGTATTTTAATTCGAAGGGTACTAAAAATGGTAAACCATTTAATTTTACGCATTTTGATGGAGTTCATTTTTATCCCAGAATATCAGTTTATGATAAACGTTTTGGCTGGGATGTAAACCAACATTTGGGCCATGAGTTTTATGGTGATTTTGGATCCTTCAAGGTTAGTTTGAAGACTCCGTCTTACTACATATTGGATGGAACAGGTGTTCTTGAAAATGAAAAAGAAATGTTGCCAGATAATTTCCGAAAAAAAATAGATATCAGAAATTTTAGGGATAAGAATTCAGATTCTTTATTTTCTGAACCTTTTGACTCATACGAAGGATTTAAGGTATGGAAGTTTAAAGCTGAAAGAGTGCATGATTTTGCATTTACCGCAGATCCCACCTATAGAATTGGAGAGACTAAATGGGAGGATGTCCGATGTATTGCCCTGGCAAGGGAAGAGAATGCAAGGTACTGGCAGGATGCGGACTCATTTGTAGCAAAAGTGATTGAATTTTATTCAGGATATTATGGAAGATATCTTTATCCAAAAATGATAGCAGCAGATGCAAAGGATGGTATGGAATATCCTATGTTGACGTTGGATGGTGGCAGATCTCCCGGATATTATAGTTTGTTTGCTCATGAGATTGGTCATAACTGGTTTTATGGTATGGTAGGAAGTAATGAAACATACAGAGCCTTTCTAGATGAAGGTTTTACTCAGTTTAGCAATATTCTGGCAATGGAGCAACTGGTTGGCAAGAATGAACCAGGATTGCCATTAAAATTGAAAGGGATACCTGTCCGAATGGTAGAGGGATATGGATCTTATTTGACAGCTGCGATTGAAGGTAATGATGGTATATTAGAAACGCATTCAGATATGTTTAAAAATGAATCACAATATGGTCAGGTGTATTCGAAAACAGCAACTATGTTATATAATCTCCAATATGTGTTAGGAGATTCCTTGTTTCAAAAAGCAATGGCATTTTATTTTAACAGATGGAAACTTGGTCATCCTTATCCTGAGGATTTCAGACAAGCAATGCATGATGCAACAGGTAGGGATTTAAACTGGTTTTTTGATCAATGGTTGAATACAAATCAGATTATTGATTACTCTGTTACGGGTTTGTCTAATTCACAGGGTAAGGCGAAAATTACTTTTAAAAGAAAAGGTGAGATGCAAATGCCAGTTGATTTTGCAGCTATTACATCTAAAAAGGATACACTATGGTACACTATTCCAAATACAATTTCACCTAAAGAGGAAGTGGGACTAAAGGTTTTGCCTCAGTGGTATGGTTTTAGTAAGATACAACCTGTTTATTCTGCAGAAATTGAGTCTTCAGATAAAATTAGAAAAGTTATAATTGATCCTTCACGCCGAATGGCAGATGTCAACTTGCTCAATAATCAGTCTGGATTATTTCCAGTAAGGTTTACCTTGGTTCCAGGTTCCTTAAGTAACTTCTTTCCTGACTGGAAAGGCTACACTTTTAGGGCAAACCCAAACATATGGTGGAATGCAGTAAGTGGTCTGCAGCTAGGTGCTGAATTTGGGGGCAATTATTTAGGGAATAGAAGGGCATTTAAAATTGCAGCATGGTATTCGACAGGCTGGCCGGTTTCAGATAATAAGTTGGATGAAAGTTTGAATATTTATAAGAAGGATTATCAGGTCTTTAATTACCGATTCAGTTTTAGGAATCCTTTTAGGCCTTTTGGTACACAGTCTTTTTTTACTTTGAAGGGTATTAGCCGTGATGGTGCAGATCAATATTCTGCTGAGCTGGATAAGGTTGTTTATCCAAGAAATTCCCGGAACTCGGGTTTGGGAAGATTCTATGCAGGGTATACTTATTTGTTTAGAAAAGAAATTTCTGATAATAATTATCTTATTTATCCTGATTTGTGGAATACAGGTTCTGCTAATGCTTATATAAAAGCAGGGGCAGAATATTCGTATAGTACCAAGAAAGGTTTTGGATTTTTCAGATTGGAGTCCAGAGCTTCGGCTTTTGGCAGTGATCAGGCATATTCAAATGTTCGGTTACTTTCCAGACAAAATCAGAAACTTGGAAAAATGGATTTAAGGGTGAGAGGTATACTTCAATATGGGGAGGGAAATACACCACTTGAATCTCAGACTTACCTTGCGGGTGGAAGTCCTGAAGAGATGTATCAAAATGAATTTTACCGTGCGCGAGGATTTTTTAATCCTTCATTAAGCGAGTCGGTTAATGGAACATTTACCAATAACCTCAATTTTGGCGGAGGGTATGGTTTACGTGGATATACCGGTTACAGAGCAGAGTTTGAAGATGGAAGTCCTGCATGGTATGCGAATAGCGGAGGTGCGGTAAATATGGAATTGGAGTTTGACAGGTTTCTTAAAAAAGTTAATACTCCAATCTTTAAGTTTACACCTTATTTATTTGCCGATGCAGGCATTCTCGCAAGGAATAAACCCAGAACAGGGATTGATGCACTTGATTTTGATAAGGTACGAATTGATGCAGGCGCAGGGATAGCACTGAGTGTTGGAGAAAATTCCTTTCCGGGTGTAAAGCCTTTTGTGCTTAGGTTTGATTTCCCAGTGTTTTTAAATACTCCTCCAGCTACAGAAGAATTTTTTCAGTTCAGATGGCAGGTTGGAATTGGAAGAGCTTTTTAATTAATTTATTTTAACCAGCTTATAGTACATACTGCTTCCAGTTTTGGATTTTAGTTCCAAAAAATAAATTCCAGGCTGGAGATAATCCAATTGTAGAATTGTACTTGATTCTGAAATCTGAGTATGCAGAACATTGGTTCCAAAGGAAGAAGTTATTATGAATTCACAATTACCAGCAATATTTTTTAAATTCAAAATATTGGTAAATGGATTTGGATAAACATTGAAATTGAAGATTTCTTTTGACAGGGCATTTGTTACATTCATGCATAGCAAGGCACCACGAACATTAATTCTTCCAGCTCCAAGTTGCCCTGCATAAGTAGGATTAACCGCATCAATATTATCTGCACCGGATTCAATACAACTTTCTACCTGAATAGCACTAAGAGTTGAATCATGCGATAACAGGAGAGCACATAATCCTGCGACCATAGGACAGGCCATTGACGTTCCACTTTCATAGCCAAATGGATTACTCCATGCTAAAGTGGACCAAATGCTATCTCCCGGAGCCATAATATCTATATAGGATCCGTAATTGGAAAAACCAGCTTTTATATCATTTTTTGTTGTAGCACCAACTGCAATTACTCCTGGAAAAGCCGCAGGATAAAAAGCAGTATTTGTACCGTCATTTCCGGCAGCAGCTACTACAACAATATCTGCAGCAATTGCTGCTGCAATAGCATACGCCAATGTAGAATCTACAGAAGTACTACCCCAACTTAGGCTAATTACATCTGCACCAGCGGTAATCGCATAATCCAGCCCTTCGATGCCATTTTCAATACCACCAGGAAATAGTGTATTGTCAGGAATTGCTTTAACCGGAATAATACTAATTCCTGATCCAACAGAACAAATGCCATATGCGTTGTTAGTGGCAGCTCCTGCAATACCCGCACAGTGTGTGCCATGGGTAAATACCCCCAAAAACTCCCACAACCCTAAAGAATCTACAGGCTCAGGATTTCCATCCTCATCGGAAGCATCCCAACCATTCACATCGTCAATAAACCCGTTGGAATCATCATCAAGATTATTTGCAGGTATTTCTGCAGTGTTGGTCCAGATAATTGGTGATAAATCAGGATGGGAAATTTTGCAGGCGTCATCTATGATGGCCACTTTTATTGCAGCACTTCCAAGTGATATATCCCATCCCCAAAATGCTTGTATATCATCCAAATACCATTGTTTAGCGGTAGTATCATTTGGTACAAAAAACTGCTGATAAATTTTTGCAGGTTCTGCGAATTGAATCGAACGCATATTTGATAATTTACCAGCTACATCTTCTGATTGGATTCCTCTGCCGGGAATTAATGTTAGTCTGTAAATAGACCTGAGAGATGCTGATTTAAAGGGTTTGGATAATTCCAGTATGGGTAATTTTGAAATATATTCTGTAATTTCAGTAGAAATAATTGGATTAATAGCGTTGGTTTTTGTACCATTTATATATAGAGGAATATTGTCTTTTGTTCCATTTTTTAATTTGAAATACAGGACATTTGGATTATTATTTTCGGAATCTGGTTTAGAAATTCCGATTGAAGCCAAAGAAAGGCAAAAAAGTATAAGTAGTAAGAAGGGCTTTTTCATCCAGGAGTTTTCCCGAATTTAACAAAAGAACAATCGTTATTGATTTTTTCTAATTCTGGAGTGAATTAGCAGGCAGACTAAGTAATTTTTTTACCCAAAAAATTCTCTGATACGTTCAAAAAACGATCTGTCACTTTTGGTAGGATTTGGCTGGAAGTTTTTTGCTTTTCTAAGTTTTTCGAGGAGCTCTTTTTCTTCGGAGGTTACAGACTGAGGCGTCCATACATTTACCTGAATTAGCAAGTCTCCGGTTGCATAACTGTTCACCTGCGGCAATCCTTTTCCTTTAAGTCTAAAAATTCTTCCGGATTGGGTTCCTGGTTCTATTTTAAACCTAGCCTTGCTTTGCAAAGTAGGAACCTCCACCGAAGTGCCTGTTGCTGCATCAGGGAAAGAAATGAATAACTCGTAAAAAATATTGTTGTTTTGACGAGTAAAAAACTCATGCGGTTTTTCTTCAATAGCTACTAAAAGATCTCCGGGATCTCCGCCACGCAAACCAGCGTTGCCATAGCCACGTAGGGAAAGCTGCATACCATCTTCCACACCTGCTGGAATATCTATGGATATAGTATCTTCTTTTTCCTGTCTGCCTTGTCCGTTGCAGGATTTACACGATTTGGTAATGATGCGTCCTTCTCCCATACAGGTAGGGCAGGTTTGTACAACTATTTGTTGGAAAAATCCACCTCCGACTTGCTGCCTGACTTCACCATATCCGTTGCAGGTATTACAGGTTTGAAAGGACTGGTCATCGGAAGCGCCAATTCCTTTACAGGTGGAGCACTTTTCAAAGCGTTTTAACTTAATTTTTTTATTAATTCCGGAGGCTATTTCTTCGAGGGACATACTAACCCGGATTCGCATATCGGAACCTCGCTGTCCTTTTGGTCTTCTGCCTCTTCCGCCTTGCCTTTGTCCGGTATTTCCAAAAAAGCTCTCAAAAGAACTGTTGCCAAAAATGTCTCCAAACTGGCTGAAAATATCGTTTATGTCCGTATATCTGCCAGAGCCTCCCCCGCCTTGCGCAGCCTGGTGTCCAAACTGATCATAATTCGCCTTTTTCTTTTCATCTGAAAGTACATCATATGCTTCTGCAGCTTCCTTGAACTTTTCTTCGGCTGTTTTATCACCAGGATTTTTATCCGGATGATGTTGCATTGCCAGCTTACGGTAAGCTTTCTTTATTTCATCCTGGCTGGCTGTTTTACCAACCCCCAACACCTCATAATAATCTCTTTTTGCCATTATTCTCCAATGATGACTTTCGCGCAACGAATTACTTTTTCTTCAAGAGTATACCCTTTGAGAATGGTTTCCAGAATTTTTCCTTTCTGAGTTTCATCTTCTACTGGTACGGATGCAATAACTTCCTGGTTATCACTGTTAAACACCTGGCCATGAAGATCCATGACCTTTAAGCCTTTGGCTTTCAGGGTAGTAGAAAGCTTATGATGAATGAGTGTCAGACCTTCTTTAATTGCTGACAGATTGTCAGAATTTGAAA
>Ga0209299_1001981_pt1 | contig 11126 bp, 6 predicted proteins | sample S_140806_MF_Meta_FD_187326 | JGI IMG/M metagenome (GOLD analysis project Ga0209299, IMG submission 187326) | Freshwater microbial communities from Lake Simoncouche, Canada to study carbon cycling - S_140806_MF_MetaG (SPAdes) (version 2) | ecosystem: Environmental > Aquatic > Freshwater > Lake ...
AAGATATTTAGATAAAAGAAAAAGGGCCCCGAATCATTAGATTCGCGGGCCCCTTGGCTTCTATCTCGGATTAACCGATATAGCTCCCAGGGGTGCGATCTGATGTAAAGGTATAAAAACCCTTATTCGAGCGCTTATTTGTCCAGTCTGTGCGATATGAAGATTTCGCAGCAGCGGATGAAATGGCAGGCCAATTAACAGCGGCTGCAGGTGCAGCAACTGTGGTCTGATTAATTAACTTTGCCATGTCGCAAAGGGTAAAGCATTGACCTGCTTTGATGCAACTTAATTAAATTGCGCTAAAAATACGCTGGGCTTGCCCGCATAGGTAATTTGGATTCGCTGCTTAGCCCTAGTAACTCCAACATAAAACAGCCTGCGCTCCTCATTTAAATCATTACCCATCGGTAGGACGCCATCAGATACCCCAATTAAAAACAGGTGATTCCACTCAAGTCCTTTGGCTGCATGCAAAGTAGCAAGAGTTATGCCCGGCAGGGTGGGTGGATTATTTTGTTCAGCCCGATCTTCAATCTCTCGTAAAAATGCGCGCATATTTGTGCCGCCATTTTCTTGAATGCTTTTGGCAAGGCGTAAAAAAGCGGTCGCATAATCAGCATCACCAAATGGGCGAAGGACAGATACTAAATCAGCATACCAATCACCGATCTCAGAAGGTAGAACTGAGGCACTACGGATAACTCGCATTGCATCCCGGACATCTACCCGATCAAAAAAGCGCTCACCTGATTTAATCTGGCTGGCGATCTTTAGATTATTAAGCGCTGACTTAACCTGATCTAGTTGAGCATTAGTTCTGGCCAAGATTGCAATCTCAGAAGAATCTGTTCCTTTTGCAATCTCCTTTGCTACCTCACCGACCACATAAGAGATCTCATCAGCTGAAGTATTAAAGCCATTGACCATCGGTTTATCGCCATGCTCATTTGCTGATTGAAGTTCGATGCCATGATCACTTACTAAGTTTGCTTGTCGCAAGATTCGATTAGCTGAGTTGATGATTTCTGGGGTGGATCGATAGCCACGGGATAATCTAAATACTTGAGCATTTGGAAAACGGTTTTGAAAGTTAAGTAGGAAGTTAGAGGTTGCACCTGCAAATGAGTAAATAGTTTGAGCTGCATCACCCACTACGCATAACTCCTCCCGATTGCCTAGCCAGAGATTTAATAATCTTTGTTGCAATGGCGAGACATCCTGGTACTCATCAACGGTGAAGTAACGGTATTGATCCCTTACCCGCTCTCTTACCCCGCGATCCTCCTCCAGCATGCCAACAGTTAGTAGCAATACATCCTCAAAATCTAAGGTGCGCTCCTGTTTTTTTAGTGACTCATAAGCTTCATAAACCTGGGCGATCATTGAAAGATTCTCACCTTGAGTTTTGCTATTTGGTAATTTAACTAACCTTGAACTCTCAATTGCCCGCTCTTGATAATCCTCTGGTGAAATCTCAAGCACCTTTGCCCACTCAATCTCACTTGCAATCTCTCGCAGCGCATTTACCTGGGCTGGGATTGCCACTTCAGCTCTAGTAATCGCTTGGCTGATAAATCCAGATTTTGTAGTTAATAATGAAGGAAATTGACCGCCAAAAGCGTATGGCCAAAAATACAAAAGTTGTTTTAACGCGGCAGAGTGAAAAGTTCTAGCAGCAGCATTTGAAATACCAAGGACCCGAAGTCGGGCCCGCATTTCACCAGCTGCTTTTGCGGTGAAAGTTAATGCTAAAACTTTAGTTGGATCAGTAACGCCAGCATTAATTGCATAAGCAATTCGATTAGTAATTACTCTAGTTTTTCCAGTGCCAGCACCTGCTATTACGCAGACTGGGCCACTAATTGCGGTAACAACTGCTAATTGATCAGGATCTAACTCAGCCAGGATTTGGGCATTATCTATCGCCACGATTCATTGCCAATCAAGTCGGTCTCTGCATCTTTTCCATACCAAGCCTTAATCATTTGCCGAGCCACGCTAATTTCAAGTGGCAAGATTAAAGATTTATCTAAAATAGCAGCTTTCATATCCGCTCTTGAAAACCAACGAATCTCTTCAATCTCATCCCCATCTGCTCGTGCAATTTCTGGCGTATTTGTTACCGCTTCAAATGCAATCATTAAGGATGCTGGAAATGGCCATGGCTGAGAACCAAGATAATTAATCTGGGATAACTCAACACCAGCCTCTTCCCTAACCTCTCTGACCACACAATGCTCAAATGATTCACCTGGTTCAACAAAGCCAGCAAAGGTTGAAAATCGGTTTTTAGGCCAAACTTTTTGCCGGCCAAGCAATACTCGATCTTGATCATCTTTAATTAAAACAATTATTGCCCCATCTGTTCTTGGGTAATGCTCACTTTCATCAATTAAACATCTTCTAACTGAGCCACCTAACACAACGGTTGTGGCCGCACCACATTGGGAACATCTTGGATGCTTTTTGTGCCAGTTAGCTAATCCTTGGGCATGTACAGCTAGACCAATATCTCGGGGCGATAAAAAAGCGCCAATCTCTCTTAAGGTCTTTAACTCAAGATTTGTATTTTCATCACTTGCTAAATGGCGAACAAAGAAATTTTCTTTATCTTTAACCCCTAAAAAGTAATCAGTCTGAGATTGATACTCACCTAAAGAGGATCCGCTAACAAAGCTAATCTGGTTATTACTAGCGACAAACCTCTCATCCATAAAAAGTAAAACCGATGCACTGGCCCAGGCAGATTTAAGGTATGCCTCATCACTTCGTAAATGCGCAGCGCGATCAACCTCAGCAACTGCTAATGGGAGTTTTAGTGATTTATTTGGCATCATCACCGCCCGACCCTACTAGCCTGTCGTCATGGTTGTCGCCCCCGCTCAAAGCATGAGAATCATCTCCTGGAACCTTTTGCATGGGCAGGTTATCCCGCCTACTAGCGATCAAGATTGGCGGCAGAGTTTAATAACCGCTGCTAAAACTGTGGCAGATAATTACCGGCCAGATTTCATTGGATTACAAGAGGTTGATTACTTACAACCCCGTTCGGCAGAAATAAATCAAACGCAATTAGTTGCTGAAAATATGGGACTTAAATATTGGGCATATCTACCAACAATATTTGGTACACCAGGTGAAAAATGGGAAAAGGTAAAAGATTTACAAAGTGCGGTAATAACTCAAGATTCAGCACCAACTAAAATAATGAGTTACGGAATTGGGATTGCCACAAATCAAATAATAAAGAAAATACATGTTAAAAAATTGGGTAGATCAATCATTGGGCTTCCATTGTTAATTCCAAAAGACAATGGCGGGGTTAGGTTTATTTATGTTAAAGATGAACCCAGAGTTGCATTAACTGCAGAGCTTGAGAACGGTCTAACAATTACCACTACCCATCTCTCATTTGCTCCAGTAGTTAATATTTATCAGTTAAACCGGCTCTGCTTTTCTTTAAGTAAATTACCAGGCAAACAGGTGCTTACTGGTGATTTAAATATAATTGCAAATCTACCAAGTAGATTTAGTAGCTATAGATCACTTGCTAAACAAATGACTTACCCAAGCTGGAAAGAGAAAATACAGTTTGATTACATAATGGTTCCAAAATCTTCGGTTAACTCAATTACAACAACTCCATTAAACACAGTTAAAACAAATATCTCTGACCATACTCCAATTGGATTAGAGCTTAGATTTCAATAGGTATTTTGCTAACCAAAGTTATTAACGCCTGCTCATCTAAAATATCAGCTGGCCTGACTGTTAGATTATCTGCCACATAATGAAAAGCAGCACTAATCTTTTCAATTGGCACATTCTTAAGTTTTGAATAAGCCAGGCGATACATCGCCAACTGAATTGCAGCAGTTGCTAAATCATCACCATCTTTAACCTTGCCGGTCTTCCAATCAACTACCTCAAACTGATCACCGCTTTGATAAACCGCATCAATTCTGCCTCGGATCAAAGTGTTATCAATCATTGTTTCAAAGCCAACCTCAACTCCTACTGGTTGCTTGCTAGCCCACTCACTTGCAAGCCATGCCTGCTGTAATTTATCAAGGGGCGCATCGGCGAACTCTTCAGAAATTACTGAACTGCTTTGATTAAACAAATCATCCATAGAGATCAGTGATGGATGTTCGAAGTGATTTTCAAGCCATAGGTGGAAATCAGTTCCGCGTCTTGCATATTTATCTATGTGATTTGGCATTGGCCGGCGCAACCTAAGTGCTAACTCCTGTGGATCCCTTGCTAAATAAAGCAGGGTAGAAACAGATAATCTGCTTGGCAATGTAATCATCACCTTTTCATTTCGGTTAGAGATCTCAGAGAGAATTGCTTGCATATCAGCGAGTAAAGAAACCTTTTCAGCATCTGCTGCTTCCTTAATTAAGCTATTTACTTCAGCTTGAGTAAATGGTGTTGCGCTTTCAATTCCAAGTGAAACCTCTTGTAATTTATCTAGCCTGCTACTTCTTGTTGGCCAGATACCGGTGGTCGGATTTTCCTTAATTGGATTACGACCTTCTGGAATTGGCGTATCGGTAAGTACGCTTCCGCCTTTTATTTTAATGAGCGCATTAGCAAAGATATTAAATAAGCTACTTGGATTAACTATTTTTTCACCATTTCTAAAGTGTGAAGTTGTGCAGATTAATCCCTTCTTTGCTCTCGTAATGGCAACATAGGCAAGACGCATCTCCTCCATAGATTTGCGCGCTTTCCACTGATCTTCAAATCGCTCTAAGCCATCTTTTAGATTTTTATTTGTTGAAAAACTATCAAAATTAATTGAAGGCAGTTGATCACTGTCACCGCGCATACTTACTGGAATAGAGCCGGCATTATTAACCCAATCATCTGACTTCTTACCAACACTTGGAAAGGTTTTATCTGCAAGGCCAGGAATTGCAACATAATCCCACTCAGCACCCTTTGCTGAATGGATAGTTAAAATCTGCACTGCATCACTTCGAACATCTACCTCAGCCGGCTTTAAACCACCTTCAGTATCTTCAGCAATTTTTAACCACTGCAAGAAGCCAAGTAATGTGCCACCATTTTTTTCAAATCTAGCTGCCTCATCTAAGAACCTATCTAAATTTTTTCGGCCAGATTGCCAGCCATCTCTTACTAATACTTCAGTATCTAATGACAAGAATTGTTCCACCTCAATAATTGCCTCAGTAATTGAGCCATTTAAATTGCGGCGAAGTGATCGAAGTGAGAGTGCAAATTTACGAAGCCGGGCTAATCCTTCTTCGCTAAATCCAGGAGTCCCCTGATACTTTGCAAACTCTCCCTGCTTTAATGTCAGTAATAGCTCTAATGATTCAATAATTGAACCGGCGGCAAACTCATCAGCAGTTGAGATAACTTCAATATTTTGCTCAAGTGCTTGCTTTAACTCTTTACCTCTTGAGTAATCATTTGATCTGGCAAAGTTTTTAGTGAATATACCTAGCGCCATCAAATCTCTTGCCCCAAGATTTATATGCGGCCCAGTTAGCAGGCGCATTAGAGCTGTTCCAGTGTCTGGCATGGTTAAGGTGCGAAGCAACGCAATAATGTCTGAAATCTCAGGAGTGTGAATTAAACCGCCAACACCAACAACATCGGTTGGAATATCTAATTCAGTAAAGGCTGCCTGGATTGAATCAATTTGTGATCTGCTTCTAACTAGTACTGCAAATGTTGATTTTTCATTTGCAGTAAGCTTTTCTCGATCCTTATCAAACCAATACTTAGCAAAGTACTTTGCGATCTCTTGCCCCTCTTGAATTTGGGTTTCGTAAATACCGCAAATTACCTCACCAGTTTTTGCATTTGGCCGAGCAGTTAATTTCTCAATTTGCTTACTTGTTGAAATCTCATCAATCATCACATTTGCTAAATCTAAAATAGACGAATCATTTCGCCAGGTAGTAAGCAAGGTATACCGAGTTGCATTGCTGTTAAAGGATTTAGCGAAGGAGTCTAGGGTTTCAGAGCTAGCACTACGCCAACCATAAATTGCCTGATTTGGATCTCCCACCGCAGTTACCGGGTGATTATTGCCAAAGAGGTTAGATAAAAACTTAATCTGGTTAAAAGAGGTGTCTTGATACTCATCAAGTAAGACAACCTTAAATTTATTTCGCTCAATTACCCCAATATCATCACTGTGGTTTTGCTTACTCTCCTCAACTAACTTTGCCGCAATAGACATATGATCATTAAAGGTTAGTAAGCCATGCTGCTTGCGCCGATTATCAAAAGCGGCCACAATCGGCAGAATTGCAAGGCGTTGTGATAACTCCGCTTTAAATTCAATCACTGGATTTGTTTGACGGTCAGAAAATTCAGAAAGGTTTGCTAATAGTTTTTCAGTGTAAGCAATAATCTCATCAGCACTTCGATCATTTTCAGCTAATTGAGTAGATAGATCCATTACCTCTTTAACAACTGAGTTTGGTGATCCATTAATTGGTAGATCATTCCCAGCAAATCTGCTCACCTCTTCAAATGCAATTTGCCAGGCGGCTGCCTCACCAATTGGATCAGCGTCAGCATCAATACCAATTCGAATTGCATGATCTGCTAAAACTCGACCAGCATACGAGTGATAAGTAGCTACTGTTAACTCAGATTCATCTAGGTGATCTGGCAATAAATTGGCACTCTTTAGCTGCCTTAATCGATATTTAATTCGCTTAGCTAAATCACCTGCTGCTTTTCTAGTAAAGGTAAGGCCAAGTAATTGATCTGGCGTAATTATTGAGTTTGCAACCAAATACAAAACTCGCTGGCTCATTGTTTCAGTTTTGCCAGAGCCAGCACCGGCAATCACTACTGATGGTGCAAGTGGTGCTTGAATAATTGGAATCTGCTCTTCCGTTGGCACTCTAAAAGTTGGATCAACAGCGCTAATACGCTTTGCAATTTCTAATGCAGAGTATTTGACACTCATTTACCAATCACCGCCTGACCTTGAGTTTGAATTGGGCAGGATGATTTAACTGCGCAGGTGCGGCAGCGATCATTAATGGTTGCAACAAAACTCTTATCACTCATTCCTTGTGCTATCTGAGTTAACTCTGCTGTCACCTCTTCAACCTTCACCGCTTCTTGTGGACGAGGCTTAGCATCTTTTGCTTTATGGTCACCAACAAAAACCAGCTCAGCACCAGCAACCTCTTGATGTTCTAACTTTTCTTTAAATCCATCATTTACTACCGCTAATTGATAACTTTGCAACTGTTTGTTTTCAAGCGCCTTCTCATAAGAAATTGCAGTTGCACCCGTTTTCAAATCAACGATGTAATACTTATTCTCAGCAGTTAATTCAATTCGGTCAATTGAACCTGAGACCACCGCATTTCCTAATTTGAACTCAAACTTCTCTTCCACTCCGACCAAAGTGTTCTTATTCTTTAAATTCCAACTATAGAATTTTTCAAGCATGGCAGCGGCCCGGCGATACTCGTAATCTTTAATCCAACCTTTATTCATATCAATTAACGACCATGCCCCTTTTAATTTATCCTCTAATTGATCAAGGGAAAGAGAAGGTTGCTCGAGTAATTGGGCAGCAATCACATGGATTGCAGTTCCTAAGACTTGCGCAGTTGAATCAGCATCTTTGCCACCACTTTGTTCTAATAACCATTTAAGTGAGCACTCAGTAAATGATTCAAGTGAGCTAGGTGAAATCCTTAATACCTCATCACTTTTAATTACTGGTAGATCAGTTGAAATCGGAGCGCTGCCTACCCAATTTTTTGGTTCTGCGCGCTGCACGCCATTTACTGCCAATGTTTTAAGCATTCTTTGGGCAAATTTCGCCTCTTCTTTATTACTTGCTCTACTAGCTAATCTTCGTAAATCAGCCACTAAAGCAGGTTGAGTAATTGCTCTTGCAGTTTGAGTAATTGCAATTTCAGTAGGTGCAAACTTTTCAAAGTAACTAGATGGCTGATTATCTTCTTGAGAGACTGCAGTAATAATTAATTTCTCAGTAGCTCTTGTGGTTGCCACATTTAACAATCGTTTTTCATCTTCAGAAAGGCCGGAGGCTGATATCGCATCTAATTGCGTAGGATTGCTGATGCCATGGCGAAATATCTCAACTAATCTTTCGCTACCAAGGAGTGAGCCACGTTGTTTTAAGTTTGGCCAACTTCCCTCCTGCATGCCAGCAAGTGCTATATAACGCCATTGCAAGCCTTTAGCTGAGTGCACAGTCATTACCTGTACCACCTCACCGCGTTGCGCCGATGCCGAAATGCTGTCAGATAAAATCTTTTCACCAAGTAATTGATCAATAAATAATCCAGCTTTAGCACCGGGAAGTCTTTCGCTAAAGCGGCGAGCAACCTCAAATAAGGTAATTAAGGCATCAAGATTTTGATCTGCTACAGCGCCTCGATTACCGCCTGCTAATGCCTGTTGTTGCCAAGCCGAAGATATCAACTCACCTTCATAATTTTTTGCACTGCTCCAAATACTCCAAAGTAAATCTGAAATATCGGAAAATTTACTTGAAACTTTTTTTGCCTCTTTTAGCAAATCATTAATCCGTTTAAGCGGCGTCAATTGTTCCCAAGGCAGATCAGTAGTTGGCGCAGTTAGCGCATCGAGGATTAACTCAGTTGAACTCTTTGTTAAATCACCTTTTTGTTCTTTACTTAAAGAAATTCGCATCTGCCGAATTGAAATTGCATCAGCTCCAGCAAACTCACTCTTAAGTAACTCCTCTATCTGATCCCAATTACTTGGAATTAATTTCAACTGCCCGAGAGCAATTTGAGCCAGCGTAATAATTGGTTTAATCGCTGGATTATCAGCAAGTGAGAGCGCAATCGCATCCATCTCAACTGGAATTGAATTCATCGCAAATGCTCGTTGCAGGGCGCCAACTTGAGCTCCAGGGGATCTAAGAATTACCGCCATCTGTGACCATGGCACACCTTGCCGCAAGTGGGCTGATCTAAATTGATGGGCGATGTAATTTGCTTCATCACTAGCACTACTTAACATCGCCACTTCTTTGTCTTTAACATTTCTAAAACTTGCTGGCAATTTAATAATATTTTTAAAACCAGACTGCTCTAGATCACTTAGTAAATTATCTGGATCAGCCCCTCTAAATCTGCCAACTGCAGATTGTGGGTCGGCAAAGATAACTAATTCTTGACCACTTAATAATTGTAATAATTTACGTTGCGCCCGATCTGACTCTTGAAACTCATCAACATAAATAACTTGGAAAAGCTTGCGATACTTATCCAGTAAATCTGGATTGCTCTCAAGTTTTTCAACCGCAGCAATAATAATTTCACTAGGATCAATTCGATTAAGGCCGGCGCCAGTTGTTACGTCACGAAGAGCGAGTGATTGCAAATATTTTTGCCAGAACTCACAAATAGCCGGCCAATACTTTTGTTCATACTTATCGGCATACTTAACTAACTCAGCTGGTGAGGAACCTCTCTCAGTTGCCCGGCCAATAAAATCACGCAGCTCTTTAGCAAAGCCTCTAGTTGTTAGAGCTGGAATTAACTCCTTTGGCCATAATGTTGCATCTGGATTTGCGGCATCAATTGCTAATAACTCTCTAATTTGGGCATCTTGTTCCGCCCCTGATAATAAAACATATTTTTTTGCATCAGTATTTGCAAGCTGATCATTTAAAATTAAAAATGCAATTGAATGAAATGTTCTAGCGATCGGCTCACTTACTGTGTGTGTTGCTGGATTTGCAGATGCAATCTGATCACGCAGTTTGCTAGCACTATGGCGGCCATAGGTAATTACTAGGATTGAGTTTGGATCTTGACCTTCACTAATTCTTTTGGAAACTGCGGTAATTAAAGTTGTGGTCTTACCGCTGCCCGCCTCTCCTAAAACTAGTAACGGAGCACCTCGGTGGGTGATTACCTGCTTTTGTTGATCACTTAATTGTGATTCATCTATTAACTCTGTTTTAAGTGGCGCTCTAACCAGATTTAGCTTTGGGGTATTTTTTGCGCTGGCCACGGCTTAATTTAACGCGAGCGCACTGACATTAAGGGCTATGACCCAACTGGCGCTAGGAGTTCTCGTTTGTTCGCTTATTTTTAGAAGTAAGTCGGGCTCTAGTTGATCCATCAAGGATCACCTTACGAATTCGAACTACTGCAGGTGTTACCTCAACACACTCATCCTCACGACAAAATTCAAGGGCGCCTTCCATATTTAATTTCTTAGCAGGAATTAATCGCTCAGATTCATCAGTACCGGATGCGCGCATATTTGTTAACTTCTTCTCGCGAACACAGTTAACATCCATATCCTCACTTCGTGAGTTTTCACCAATCACCATGCCTTCATAAACTTCATCACCTGGCTCAACAAATATTGAACCGCGATCTTGCGTGCCATAAAGTGCGTAGCTAGTTACTGTTCCCAATCGATCTGAAACTAATGAACCAGTTGAGCGAGTACGAAGCTCACCATGCCATGCTTCATAACCATCAAACACATGGTGAAGTAATCCAGTTCCTCTTGTCTCAGTTAAAAACTCAGTTCTAAAACCAATTAAGCCACGAGAAGGAACTCGGTAATCAAGACGAATCCAACTGGTGCCATGGTTAACCATTTGTTCCATGCGGCCTTTGCGCAGCGCCATTAATTGCGTAATTACACCTAAGTACTCCTCAGGGGCGTCAATAGATAAGCGCTCCATCGGCTCATGTAATTTGCCATCAACCATCTTGGTAACTACCTGTGGCTTACCAACAGTTAACTCAAATCCTTCGCGCTTCATAATTTCAACTAAAACTGCAAGTTGTAACTCACCACGGCCCTGCACCTCCCAGGTATCTGGGCGATCGGTGTTTAAAACTCGGAGTGAAACATTTCCAACTAGCTCTGCATCTAACCGGTTTTTAACCTGGCGAGCAGTTAATTTATTTCCGCTCTTTCCGGCCAGTGGTGATGTGTTAATACCAATTGTCATCGAAATACTTGGCTCATCAACTGTGATTAATGGAAGTGCGTGTGGATTTTCTAGATCAGCAAGTGTTTCACCTAAGGTAATAGTTTCAATTCCAGCAACCGCAATAATGTCACCTGGGTGAGCCTCAAGTGCTGGT
>Ga0209299_1001984_pt1 | contig 11123 bp, 12 predicted proteins | sample S_140806_MF_Meta_FD_187326 | JGI IMG/M metagenome (GOLD analysis project Ga0209299, IMG submission 187326) | Freshwater microbial communities from Lake Simoncouche, Canada to study carbon cycling - S_140806_MF_MetaG (SPAdes) (version 2) | ecosystem: Environmental > Aquatic > Freshwater > Lake ...
GCCATGATTTCTTCTAAGGCCCAGATCGCACGTTCGAATCGTGCTGGGCAGGCCAATTAATTCTGGCTTGGCACTGTAAATCAATGCGTTATAAGAATCTTCGAGAATGACTGCTACTCGCAACATATTCATTTATACACCAGCGTTGACCAACGGTTGACCAATTGCCACAGTGGGGCTACCATGAACTAACCTGATTTTTAGTACTAATTATTAACTTTATATCTAAAACTAACTATTTTGACTATAAGAGGAATAGACTGAACTTCTACAAAGCGCTGGGAGTCTGATGATGGATAAAAGATATGAATCTAAAGAACAGCATATAGCGGAGCTCACGATCGAAAACCGGAGACTTGCTAATAGAGCCAAAGCCATGGAAAAATTAATTGCAGGCTGGAATGAGGCAAACACCCTATTAGTAGCCAAGCTTAAGCCAAAACTAAGTCTTAAGGACTACGAAAAGTCCATCAACTATCAACCAAACGGCTCATTTAAATTAATTTGGTAGGTGGTTAAGTGTTTTCCATATTTTTTCAATTGCAGAGTTGATGGTGGAATAAAGATCTTCGCCCTGATCTTCAGAGTAAAGCTGCTTATCTTTAAGGTGAATAGTAATCTCAACAGTATTTCTTAGGGCCTTTTCAACTGTAATATCGATGAATAAAAAAACAGTAGCTATAGTAGATTCATCGAATTGTTTACGAATTTTTTGTAAGCGGTTATCGATATAAGCTTTGACTATAGGTAATTTAGCAAAAGAATTACCCTCATACTTAATGCCTATAGACGAAAGATTCCCTGTTTTATCAAGCGAACCATCAAGCGGCGCTTGATTCTTAAAATCGATAGCAAGGTAAGTTTTATTTTCTTGTATGACCCTCACCCTCGCTTTATTGCATTAATTTTTGTGTTGATATTGCCGTAGACCCTCCAATATTTGAGTTCTTCAAATAGCTTATCGAGATCTGCATAAGACAGATTCTTCATATCTTGTAGGGTGAATGAGTCACCTGCCTCTAGTTTTTGTACAGCATCAACATATGTCAGTTCGGCCATCTAGATCCTCTTGTTTTAATAGTGAATGTTCTGAATAAAATAAACCGAATAGTTAGTCACTTGCCAAGTTCAAGTTGGCAAATGTAATAAATCTGACTTATGGGTGTAAAAGGTACATGATGTTAGATGGGCAAGAGAGCACTCTAGGGGGTTTTCACTATCAACCAATTCGTAATCGAGCGTTTCCATTTGGCTTTTAGAGCTGGACTGATCAATCGGTTTGGGGAAATACCTACGGCCAGTAAATTGGCGATTGAATTTAATCTTCGTAATTTTCAGTCAAATCCAATTAGTCGTGAATCGGCGAGAAAATGGATCAATGGCCAATCCATGCCAGAGACAGCAAGATTGAAGGCTTTAATCGGCTGGCTTAACTTAGATGCAGCGTTTATTTACTCTACGACTATCACCGAAAAAGCGAGTATTCCTGTAGGGATTGAGAGCGAAAAAGATATAGCAAAAGTAGAGGCTTATGAGCGACGAAAAATAGAAGGTTTGGCACAAGCTGCTTTGAACTTTGTTTCGCCTTTGACGGCTGTATTAAATACAGAGGGCATCATTATTTTGGTTAATAGTGCGTGGCGATCTGCTGCCATGCTATATCCAAAGTTAAAGGGAGGAAGCCTAGGATGCGAGGGTGTCAATTATCTTGCTGTTTGTGAAAAAGCAATGGGACTGGGCTCTGAAGAAGCGAATAAAGTGGCTAGATCTATTCGTGGAGTTATTGCGGAACATTCGAAGACATTTACTTCAAAGTATCCTTGCCACAGCAATGGAGATAAAAGATGGTTTGAGGTCAAGGTATCTGCCTACAAACACTTGGATGACGTGTGTTGTGTTGTTACCCATATGCCGATTACTGAAGCAACTTTTAAGAAGAAAAGCTGATTAATTGCAATAGTTGTTATCAGACTAGACCAGGTGTAGACCTCGTCTACCCCCCCAAAAAACACAATGCACAGTTTATTGCACAGTCCCGATTTAAGCGTGTAAGCCATTGAAATATAACGATATTCCAACAGCCACAAATTCTTCTAAGGCGTAGGTCGCACGTTCGAATCGTGCTGGGCAGGCCAAAAACCTCATATTTGATATTGCTCTAGCTTATTTCGTCAATAATTAAGCATAATCTCATTTAATTTTTGTAATAATTAAGGTCATATCGTCATATTTTTATGCTGAAGATAACGATGAAAAAAATATTAGAAATTCTTTTTCTTTCTCATTTCTTTAAAAAGTTAGGGGGAGTTATTAGTCGAATAAAAGAAAATTCAAAAAAAAGCAAACATACTAATGCTCTCGTAGTAGATACTAGTTCTAGTGCGCCACAAAAAAATATTAACATTCGAATTACTATTAGCCTAATTTTTCTTGCTTTAATTGTCCCGCTATTTTTAGGATTCATTTCTTATTCATATAAAAATAATTATGAAATTTTTAAAGGTAACGCCAAATTATTAATGTTGAGGGCAAACGATGGATTTGTAAGCAATTTAACTAACCTAATTAACCCAGTTGCCAATTCGGTGCAAGTTACAGCCCGTTTTATTGAAGACAATCCAGAAGTTTATAAGCAAGAAAAAATGAATAATTATTTGCTTGCAAACTTACAAACTGATTCAAATATTGTTAGCTATACCGTTATAGGCAGTAATGGCTATTTAAGAGAAATTCAAAGAGTTAATGGCGGTCTTCCAGTTGCTGATAGAGTAACTCCAGACGGAGCAAATTTCGTTAGCTGGGTAATTGATAAAGGTAGAGATAAAAATCTACAGTCTACGTTTACTTTTTTTAAGCGCAATGGTGATGTGGTGTCAAGGTTTGATTCCACTGTAAGTTACGACCCAAAAAACAAGAGTTTCTATAAAGAATTACGCTCAAAATTCGATGCTGGCGTAAGTGATGAAGTTATCATAGAGGACCCTTTTTTAACTCCAAACTCAAAGCAAATAGTAATCTCTACCTCATATCCTTTAATTAATAAGGATAATTTTCTAGGTGTTGTTTCAGCGCAGATTATGATGAAAAATATTTCTGATTTTCTGCTGAATAATCGGATTAGCCAAGGTAGCGAAACTTATATTATTGATAACAGCGGCAACGTTATTGCTTATCCTGCAGGAACAAATATATATGCTAATTCACAAGATAGTATTAGTCTAAAAAAAATATCTTCGATTGAAGACTCTCCAGCATCAGTCGCTCATATACTTCGAGGTGAGAATGGTCAGAAAGAGTTTGAATTTAAATACCCAAAAAATAATCAACTATATTTAGCCGCTTATAAACAGTTTCCTAGTTCCTTTGGTAGGCCATGGGAAGTTTTGACTGTTGCTCCAATTAATGATTTTTTAACTGAGTTTGAATCCTCGAATATTAAACTTTTTTTTGGTGGCATGCTTGCTTTTTTAATTGTGGCATTTTTGGCATTTTATTTTTCTAAAATGATCTCAAGACCCTTGGAGCTATTGGCTTATGAGATCCAACATTTAATGGAATTTAAGCTAGAAAAAGATATTTCCATTTCATCAAAGATTTTTGAAATTCGACTTTTGTCCCAATCTATCCGTAGGCTTAAAAATACTCTTTCTGCTTTTACTTCATATGTCCCAAGAGATTTGGTAAACGATCTGCTTGGATCTGGAAAACCTATTGAGTTAGGTGGAGAAAGTCGATATCTAACAATTTTCTTTTCTGATTTAAAGGATTTTTCTGCTCTTTCAGAAATCACTCCATCCCGTGAGCTTTTACTGCGGGTCTCCTCTTATCTTGAGTTGATGACATATGCCATTAAGGAGGAGCGTGGAACTATTGATAAATTTATTGGGGACTCTGTAATGGCTTTTTGGGGTGCGCCCCTTTTAGAACAAAACCATGCTTATCATGCTTGTGTTGCAGCGGTGAAAGCTCAGCGCAGAATGAAGCTGTTAAACGATACGCTCATTGCTGAAGAAAAGCCACCATTGATAGTCCGAATTGGCATTCACTCTGATGCAGTGTTAGTTGGGAATATTGGATCTTCAGAAAGATTGAGTTATACAGTAATGGGTGATGGGGTGAATATTGCCTCCCGTTTAGAGGGTATCAATAAAGAATATGACACACGTATTTGCGTTAGCCACTCTCTCTTTAAGGAGGCCGGTGAACGTTTGTGGGTTCGACCAATCGATATGATTTCTGTGAAAGGTAGAAAGAGCGAGTTATTAATCTATGAATTAGTGGGCATCAAGGATGGCAGTGAAGAAACGCAAATAAGCCAACGCCAACAAATGTTATGTAAGGCTACGGAAAAAGCATTTCAACTTTATAGCTCAAAGAAGTATGTTGATGCAAAACATGCTTACCATGCCATCGCTCAAGAATTTGATGACAATCTCGCACGAATTATGGAGAAAAAATGCCACGATAAGAGTGAACTGACCTGATTTTTTGTGCTGATTCATAAGAAGGGACTCTTGATAATCTTCTACTGTAAGGTGCTGGTGCTGCTTGAATTTCGATTATCAAACCACCATCCCAGGCCGCTAAATTAAGGCCCTTGTAATCCGAACCCATTGCACAGTTTATTACACAGTGCCATTTTTAACGTGTAAGTCATTGAAATATATACACATTCCAGTAGCCACGAATTCTTCTAAGGCGTAGGTCGCACGTTCGAATCGTGCTGGGCAGGCCAATTTATTGAGAATTCTACTGATCTAATTGGTTTTGGGCGCCTTATAGTGATTGTCAGGCTCATAAGTACATTAAATCACGAATAAAAGTGTGCAATGTAAAGGTTGCTTTATATTGTTAAATCACACAAACACTTTTAGTAAATGATGCTTGATACAAATCCTCGACTTAAGCAAATTAACAAACATACCCTTTGGGACAAAGCTTATTTTTCGATAAAGAGCGCACTTTTGGCTGGAAAATACGCTCCCGGAGAGCGCATTATTCTCCGTAAGGTTGCTCAAGATTTAGGTATTAGTCTTACTCCTGTTCGTGATGCTATCAATCGTTTGGTTGCGGAAAATGTTCTAGATAGAGGTGGCGTTGGTCAAGGCGGTGGGGCATCCGTTCCCTCGTTGAATGCATGGGAATTTAATCAGTTAATGTTAATACGAATCGGCTTAGAGCCAATTGCAGCTGAAGCTTCAGTAAAAAATGCAACGAAATCAGAGATTTCTCATATTGAAAAATATTTTGAGCAGATGAAGGTCTTGGCTAAATCCCGAAATTTATCGTCATATTTAGATGCTCACAATAAGTTCCACTTTGGAATTTATAAATTAGCTAATCAAGAGATACTCCTTCAGGCCATTGAAGCAACCTGGCTTCGTTGTGGCCCCACTCTGAACCTAGCTTTACCTGAATACAACCCGGGGCAGAAAAGGCATAAGCACCATCTAGCAGCCTTGAGTTCTCTAAAGCAGGGGAATGGTAAAAAGCTTGCCCAAGCCATCTTTGCAGATATCGAGAGTGCGCGCAAAGATATATTCAAGTTATTGAAATAATTGTTTCTACCCATTAAACCCTAGGGGAAATGGAGCATTTACACTTGTAATACTGTTTGTTATAACATTAATTCTTTTCACAATGGAGGTCATTAAATGAAAAAATTTACAGTGTGGATCAAGCCAGTTTTAATTGGCCTTTTATATGGAATTACCTCGACGGCTTTCTCTCAAAGTTCCGATTTTCCTAATCGTGAAATTAGGCTTGTAGTACCTTGGAATGTTGGCGGATCAAATGATATATCTGCAAGACAGCTTTCAAAAATACTGGCTAGCGATGGAATTACACTTGTAGTAGAAAATGTTCCTGGAGCGACAGGAACAATTGGGATGACAAGAGTTGCAAATGCAAATCCAGATGGCTATACCATTGGAATGGGCACCAGTTCGACACTTGCGATGATTGCCCAGGGACTAACACCATTAAAAAATGAACAATTTGCTCCCATTGCACGAGTTACTACGGATCAGCTTTTGTTATTAGTGCCAGTGGGAAGCCCCGCAAAAGACATAGATAGTTTTGAGGCTATGGTTAAAAAAAATCCGGGAAAGATATCGGTTGGCACCCCTGGTAGCAATAATCTAAATCATATATTTGCAGTTATGACCGGTAATGTTGTTAATTCTGAGGTAAACGTAGTTCCCTATACTGGGGGATCGAAAGTCGTTGTCGACCTTGCTGGAAAGCAATTGGATGCTGCGGTTCTCAAACCTTCAGAAAGTAAAGCTCAAATTGATTCAAATTTAATTAGACCTCTGGGAGTTTTTGCTAATGAACGGGTTAAGTCATTACCAAATGTCCCAACGTTTAAAGAAAAAGGATATAACGTTTTTCCTTATGGCCCCTTAGTTCAAATGGCATATCTAGTTGCCCCTGCAAAAACACCACCGCAAGTCCAAGAAAGATTAATTGCAATTTTTAGTAAGGCAATTCAAGACCCACGGTTTAAATCTGCCTCAGAGGAGGGCGGTGCTAGTGTTGACAATTTAACTGGTAAGGCTTTAGGAAAAGAAATTGTCGATGTCGCCAATACTTTAGCCGTTGTCGGTAAAAAAGTATTCACTGAAGAGAAAAAATGAGTCAGATTAAAAAAGTAACATGCCATGTTGTAGCTGCCCCCGTACAAAAGCCATTCACTTCCTCGAGGGGTTGGCTTTATAAAACTCGAGGTTCTTGTATTGTTGAAATTGAAACTAATGATGGTGTTATAGGCTGGGGAGAGTGTTACGGACCGTCTGCTGTTGCAAAAGCATTTATTGATAGTCAGTTTGGACCGCGCATCATAGGCCGTGATCCATTTGATGTAGAAGTTATATGGGAGGATCTATATAACCGCATCAAGGATTACGGTACAACTGGTATGGCTATTTCTGCCATTAGCGGTATTGATATTGCCTTATGGGACATTATTGGCAAATCCTGCGGTAAGCCAATTCATAAACTGATTGGCGGCTCTTACCGCTCGGAGGTAACCCCCTATGCCACTGGGCTTTATTTCATTGATATGAACCGCTTAATTGAGGAGGCAGTTGAGGAGGCATTGGAGTTTAAGGGCTCCGGTTTTACTGCGATCAAAATGAAAATCGGTTTAGGTGATTTGAAATTCGATATTAAGCGAGTTGAGGCAGTCAGAAAGGCAGTAGGCGACGAAATGCGCTTGATGGTCGATGCAAATCATTGCTTTACAGTACCTCAAGCCATTCAAATTGGCAGGGAGCTTGAAAAGTTACAGATTGAATGGTTTGAAGAGCCTATATCACCAGAAGATCTAGATGGTTATATCGAAGTAACCCGAGCTTTAGATATGGCAGTTGCAGGTGGTGAGAATGAATTTACCCGATGGGGATTTAGGGATATCGTAACTCGTAAAGCAATGGATATTGTTCAGCCCGATGTTTGTGCCGCTGGAGGCATTAGTGAATGTCGAAAAATTGCTACGCTTGCTAGTGCCCATGGAGTGGAATGCGTTCCTCACGCTTGGGGATCGGTGATTGGAGTTGCTGCCACCTTACATTTTTTAGCGGCACTTCCAGATCAGCCCCCTAGTTTTAAGGGTAACCCCCCATTATTTGAATTTGAGCAATGTGAAAATCCTTTCCGAGATTTGCTATCTGTAGATCCAATTATTCAGATAAACGGTAAAGTAAAGGTACCAACAGGGCCGGGATTGGGTATTGAAATTAATCGAAATATCTTAGATCAGTTTCGTGTTGCATAGCTTTTAGGTATCTAATTCAGTATGCGATATCTGTCCTTTAGAAAAAAATCTCAGATAATTGCCGCTGGTCTTTTGTTGGCTGATACCAATTCAATTTTGGATCTGTCCCATCCAAGTTTTATCGGTCTCTTGGGTAATACACAGCCCAATTTATTGGATATGGTGAATGTGGGACTCGGGCCAATTAGCAAAAGAATTAAGGAGTCCCTTAAAAATGACCCGCCCCACAAGGATGCTCTTATTGAATTAAAGGACATTACTTTTTGTTCGCCTATTCCAAATCCCGGAAAGATTGTTGGCGCCGCTTATAACTTTACAGACGCCCTGGATGAGCGATCAATGCCTTATCCAAAAGAGCCAGTTATTTTTATCCGTTCTGGGTTGACGACCATTGGCCCATATGACCCCATACTCATTCCCCCAGATGTGGGAAATGTTGGCTATGAGGCTGAGTTAGCGGTGGTAATGGGTAAGCGCGCTTTACATATTGAGCCCGATAAAGTTATGAGCTTGATTGCTGGTTTTACTGCTCATAATGATGTAAGCGGTAGCGGTATGATCAAAGAAGACAAAGGGAACTTTGTTCGTGGAAAAAATATGCCCGCATCAGCACCCTTTGGGCCTTATCTGGTTACGCCTGATGAAGTTAGGGATCCATATGCAATCGATATTCGATTAAATGTTGATGGCAAAATTTTGCAAGATGGCTCAACTGCAAAAATGTATTTTAAGATTGCTGAACTTATTTCGTTTATTTCAAAGCAAATGCCTCTAGAGCCTGGAGACATTATTGCTACAGGTACACCAGGGGGACTGGCGATGGTTCATTCTCCTCCTGCTTGGTTGCTGCCTGGTCAGGTGGTTCAAGTAGATCTTCCAGGTATTGGTTCTTTGAATAATCCTGTAAAACAAGGGGTGCCATATCTTGAGCAGTAAGCCGAAGGTACTATTGACTAACTCCATCTTTCCAGCGAGTCAAAGAAAGTTAGAGGAGTTTTGCGATGTAGTGATAGCGCCTGATACAAAAGCAGAAACATTAAAAATGTTAATCAAGGACTGCGATGGATTAATAGTGCGTTGCCAGCTTCCAGTTGATATTTTTGAAGGCGCAGACAATTTAAAAGCAGTTGTAAGACATGGCGTGGGTCTTGACTTTATCCCTGTTATAGCTGCAACTGGTAAAAAAATTCCAGTGGCTAACCTTCCAGGTTCTAATACGAGAGCAGTAGTTGAGTACTGCTTGGCTGCTATTTTTTATTTTCGTAGAAGACTGGATAAAATTAATGAGAAATTGCGACATGATGGCTGGAATAAGACTAGACCGCTAGCTGATTCGTTAACAGAAATTGAGTCATCTACTATGGGAATTTTAGGAGTTGGAGCAATTGGCAGCAAGATATCTAAAATTGCCTTGGATTTAGGAATGAATGTGGTTGGTTTTACCCGACGACCAGATGCAATACCAAAAGGTATCAAGCCTGTATCTAAGGCTGAATTATTTAAGCAAGCTGATATCGTAATAATCAGCTGTCCTCTGAATGACGAGACTCGGGGAATGGTTGACAAAGCAATGATTGATTTAATGAAGCCAACTGCAATTCTGATTAATATTGCTAGGGGTCCAATCGTGGACAGTTCGGCAATTGTCGCTGCACTAAATGAGGGACGTATAGCTGGTGTGGCGATGGATGTGCATGATCACCACCCCTTGGAGGGTAGTGAGTTAGTTTTTAATGCGCCCAACTTATTGCTGACCCCTCATATTGCATCAATAACAGCTACTAGCTTGCAAAAAATGAGCGAGGGCTCGGTCGACATTCTTTTAAAAATCCTTCAAGGACAAAGACCAAATAACATAGTTAATCCTGAAGTGTTTTCTAATTAATTTTTTTTGATGAGTAAATCTCTATGCGAATCGTAAAACTTGAAGCCATACCGATCTCATTTCCTGTTCCTGAAAATAAGTCTGTTAGGTTAGGTATTGGCAGAAGCGTTAAGCGTGATTCTGTCTTAGTTAGAGTTGAGACGGATGATGGAGTTATTGGTTGGGGTGAGGCACACCATGGCCGCGCTCCAGGAGCAATTGCACGATTAATTGACACTACCATGAGAGAGTTGATCATTAACCACGATGTCTTGGATATTAATGGTATCTGGTCTAAGGTTTATAAGATGCAAATATCAAGCCATGGAATGGGTGCTGCTTCTGTCCTTGCGCTCAGCGGGATAGACCTTGCGCTATGGGATATTCGCTCACAGGTCATGCATCAACCACTTTATCGATTGCTTGGCGGAGCACCCAGAAAAATTAAAGCTTATGCAGGTGGAATTGCTCTTGGCTGGCAAGACCCAAATTCTTTAGCTGATGAAGCATTAGGACATATTGCTAATGGCTATAGGGCTTTGAAATTACGTGTTGGGGATACTGCGGAGAAAGATATTGCTCGTGTCATAGCCGTTAGAAAAACAGTCGGCTCTGAAATTGATATCTTGGTTGATGCCAATACAAACTATACCCTACAAGATATTCGTAAAGTGATGCCAGCATTTGATGAGGCAGGGGTCAGTTGGCTCGAAGAGCCGTTTCCACCCCAAGATAGAAAGGCTTACGGATTGGCTAGAACGCTTGGGCGAGTACCATTTGCTGCTGGGGAAAATCACTATACGCGCTATGAATTTGCAACACTCTTAGACGACGGTGATGTTCAATTTATTCAGCCTGATTTATCAAAAGCGGGGGGTGTTACTGAATCTTTGCGCATTGCTGCAATGGCTAGCGCATATAAATTAACAATAAATCCGCATACGTCTGCAACAGCAATTAATATGGGCAATACTATTCATTTCTTAAGTGCAATTGATAATCCTGGGTATTTTGAGGGAGATGTAACTTCATTGAACCCATTTAGAGACGAAATGATGGATAAGCCAGCTTATCAATTAGATAAAGATGGGTGTGTGAGCCCATATGAAGGTATTGGAATTGGCATGAAGATTAATTTGGATTTTGTAAAAGCTCATCCATTAATTGATGGACCTTGTTATGTATAAAGAGCTAACATAGAAAGTATTGTTTTGGGGTGACGCAAGAGAGGTATCACTTAAAAGGGCGCTTAAAAATGTCGGTTAACCCGACAAATGCCATGTCCAAACACTTGACCATCTGCCAATGCCACCCGACATCCATGGCATTCCACCCGATACCATGGTTCTCGGTGCCTACTGAACACCAAATGTCAGCAGGTTAAAACCATTGTTTAACTAGTTGTTTTAGCTCATTTTTAAAGCTTCTAAGGCGTAGGTCGCACGTTCGAATCGTGCTGGGCAGGCCAAATACTTAAGCCCT
>Ga0209299_1001994_pt1 | contig 11099 bp, 8 predicted proteins | sample S_140806_MF_Meta_FD_187326 | JGI IMG/M metagenome (GOLD analysis project Ga0209299, IMG submission 187326) | Freshwater microbial communities from Lake Simoncouche, Canada to study carbon cycling - S_140806_MF_MetaG (SPAdes) (version 2) | ecosystem: Environmental > Aquatic > Freshwater > Lake ...
GGCCGAGCGCAACACGGACACCGCCATGCATGGCGACCGCGTGCTCGTGCGCCGCGATGTGAAGCCGCAGGGCCTCCGCAAGCCCATCTCACCGGAAGAGAACACCGGCAAAGTCGTGCGCATTCTCGAAAGGAAGCGCTCGCAGTTTGTGGGCACGCTCATGGTGACCAAACAGGCTCTCTTTGTGAAGCCGGATGATCCCCGGCTGCCCGCCGCCGTCATGGTGCCGCCGCCGAAGGATGTGGGACGCAAGGCGGCAGCGGGTGACAAGGTCGTCGTCGAGCTCACCGCCTGGGAATCCGCCAGCACACCGCCTGAGGGCGAGGTCATTGAGGTGCTCGGCCCGCCCGATGAGGAAGGCGTGGATATGCTCAGCGTGCTCCGGCACTATGATTTGCCGCTGCATTTCCCCAAGAACGTCCTGCATGAGGCCACCACCGTCGCCCGCTCACGGCCGGACAACCAGCCCAGCGCTGAGGAGTGCAAAGGACGCGTCGATTGCCGACCGCACAACGTCATCACCATCGACCCGGATGATGCGAAGGATTTTGACGATGCCATCTGCATCCAGCGCCACGGGGCGGATCAATGGCGGCTGTGGGTCCACATCGCCGATGTCTCGCACTATGTGAAACCTGGCAGCCATCTCGACATCGAGGCCGGCAAACGGGGAAACTCCACCTACCTCGTCGATCGCGTCATCCCCATGCTGCCCGAGGCATTGAGCAATGAACTCTGCTCGCTGAAGCCGGATGTGGATCGCCTGACGAAGTGCGTCGAGTTCGTCCTGGCCAAGGATGGCAAGGTCGTGAGCTCGAAATTCTATGCCGCCGTGATTCGTTCGAAGCGTCGCTTCACCTACAAGCAGGCCTTTGAGGTCATCGGCCGCCCGCCGCAGGGTGAGATCGAGCAGATGCTGCATGAGGCGCACCAGATGGCGCAGCGCATCCGGGCGCATCGCTTCCGTGATGGCTCCCTCGATCTCGACTTTCCCGAGAACAAAATCCGCCTCGATGAACAGGGCCGCGTGCTGCGCATTGAGCGCATCGAAAATGATGAGAGTCACCAGCTCATCGAAGAGTACATGCTGCTCGCCAATGAGGCCGTGGCAGGTCGTTTGATGCAGCTCGATACTCCCGCCGTCTATCGTGTGCATGAATCGCCGAAGGAAAAGCGGCTCAAGGACTTCCGTGAGGATGTGCTCAGTCATCATGTGCCCTGTGGAAACCTCATGCACCGCCCGGAGGTGCAAAAATTGCTCGCTCACCTTCACGAGCTGCCCATCGGCCCGGCGTTGAAGATCGGTTTCCTCCGCTCGCTCATGCGGGCCCGCTATGCCGTGGAGCCTCTCGGGCATTACGGCCTCGCGAAGACGAAGTACACGCACTTCACCTCCCCCATCCGCCGCTATGCGGACCTCGTGGTACATCGTGCCTTGTTCGAAAAGCCACCCACGCCTGGAGAGGCACGTCAGATCGCCGATCACATCACCGCCACCGAGCGAAACAGCTCCGATGCGGAGCGTGATAGCAAGGATGTGAAGCTCTACGCCTTCCTGGAGGCGCAGATCAAAACGAAGCGCTTCCAGCCCTACGCGGCGCTGGTCACCGATGTGCGAAATTTCGGCTTCTTCGTCGATGTCTCCGATCTCGGCCTCAGCGGCGTGGTGCCGTTCTCCGCCATGACGGATGATTTTTACGTCTTCGATCCCGGCAGCGGCAAAATGCATGGTCGCCGCACGGGTCGCGTCATCCAGCTCGGTGATCGCGTGGAGGTGCAGGTGCGCTCCGTGGACCGCTACAAAAAGCAGGTGGATTTTGCGCTCACAAAAGGCTCGTCGGTAAAAAGCGAGAAGCCTCAGGCGAGAGATGAGAGAAGGCCGGAAAAGACCTTTAAACGGCCCAAACGGCCCAAGCACTCGTGGAAGGGCAAGGGAGGCAAGCGCTGATCCTCGGAAGAGAAGCCGCTCTGCCTTCGACCATCCACAATCGATGGCTCATCCATCGAGCCTCTTGCGTACCCCACGTCTTTCTCGTTCTGGCGAACGAGCCTACGAGGCGCGTTGTAGGCGCATTCGCCAGAATGCGGAGCTTGTGCAAGAGGCTCCTCAACTCGTCGAGAAATTCACACCGCTCGCCGCGTTAACTTGTCCCCCAAGAAATGCCTTCCCCCGAGCCCATCATCCAACTCGTCGATATCCGCAAAAGCTATCAGATGGGAGACCTCACGCAGCATGTGCTCCAGGGGGTCTCTCTCTCGATCTATCCGGGCGAGTACGTTTGCATCATGGGACCTTCCGGCTGCGGGAAATCCACGCTCTTGAATGTGCTCGGCTGCCTCGATCAGCCCACCACCGGAGATTATTTCCTCGGCGGTCAAAACGTGGCGCACCTCAATGACGACGACCTTTCCGCCGCACGAAATCGGAACCTCGGTTTCATCTTCCAGAGCTACAATCTCATCCAGCAGCTCAGCGTCATCGAAAACATAGCCGTGCCCATGTATTACGGCGGAGCCAAGGACGTGGACATGATCGAGACTGGCACCCGGCTCGCCACGCAGGTCGGGCTGGAGCATCGCCTCTATCACAAGCCCACCGAACTCTCCGGTGGCCAGCAGCAGCGCGTGGCCATCGCTCGGGCACTCTCCAACAATCCCCTCGTCATCCTCGCCGACGAAGCCACCGGAAATCTCGACAGCAAATCCGGCCAGGAAATCCTCGGCCTCTTCGATGATCTCAATCAGCAGGGCAAAACCCTCGTCTTCGTGACCCATGACGAACGCATGGTCGAACGCTGCACCCGCATCATCCGCCTGCGTGATGGCCTCGTCGAGCGTGACGAGGAAGGCGCGAAGGCAGGCAGGCTGAAAAAGAAGGCCGCGTGACGTTGGGCGGCAGGGCTCAAGGGGGGGCTACTAGGCCGTATCGGCGTCGAATGTGAGCCGATAACGCCGGTGTCTTGACGGGAAGGCGGCGCTCAAGAAGGTGCCAGAAGAACTGAAACACTTTCTGGAAGAAGCCGATGCCACGAACTCATAAATGCATTTACTTTTTCAAGCATTTGCCCGACCCCGTTTCCCAAATCCTATGAAGTCGAATCTATTGATGGCGATTTACATTCTTGCTTTGGCGAGTTGCAGCTTGAATCCGTCATGGCTTGTCCATCGCGAATATGACTGGGACTCCAAGAGAGAGCGATTCCTGGATACGCCAAAGAATAGAATGAGGTTTCTTGGTGCCTATTCATCTTACATCCGTCGAGAGGCGGGGGGGAGACGAGCGATTGGAATCTAGTTTGGAAAAAAATCTTTAAGGCATTGTCACACAGCCAGGACAACGCTGAACTCTACAAATCGTTCATTATCAGTGAACGGCGTAAACATGGACTGCGAGAACTGCCGTTTGCTAGATGACCTACAACGCGGTCAACCAGCTCCCACCTGGAAGGCCAACGCCGCCGCAGCGGCGTAGGGCGTGGTGCCAGCTTCGGCTTTGATGCGCGGAACAACCGTAACAATTGGCTCAAGCGTCTGAAGGAGCATTACTTGCTCATCTAACACACCTCCTCGAAGCAGGGGAAGAGTATTTGAAAGTTTGTGCCCTTGCCCAGCTCGCTGGTGACACTCATGCATGCACCCGATTGTTGAATGATGGTTCTACAATTAGCCAGCCCCAGACCCGTGCCTTTTCCAAGAGGTTTCGTGGTGAAAAAAGCCTCAAAGATGCGCGCTTTGACTTCCTCACTCATGCCGGTTCCGGTGTCACTGACACTGAGCAAGATGTAGTTTCCGGGAAGAGAGCCGGGATAGATATGTGTGGAATATTCATCAAGTGTGACCTTGCTGGTGGCGATGGTAAAACTTCCGCCGTCTGGCATGGCGTCGCGGGCATTGGTGGCCATATTCATCAGCATCTGACCGATGTAGCCTGGGTCCGCTAGGATGTTGCCGATGCGAGTTCCGAGGGAGAGTGCGAAGGTGATGTTTTCGTGAAGGAGCCGCTCCAGCATTTTTTCTTGATCACGCAGTACGGCATTGAGATCTGTAACGACGGGCTGAACTTTATGCTTGCGAGATAAGACGAGGAGTTGCTGCGTCAGGGCGGCGCCATGTTTTGAGGCGCGCAGGATTTCTTCGGCGTAATTGCGCAATGGGTCAGCGATGGGAAGTTTCGTCAGCAGCATGCCGCTGAAGCCCATAATGATATGGAGGATGTTGTTGAAATCATGAGCAACGCCTGCCGCGTGGTGGCCGGTCACCTCCATTTTGCGCGCCTCGATTAACTGGCCCTTCATCCGCCGACGTTTGGTGCGCTCCGCGACTTCCTCTATGGCGCGGCGCACCGCAGGGACGAGCCGAAAAAGCCGTTTTTTCAGGATATAATCAGTGGCACCTTTTTTGAGGGATTCGACGGCTAAATCCTCACCCATGATGCCTGATACAAGGATGATGGGAAGATCGGGCCAATGGTCATGAATATGGGAGATGGTAGAGAGCCCGTCGAAGGCTAGCAGCGAATAGTCCGAAAGAGCGAGATCAAAGCAGCCACGACTGATTAGCGCCCCAAAGGCGTCACGGCTTTGCACCCGGGTGATCTTGCAAGCGATGCCACCAGCCTTAAAGGTGGACCGGATGATCGCAGCATCTGCGGAATTGTTTTCGAGGAACAGGATTCTAAGCGGTGTGATCATCTTTGAATGCATTTTCTGAGTTCAAAGCTCTCGATGTTGAGAGCCTAAGGTTTCTCTTTTGCTGCAGGCAGTGGGGTTGGTTGAGCGCTGCCCAAAAATGCCCAGCAGACTGACTGCTTTCCATGAACCCAGCAAAAACACAGGTTTAACCACATAGACGTTCACGCCATATTTGTATCAATCGGTTAGATTCGGCGTTTATCAGGAGCGGAGCATCAACTAGGCAGCTTGTTTTTAAGAGTTCATCAGACTTGGGTATTTTGAGCAATTCAAGACTATCGATTTTCTTCAGGAATGAATTTTAATGGGGCTCGCCCTGTAGAGTTCCATTATATAATTTGAGTTACCCTGCACTTTCATCTAATTTGAAAGTTTTAACCAGTGGATCAGAAACTCAAAGTGATGTAAGTAATTGGCTTGAGTCTTGTAGGGTTTATAGCTTACATATGGCTATAGGCATCTGATGGGGGGCCACTTATTTGTTGAATGGCATGTCCAGTTAATCCACCAACCCGTGCTTCAGTGCATAGCGGGTCAGCGCCACGTTGGTGGTCAGGCCCATCTTCTTTGAAATGCGATTGCGGTAGGTGCCCACCGTTTTATCACTCAGCGCCAGCTCTGCGGCGATTTCCTTGATCGCCTTTCCTTTGGCGATCATCTGCAAAACTTGGAGTTCACGGCTAGAGAGTTCCTCGTGTGGGGCATGTCGGACGTCGCTGCCGAGGGAGCTAGCTAGACTTTCCGCCAGCGACGAGGTTACATATTTTCCACCGGACATGACCTTCTTTGCAGCTGCCACCACCTCCACCGAAGTCTGGCTTTTGTTGAGAAAACCGGAAGCGCCCAGCTTGAACGAACGGATGGCGAACTCCTCCTCCGAATAGGCAGTCAAGACCAGCACGGGAATGTGCGGACGGAGACGTTTGATTTCCTCCAGCACCACCAGGCCACCATGACCGGGAATGCTGATTTCCAGGAGGATGATGTCCCAGTCCTGAGTCAACGCCATTTGAAAAGCCTCCCGTGAATTGGCGGCCTCGCCTGCTTCCATTTTCGGAAATGCCTCAGCGAAGATTTCCTTGAGGCCGCGCCGTAGGATCTCGTGGTCATCCACGATCAAGACTCGCCTCATAGGTGTTGCCTTTCGGTTTCAGGGCTGAGTGCCCTCTCGCTGACGTGCCAAGTGCTTTGAGGATTCTTGCCACACATCAGCGGCGTAATGAAAACAACTTCTATATCTCGTGACGCATCTTTCGTTAGCGGGATTTTTATGACGTTGGTCATGACTCTGGTTTGTCCGCCCAGAGCGCTTACAAAGTCATAAATTCTATTGATAGGTGATTTGAGTTGAGGTTCGACAAGAAGACCGTTATTTGAGGAATTCTTTATCGCGCAGCATGCAACATTGGGCCAGTCGCTTAAATTCTTGGATCTTTGTCAGCAATGGCCTTGTGTTCTGTCAGTAGATCGCCTGACAGGAACTGTAAACAATGGGCACCAAGCAAAAAAATGTGTTTATGCTTCGGTCAATCAATCCACAAGCAGGTGCTTCAGCGCATAGCGGGTTAGTGCCACGTTGGTGGTCAGGCCCATCTTCTTTGAAATGCGATTGCGGTAGGTGCCCACCGTTTTATCACTCAGCGCCAGTTCTGCGGCGATTTCTTTGATCGTTTTTCCTTTGGCGATCATCTGCAAAACTTGGAGTTCGCGGTTGGAGAGCTCCTCGTGTGGGGCGCGTAAGGTGCTGCCTCCGAGGTTGAAAGCTAGTTTTTCCGCCAGCGACGAGGTCACATATTTTCCACCGGACATGACCTTCTTTGCGGCTGCCACCACCTCCACCGAAGTCTGGCTTTTATTTAGAAAACCGGAAGCGCCAAGCTTGAGCGAACGAATGGCGAACTCCTCCTCTGAATAGGCAGTCAAGACCAGCACCGGAATGTGCGGGCGGAGACGTTTGATTTCCTCCAGCACCGCCAGACCGCCATGCCCGGGAATGCTGATATCCAGGAGGATGATGTCCCAGTCCTGAGTCAACGTCATTTCCAAAGCCTCCCGTGAATTGGCGGCCTCGCCTACTTCGATTTTCGGAAACTCCTCAGCGAAGATTTCCTTGAGGCCACGCCGAACGGTTTCGTGGTCATCAACGATCAATACACGCTTCATACGAGGTCCTCTTTTGGTGTGGGATGGCGTGGATAGGGATGCGTGCGGTTACGATGGTTCCTTGGTCCTCGTCACGGGTGATGATGATCTTTCCACCCAGCAAAGAAGCGCGCTCTTTCATGCCGAGCAGGCCCAGTGACAATGGGCTCTCCAGTGCTGCTATGGTGATGCCGCAGCCATTGTCCTGCACGCGGAGCGTCATCCATCCGTCTTCAGTGTTCAGCTCTACCTTGACCTCCGAGGCCTGAGAGTGACGAGTGACGTTGGTGAGGCATTCTTGAAAAATGCGGAATAACGCCGTTGATAGTTCCGGTGTCATTTCAGGTTCTATTGCCGGTAGGTGTACCTTGCAAGAGATACCCGCACGCTCTTTTAAACGCCTGGCTTCGTATTGCACGGCGGTGCCCAGCCCCAGTGTGTCCAGCACCGCAGGGCGAAGCTCCGTGGCGATCATTTGCACGGTGATGGTGATGGCATCGACCATTTTAGGTGTATCAGAGACCCGCTCCAAAATGGTGTTGATCGAGGTGGATCCTGGTAGCTCACTGAGCTTTCGCAACACCCAAATCAGATCCATCTTTAGTCCGGTCAGCTGCTGGCCCAGTTCATCGTGAATCTCCCGGGCGATGCGTATGGCCTCGTCCTCACGCACGCTTTGCAGCCGTGCAATCAGAGCGCGCAATTGAGCGTGCGACTTCTTGAGAGCGTTCTCAGCCTGTTTTCGTATGGTGATGTCTCGGATGTTGCACTGGATCACATTGCAGTCTCCGGTGGAATATACATTGCTGACAAATTCCACCGCGATCATGCGGCCATCCTTCGTTTCAAGAGGCAGGTTTTCGTAACGGACGTATCCTTCCATCTGCAGCTGCATCAGCTTCTCCTGATTCGAGACGATGTCGTCGAAAGGGCTGAGTTCCCAGATAAACCTGCCAACCACTTCTTCGTGGGAGAAGCCCAGCATTTTTAGCAGGAATGGATTCACCTCATTGATGCGACCGGTGTCGGCTTCCAGAATCAAGATTCCATCCTGCGCTGTTTCGAAAAGCTTCCGATACTTTAATTCCGAGGCGCGGATCGCCTGTTCCCTTTGCTTGCGCTCCGTGATGTCATGCAAGTTGCATTGGATGAGGCGTTGTTGGCCTACCAAGTAGGAGTTGCTGATGAACTCGACATCGATCATCCGCCCGCCCTTTGTCTCAAGGGATAGTCCCTCGTAGTGGAGGATGTCTGTGTGCTGCAATTCCGCGAAGGTTGCCTTCGAAGCCTCCTCGCCTTTAAAGGGCCCTAATTCCCATAGTTTTTTTCCCAGAAACTCCTCCTGGGAATAGCCTAACAGTAGTTTCATGAACGGGTTGGCGTCCATCACCTGGGCGGTGTCAGCATTTAAAATTAAGATGCCATGCTGTGCCGCTTCAAACAGACGCCGGTAACGCTGTTCTGAGGCAAGAATCACCTGCTCATAATTTATATCCGACTCTGCAGACCGGGGCACCGCTTGTTCAAGCCGCACGTTTTGCTCGGGCTCTTGTGCCATTGGCGTCTCTTTAAATTCGACAGTGTTACGGATCACGATGTGATGGGAATCCTCTGTGGCGGGTGGAAGATTCGTATTTATTCATGGCGGGGAAGGTGGCTCAATGAGCCTGCCTTTGTTTCAAAGGAATAGATACACAATTCACAGAATTATGAGATGAGGTGCGCAATTTGTGAGGAGTTTGGCGCAACTATAGCTTAGCTTCACCTCCTGCACCTCCCAGTCTTTGTCGAGGCCGAGGAGTAGATGATAGTGCTGCTGCAGGCTTTGATCGTGGGGCATTTATTCTCTTAACCCCAACTTCATCACCCATCAAAACCCGCGAAGAACCAAAAAAAGCTCATCGCCATCAAGGCAAGGACTTGCCGGAAGGGATCTCGTGGTAGCCATGCAAAATCAACTCCTCCAATCGGGATCCCCGCCGGTGCCTGTCAGCGTGTTGTGCCGTCTGTTCGGCGTGGCACGCTCCACCACCTACTACCAGCCGCGTGGACGCCACCTCGAGCCGCAGTGCGATCCGGTGTGCGTCGAGGCCATCCGTGCGGTGATCGAAGCTCATCCCACCTATGGCGTGCGCATGACCCATGCCGGCCTCACCAAAGCTCAGGGCATGATCGTCAACCGCAAGAAGGTCCACCGCATCATGCGCCTGCACCGCTGGACGTGTAGGTAGCGCCTCACCGGACGCCGACCACGTGTGCAGCATCTCAAGTCCATTGCCGCAGCTCCCAACCAGCGCTGGGCCACCGACATCGCCACCGTAGACTGCGATCGCGACGGCTGGTGCGCCTTCGTGCCGGTCATCGACTGCTGCTCGCGTGAAGTTCTCGGCTGGGAACTGGCGCACACCGCCCGCGCCAAGACTGCCGAGCGTGCGCTGGAAGAGGCCCTGCTGCATCGCTTCGGCACCACCCGTGGCGCTCCCACAGGTCTCACCTTGCGCCACGACAACGGCCTGGTCTTCGGCTCGCGGGCCTACCGTGCTCTCGTACGCGACTACAGCCTCACGCAGGAACCGGAGCGTAGCGGAGATAGCCAGCCGAAGGCTGCCCGTAGGGCGAGCGAAGCGAGTCAATACATCGCACCCTACACACCCGAGCAAAACGGGCTGTGCGAGCGGTTGGTTCGCTTCGCTCGGCCTGCGGCCCTGCCTATCGGCAGCCTGTCTCCCTTCGATCGGCTCATTCGCACCTTCAAAGAGGAATGCACCTGGCAGCACCGCTTTGACAACCTCGCCGCCGCACGCGCGACGGTCGCCAGAGACATCGAACACTACAACATCCAACGCATCCACTCCGCCCTCCAATACAACACCCCACGCCAAACCTACCTCACCCTATGCAACCTACCCCATCAACAAGCCGCCTGAACATCACTGGCACTTGTCCAACTTTGAGGGGAGCATTACAGGCAGGCTGACTCACAGCTGCTCGAACTCGCTGAAGTGCTTTTTGGGCGGCGGTGGGGTGGTTTCGGACTTGGTTTTCCAAGCTTCGGCTTCGGTGGGGTTGCGCTCGCAGCCGTCGCCGTATTCGTAGCAGGCGCTGAGGTTCTTCATGGCTCCGGTGACGCCTTCTTCGGCGGCTTTTTGGATGAGGGTGAAGCCGGCCTGGCGTTCTTTGGTGGTCTGGCCGTGTTTGAGGAGGACGAGGCCGGCGAGGTTTTTGGCGGGCGGATGCTGGGTGGCGGCACGGGCGGCGGTTTCATAGACCTGCTGCCAGAGAGAGGGATCCAGCTCGGCCTTTTTCCAAAGCAGATGCGCGGCGAGGTAAGCCTCCAGCGGATGCTTCGAGCTGACCATCGTGGCGAGGGCGATGGCGGAGGCGCGTGGATGCTCGCCGCCGATGAAGAGAGACTCCGCATAGTAAAAGCGGGCTTCGCGGCTCTTGGTGGTCTCGTAGGCTTTGCGGTAGAGCACCTCGCCCTCGGCGGTGTTTCGTGGGAGGAGATAACCGCCGCGCAGCAGATGGCCGTGGAGCAGCATGGCGGTGGGCACGCCTAGCTCGGAGAGTTTTTGCACCTCGACAAGGCAGGTGGGATCAGGCCATTCGCCATGGGCAAAGAGGGCGCGGGAGAGGGCATCGCAGGTTTTGTCCGTGGCGAAGCGCCAGAAGGTTTCGTTCGGATGTTTGGCGGCGTTTTCGAGGATGGCGGTGAGCGTGGCTTTTGCATTGCCGGCCTTCACCAGGGCGGCGAGATCGTCCTTGGCCTTGAGCTTGAGTTCTTCCTCGCTGAGCACGGGTTGGAGATCGCGAAGAGAGACGGCGGGGGAGATGGCATCGCGGAATGGCTCGGTGGTGGTGAGTTCGATCTTGTCGGTGGCCCGCGTGACGAGCCAGGTCTTCAGCGCGACGCTTTCGAGGGTGACGAAGAGCGTGCCGGAGCCGGTGACGTGGCGGTGGTTGAGACCGCGGAGGTCAAAGAGGTAGCGCTGGGTGATCTCGAAGCGGCTTTCACCGGCTCGCGAGGCGGTGGGCGTGCCCTCGGCGCGGAGGGTGCGCTGCGGCCAGTGATCGCGGAAGGCCTCTTCGAGCTTCAAAACCTGCTCGGAGGCCGGATTTGGCATCTCGAAGTAATTCGCGGGCGCGGGACTCACGAAGCGAAGCACGCCGGAGGCATCGTTTTCATTCCACGAGTCCAAAAAGGCCTTCGCGGCGGCGAGGGCGTCTTCGCGATAGGTATCGGTGGGAGGCGCTGGCGCAGGCGCG
>Ga0209299_1002002_pt1 | contig 11080 bp, 7 predicted proteins | sample S_140806_MF_Meta_FD_187326 | JGI IMG/M metagenome (GOLD analysis project Ga0209299, IMG submission 187326) | Freshwater microbial communities from Lake Simoncouche, Canada to study carbon cycling - S_140806_MF_MetaG (SPAdes) (version 2) | ecosystem: Environmental > Aquatic > Freshwater > Lake ...
CAAGAAGAAGGCCAAGAAGTGAGGCGAGCGGTGAGCCAGGCCTCTGCGTGGGCCGCGCTCGCTGCGCTGCTCCTCTCGGGTTGCGATACCCCCGTGGCGTCCTCGGATGAGGTGCCCGGCATCGCCTATGTCAACGAACGTCGCCGGAGCGAGGCCGATGTGGCCCGCGCTTCGGAGGCGTTTTACGCCAAGGAGCACCATGGCTCCGACGTGGTCTTCCGCACTGAAGAGGATTCCCGCCCCGGCTACTATTTCTTTGTGAAGCTCGACGTCACTCCGCCAGCCGATGGCCGTCTCGTTCTCGAAGTGGTGCGCAAGGAAAACACGCCGCCCGAGCGTTACGATTTTGCGGTCAACCTGAAGCCGGATTTCCCGTTCGGCGAATACGTGATTGGACTCACTGGCAAGCAGTCCGGTGATGCCAAGTGGCGCCCGATCGCCTGGCGCGTGTCGGTGGTCGACGCCAAGGGTAAGTTCCTCGCCTCGAAGCACAGCTTCCTCTGGGGCACGCCTTCGGACCTTGCCCGCCGCTAAGTCCGATGGCCTCGGCGGAGTGGACATCTTGGCAGCCGTTGCGGCTCGCCGAGGACGTCCCCGCCGGCACGCTCGCTGAGCAGATGGATGGAGGGCAGTCTTTTCGCTGGTCGCTTGCGGCTGACGGCAGCTGGGTCGGTGTCTTCGGACATACCCTTGCCGCGGTGCGTTCCGGGCCGCACGGCTTGGTGTGGCGTAGCCCGAGGCGCGCGGCGCATGCCGAGGATGCCTTACGACATTATCTCGACGCTGAGGGCACGCAGGCCCGGCTCTCCGAGGCGCTACCGTGGCGCTCCGATTCCGTTCTTCGGTCCGCGCGCGCAGCCTATCCCGGGCTGCGCATCCTCCGTCAAGATCCGCACGAGGCGCTCATCGGCTTCCTTTGCAGTTCCAACAAGCGCATCGTGCAGATTCGCGTCATGGTCGCCGCTTTAGCCGCGAACCTGGGCGAACCTTTGGGCGGCGGTTTCCATGCGTTGCCTTCGTGGCAGGCAATCGCGCGCGCCGATGATTCCGTCCTGCGCGCCTGTTCGTTGGGTTATCGCGCGGCCTACCTTCGCGGCACCGCCAAGAAACTGCTGGCCCGTCCCCGCTGGGCTGAAGAGTTCGCCGCCTTGGAAACGCCGGCTCTCTTGGCGGAACTGCAATCGCTGCCAGGTGTCGGTCCGAAGGTGGCCGCCTGCGTTGCGCTTTTCGGCTTCGGCCGTTTTGAAAGTTTCCCGGTCGACACCTGGGTCGTGCAAGCGCTCGCCGACGCCTATGGGCTGCACGGATGGAAGCCCGCTCAGCTAGAGCAGTTCGGAAAAGCGCACTTCGGTGCGGCAGCCGGATTGGCGCAGCAGTATCTTTTCTCCGCTATCCGCAACGGCCGACTAACGCGGGCCGAAGTCAGTGTGCCGACGAAGTCGATGCGCCCCAGACCCCGGAAATAATTTCGGGAGTCAAGGTCGCCGCGGCTTCACCTGCGGCGACGAGGCGGCCCTCTGAGAGCACCACGACCCGGTCGCAGCGTTGCGCGAAGGAAAGGTCATGCGTCGCGACGACGCAGGCACCGCCGGCTTGAGCGAATGCGAAGAGTGCCTGGGCGACGGCTTCCTGTCGGCCGAGGTCGAGCGCGGCCGCGGGCTCATCCAGCATTAGCACGCCGCCAAAAGGCTCCGCGAGCGCGGCGAAGGTCATCGCGAGGTGCGCGCCTTTCTGTTCGCCACCAGACAACTCGGAGAGACGGCGGTCAGAGAATTCACCGAGTTGAAGCTTAGCCAGCCAATCCGCGTAGCCGACGGGGTCGCCGATGATGTCGCCGAGGTCGCCGACGCGATAATCCCAAGCGCTGATGGGTTTCTGCGCGCAGTAGGTACGGGTTTGGGCGCAGGTTGCCGTATCGATGATGCGTGGATCATACCCGCCGACTTCTAATTCTCCGTCGGAAGGCACCAGGCCAGCGAGGGCTCGCAGCAACGTCGTCTTGCCAGCGCCATTGGGGCCGACGATTGCCACGGTCTGCCCGCTGGTCGCGGACAGGGACACGCCGTCGATGATACGCCGACCGGCGATCTCTACGCCGAGTCCAAGTGCGTGGATTAAGGCGTCACTCATGGCGCCCCCTCGCTATCCAGATGAAGACAGGTGCGCCGATAATCGCAGTCACCGCTGCGGCGGACAGCGGGGCCTGCGGCCAAAGGCCACGTCCGATAGTATCAGCGGCCAGCAGTAGGCCGGCTCCGAGTAGAGCCGACAGGGGTAGGACGTGCGCATGGCGGGGGCCGACTAAGGCGCGGGCGAGATGAGGCGCGAGGAGACCAATAAAGGCCACCTGGCCCACAATGCAGGTCGCGGCCGCTGCGGCCAGCGCCGTCAGGAGGACGGCCTTGCGCCGAGTGCTACCGACCTCGCAGCCGAAGCCGCGGGCGGCGTCTTCGCCAAAGGATAGGAAATCCAGCGAGCGTGCGAGAGGGAGCAGTAGCAGCGCCGCCGCGAGGCAGAGTACCACCGGTAGCCAGGTGAGTTCGAGCGTGGCCATACCCAGCCAGTCTCCGTAAGCGCCGTTGGTCAGCAGTTCACGCGACTCACCGCTGCGGGAGGCGATGACGAGGGTGCCGGCGGCGGTGAAGGCGTTCAGGCCGAGGCCAGTGAGCAGCAGGCGGGAGGAGGAGCCGCCGCTACCGATTAGCGTGAGCAAGGCGGAAGTGCCCAGCGCGCCGCCGAACGCGGCGGCGGGGATAAACCAAGCGCGGTGCCACGCCGCTTCCGGAAAGAGTCCCAGCAGGACGGCGATGCCGAAGAGCGCGCCGCCGAAAACGCCGGTCAGTCCAGGGTCGGCGAGCGGATTACGGAAGACGCCTTGTTGCGCGGCGCCGCCGATGCCGAGCGCGAGCCCGGCGGCGAGGGCCGCAAGCACGCGAGGCGTACGCAAGAGGAGGAGGGAGCCGCCGTCACCCCAGCCGAAGCCTTGGGTGCCGACGGAAAGGGCAAGGACGACGAGGCCTGCCAGCAGGACGCAGCCCGCCCACCATGCCTTCGTTGCCGTCATCAGCGACCGAGTTCCTTGAGTAGGTCGCCGAAGGGACTCCGCTTCTTCGGACTAGGTGTCGTCGGCGCGGGGGCAGCCTGAGTGCCCGGCGCGGTCTGGGTGCCCGGATTGGACGGTGCGGCAGTCTGGCTTGCGCGGACATTGTCGATTGCCTGTTGGAGTTTCTCGGCGAGGTCGGTCTTCACCTGGTTAAGGGAGCCTCCGACGCTGACGCCGGGCCCTTCGGTGAAGCCGTCGACCGGCGACGGACCCGTGCCGAACCCAAGTGTCTGGAAGTATTGGGCGAATTCTCCGGTGCCGCGCATCTGAGTGGTGAAGGCCATTGGCCAGTCGGCGAAGCCCAGCTTGGGGTCGACGTTGATACCGCCCTTGGCGGCGAGGTGTAGCACCTCGTTGCGGATATCGGCCGCCTCGAGCTTGATCGTGCCCGAAGCCAGACGGGAGGCCTTGATGGTGGCGGATGTGTATTGGAAGTCGGCGACGGCTTTCTGGAGCTTGCCTGCGGCGGTCATGGCGGCACCGATTTTGGCCACCTTGTCGCCCTGTTGCTGGTTCTTGGTGAGGGCGCCGGCGAGCATCGCGAGGCTGCCCAGCGTTTCGCCGATGTCGCCAGCTTTATTCGCCGAGAGCGACATGCTGCTATTCTTATCGCCGAAGGGGCGGATTCGGCCGCCTTTAGAGGTGAGCTGAGTGTCGACCTGAAGTTTACCAACGAGTTCGCCGAGAGTGCCGCACACGCTCGTGAGTCCTGCAGTCGCATTCGCGCGTCCCTGGAGGAAATCCTTCGCGGCAGGGAAAGCCTGGGCGACGCTGCCGAAATCGAACTGATTAAGCGACACCGTGGCCGAGAGCGAATAAGGACCATTGCTGATGGTCGGCTGAAAGGCGAGCTGGCCGCGGCCGCTGATATCACCGTCGGCGAGTTTGCCGCTGAGTTGCGTCAGGCGGATGGCCTTTTCTTCGGCTTCCGCCCGGACGACGACTTTCTCGGCGCTGATGCCGTAGGCCTTCGCTGTGCCGATTGTTAGCTGGAGCGATCCGCTTTGGTTGGCCCAGAAGGGAGCCCGGTCCGGTCTGGGCGGCGCACCGTTCGCCGAAAGATCAGCTTCGCTCTTGGGCAAGAGCGAAAGGAAGTCGTCGACATCGACGTTGTCGATGGCCACGACGGCCTGCCAGTCGGTCTTGGCGCCGGTGGTCTTCTGCGTGAGCGTGAACTTTCCGCCGCTGAGGTTCGTCGCCTGCAGCTTGAACGATCCTTCGGCGCTGAGGCCGTTGGCGGCGGGCACGTACCTGCCGGCGAGGGCCGCCGTCTTGATGCGTCCTTCGCTCTGCTTGAGGCCGACTTCGCGAACTTGAAGGGTGACGTTGATCTCGCCGCTTTGAGCGCGGTCGGCGGTCGCGCGATACTGTCCGCCGGTGACGATGTTCAGCGGCCCAGCGAACGGCTGCTCGGCGAGCGCACCGAGATCACCATCGAGCTTCAGGGTGGTGCCGGCGTCGCCAAGGCCGAGCTTGATGTCGCCCGAAGCTAGGATACGGCTTCGATTTTTCAGTTCGGCCTGGTTGAAACCGATGAGGGTGGATTTCTCACTAACAAGTAGGTCAAGGCTCGCAGCCAGGTCGCAATCCTTGACCCATAGTTTGCCCGTCCAGGTGACGCTGGTGCGCGTGAAGGAGAGCGGTGCGCCTTCCGTCCGCACGAAGAGTCCTTCGCGGCTGAAGCCGGCGACAAGTTCGGCGCGTTTGAGGTCGCCGGTCAGCTTGAGTCCGGGGACGACCGCGGAGAGGGACTCGAGCGGGAGGTCGCGTGCCGAGGCCTCCACGAGCACGCCCGTGGGCTTGGAGCCGTCGAGCGCGAGTGGTTGGCGGAGCTTGAGGGAAAGTAGGTTCAGGCCTTGGCGGAAGATGCGCGCATCGGCGGAGCTGACGACGGGCGGTTTGCCGGCGGCGCGGTCCACGGTGGTCTGGGCGCTCACGCGGATGCCCTTGAGTTTATCGACCGGCAGGTCCTCCCAATTAGGCTGGGAGGCGAGCTCGACGATACCGACGTTGACGTTGGCGACAGCAGACCAAGCTCCATCGGCCCCGGGACGCAGCGTGAGCGAGCCCGTGGCGATATTGCCAGCGGCGCAGCCAAGGCTGAAGGGAGCGAGGGAGATGGCGCCATCCTCGGATTTGATGGGTAGTTCGGCATCAATTTCACGCATCAGCGCCTTACCGCCGCGTTCAAGCGTGACGCCTCGTAGGCTGTGCGTGCGGATGCTCGTGACGGTCGGCTTGCCGTCCTTGAAGGAGACCGAAGCTTCACCCGTCCAGTGGCCAGCCGTTGCGATGATGTCCGCGGCGGCGAGGAAAGGGTTGAGCGCTTTGAGGTCGGCGTCGTTGGCGGCGATGGTCACCGTCGCGTCGTTCGCGTTCTCGGGGAGTAGGCCGCCTTTCCACGTCAGCGTCTGCGGGATGGCAATCGTGACGCCATTGCCCGTGATCGCGAGGCTGTTGACCGCAAAGCCGCTTTCGGTACTCTGCGCATTCGCTGCGAGTTTCCATTCGGAACGACTGTTCTTCGCAAGCGATTTCGAGAACTTACTTAGGTCTGACCAGAGCGCCTTGAGGTCGGCGCTGGCCTGCCAGCGCGCACCTTCGAGTTCGCCGTTGGCGCTGCCCGACAGGCGGACATCGGGTAGCTGTTGGCTGAGAATACCGAAGCGGGTCGGATCAACGTCCAGCTGGGCGTTGACGGTGGTGCGACCGGTGAGATGGTTGCCGGAGAGTTTCACCGCTGGACGGTTGGCGGAGTCGCTGAGCGTGCCAGTGAAATTAACGCCGGGCTTACCGGCGGTGCTGGCCGCATTCAGGACGAAGCCGACGGAGCCGGCGGCGATGGGGCTCGCATCCTTGGCTGCGAGTTCGAGACGTAGGCTTCCGACATCGGCGATTAGGTCATCGAGGCCGATGCCATCGGCGCCGAGCGGACGGCGGAAATCGGCCTTCAGCGTGACCTCGCCGCGAGGGTCGGTCATCTGCTTGCCGACGGCGAAGCCCGGCCAGGCGATGCCGGCTCGGAAGTCGGCCTTGCCGCGGGAGTCGAATTCGTCGCCGCGGACGCTGAAGCGTAGCAGGGTCCCGTCACCGAGCTTCACGCGTCCGGAGACGGCGTAGGGTCCGAGCTTTACGGGCGGCAAGGTCGCCTTGGCTGCGGTCGTGGAACCGGTAGTCGCGGTCTTCGTGGCCGGTTTGCGTTCGCTCAGGTCGACGTCGAGGGTCTTGATTTCGAAGCTGCTGAGGGCGTAGGTGCCCTTGATGATCGAAAAAATTTGCGCTTCGCCCTTGATGGCGGCGGCGGAGATCTTCGTGCCATCGGCGAGCGTGAGGTCGATACCTTCGGCGGAGAACTTGCCATCAAGGGAGGCTTCGACGCGGGCGATACCGCCTTTGATCTTGGCGTCGGCGAGTATGCCTTTGACGCGAGTGCCAAGCGGTTCGGGGCGGAGTTGGGATTCAACCCAGAAAAGGGTGGCTCCGAGGACGACGGCAAGGATGCCGACGCTCCAGAGGGTAAAGCGGAGAACGCGGGACATAGGGACGGGCACTCATCTTGGCTCGGGGCTTTGGCCGGGCAACAAAAAGCCCGGTGGAATTGCTTCCACCGGGCGAAATTAGCCGTTTGGACCTGTTAGGCCTGCGGGGGCTGGCCTCCCGTCGTGCCGCCTTGCGGGGGCTTGGGCTTGGAGGCCTGGCCGTCAGCGCGTTTGCGTCGAAGGTAGGACGCCTTCATCGCCTCAGCGCTGTCGTCGACGTCCATGCTGTAGCAGGCCATGGTCGATTCTTTCGTCTGGCTCATCATGCGGGTACGTCCGTAGCGCATCTCCTTCGCGGCCATGACGGCATCCTCGTCGAGAAGACGCTTCAGGTACTCGATCTTCTGCTTGGCCCAGTCCGAGAGTCCGGGACGCTTCAGGAGTTCTTCGAAAGCCAGTTTCGCTTCGGCGAACTTATGGCTGCGCGTGAGCGCTTCGATCACCTCGATCTTCTCCGCAACGAGCGCTTCGTCGATCAGCGCGGCGACGTCGGCATCGACCGGCAGGACAGAGAAGGCGACGAGGTCCACTTCCGGGAGGGCGATTAGTGCAGGTCCAAACTTCACCTTTTCGCCTTCTTTTGTGATCGCCTCGAAGTTGACCGCTGCGAGTGCGTCGGCCTTGGCGAGTGCGCCGATCTTCAGTTCAATCACCGCGACGAGCGAAGCATCCCAGGGCAGGGTGCCGAGCTTGCGGCTGCGGGTGGCGCCGTTCTCGAGGATCTCGCCGACCAGGCGGACCTGCACGTCGCTGCCGCCCTGCACGCTGACCTTCACCTGGCGGAGGAACGAGTTGGAGATGATTGCAAACTGCTCTTCGAAGGCTTCGTCGAGGTCATCGGCCGTCTGGCCGAAGTTGGCGACGCCTTCGCCGGCGGCAGCCATGCCCGTCATCAGCGATTCGTTGAAGCCGTGGCCGAGGCCGACAGTCGAGGTCGTGATACCGGCGCCGGCGGCCTTGGCGACCTGTGCGAAGATTTCCTGCTCGTTGAGGAGGCCTTGGTTCGCCTGGCCGTCGCTGAGGAGGATGACGCGGGCGATACGATCCTTGCGGGTGAACGGAGCGAGCTGCTTCACGCCTTCTTCCCAGCCGCCGAAGAGGTTCGTCGAGCCACGTGCATCGATAGCGTTGATGCGCAGGGCGAGGGCTTCGCGGTCGGTGACTGCGATCAGCGACTGCACGACTTCGATGTGATCATCGAACGCGACGATGGTAACGCGGTCATCGTCGCGGAGGCCGCGGACGATGCGAACGGCGCTTTCGAGAGCTGCGGCGATCGGGCGGCCGGACATCGAGCTCGAGCGGTCAATGACCAGGGCGAGGTCGAGGGGGGCGCGGGGGGTTTCAGTGGCGTCCGCGGGTTTGGCCGGGGCGACGAAACGGACGAGGACATGCGTCGCATCAGCGGCGGCGCGGAGGAAGCCCTTCTTCAGGGGCAGGATTTCGATCTTGGGTTGGTTCATGGGAGGATTCATCACCTCCACTCTGCACCACCCTTTCTATAATGTCAACACCGACATAGATACTTTTCTGTAATTAGCACACTAAGGTTACTGTCATAATTATAAATACTTGTTCATCAATGCTTTGCTAAAATTGTCCACGATTCCTTGCAGTTCTTCCTTCGTGGGTGTGATCCGACTGTCGATATTGAAGTGGGCCTCGCACCAATGGGCTAGGCGGAGTTTGGTCCACCTTTCCGTCTTGGGTTCATCTCCGCGGCTGGTTGGGTTGAAGGCCAGGAGCTGTTCGAAGAGATTACGGGCGGCCGGGGAGAGATCGTCGCGCGCCATCTCTTTTTTTATCATCATGCGAAGGGCTTCGGCCGGGCTTTCTTCACTGTCGGCGATCTGTCTGAGCTGTTGGACGGTCGAGTAGCTGGTCTTGCGGCTCGGTCTCGGCGACGGCATGGCGGAGGGTGAGAAATCGCGCGAGGAGTAGATTGGAGAGGCGTGGCGGCTGGGCTTGAAGCTGCCGGCATCGGGTTCGCTCAACAGGAGGGAGACTTCCTCGCTGCCTCGTGTCCGAAAGAAGAGCTTTTCCGCCTCGGTGGGCGTGGCTAATTCGTCGATTAGTTTATTAAGCTGGGCGATGATGCGGTTCTCGTGCAGCAGCGTGCGGATACGGTCGAGATCCCAGCCGCGCTCGGCCAAGAGACGGGCCAGGAGCAGCTGTCTGACCTGCAGGGGGCCGAAGTTGGCTTTGCGGCGGTCGTCCGGGGCGCGCTCAGGCTTGGACAGCAGGCCTTCATAGGCGTAGAAGCGAACCAGGCGCTCGGTCGAGCGGTGGCGATCGCCGAACCCGAGGGAGGCGAGTTTATCCGAGACGAAGGCGGCCAGGTCCTCGGCGGTGCCAAGGAATTCCTCGTCGTTTAATTGGGCGGATAGCTTGAGCATGGTCGTCGAATAGAGACATTCTGCTGTCAGCATCTCAGAAAGGGCAATAATATAGTGAAAACGCGACTGTCAGATTAACCCTAAAAAGAAGCAGGCCGTCCGGTATCGGACGGCCTGCAAGCCGGCTCCCTTAGAGGGGGCTTAGGAATTGTGGCTGTAGCCTTCTTCGCCGTGGTCCGAGATATCGAGGCCGCGAGCTTCTTCTTCTTCGGTCGGGCGCAGGCCGATGAGGGCCTTGACCAGGAAGGCGAGAATCGCGGTGGCGACCAAGGAGATGACCAGCGTGACGGCGATCGCCTTAAACTGTTCGATGTACAGGGTCTTTCCCGCGATGATGTCCTTAAGGTTCGTGTTCAGGTTGCCGTTGACGTCGGCCGTGGCGTAGATGCCAGTCACGATGGCGCCGAGGGTACCGCCGACCGCGTGGACGCCGAAGGTGTCGAGGGCGTCGTCATAGCCGAGCTTGGACTTCATGTAGACTACGGCCAAGAAGGGGACCACGCCGGCGAGGACGCCGATCAGGACCGCGGTGTTGGCGGAGACGAAGCCCGCGGCGGGCGTGATCACAACTAAGCCAGCGACAGCCCCCGAGCAGAAGCCCAGGACGCTGGCGTGCTTACGGACGATCCATTCGAGAGCGGCCCAGGTGAAGGCACCGACCGCGGCGGCGAGCGTCGTGGTGGTGAAGGCCTGAGCGGCGACGCCATCAGCGGCGAGCGCCGAGCCGGCGTTGAAGCCGTACCAGCCGACCCAGAGCATACCGGTACCGACCGCGCAGAGCACCATGCTGTGGGGCGTCATAGCCTTCTTACCGAAGCCGATACGGGGTCCGAGGATGATGCAGAGCAGGAGCGCGGACCAACCGGAGGTCATGTGCACCACGGTGCCGCCGGCGAAGTCGATCGCCTTGATGGCAGCCTTGGCGTTCCAGACGCCGTTCATGTCACCAGTGATGCCCCAGATCGCGTGGGCCATCGGGAAGTAGACGAGGAACATCCAACCGAGCATGAAGAGCATGACCGCGGAGAACTTCATACGTTCGGCGATGGCGCCGACAATGAGGGCCGGGGTAATGATCGCGAACATCAGCTGGTACATCGAGAACACGTTCTGGGAGATCCAGTAAGCGTAGTCGGTGTTCGGGGCGGAGTTCACGCCGTTGAGGAAAAAGAACTCGCTTCCGCCGAAGATGTGTCCGAGGAGTGTACCGTCGAAGCTCTTACCGAAGACCAGGGAGTAACCCACGGCCCACCAGAGGATCGCGACCATACCCGCCAGGCCAAAGCACTGGGCGATGACAGAGAGGATGTTCTTCGCGCGGACTAGGCCGCCGTAGAAAAGGAAGAGGCCTGGGAGCGTCATGAAGAGCACCAAGGCGGCGCAAATCATCATGAAGCCATTATGGCCGGGAGCCGCGACGCCGACGGTCGGCGTGGTGAGTCCGGCCGGGATGGTGGCGTTGCCATCCTTGTCCTTGGGGCCAGTCTTCAGCGCTGCGGTGGGATCACCGTTACCGATAGCGGCCTCGAGGCCAGCAATGCGCTGTTCGAGCGAAGGAGCCGGAGGCGGCGGAGGGGTTTTGTCCGCTTCGACGGCGGGTGCAACCGCCGGAGTGGGCGCGTTCTGCGCGGACGACAGATAGGGCACTGCCGCCAGAGCGAGGATGGTGAGAGTTCGTAGCAGGGAGTTCATGGCGAGTTTCCTTTCGCAACCCCCGTGCCAACCTCCACCTTTCTAGCCGATGACTTGAATGTGCTCAAAAAACAACTGACCTTGCCCGCAACTCTGCTCGAAAGAAAGCAGCCGTGCGGGCGTCACCCACCCAGAAAACGCCCTTAATTATGGTAATATCCCTCTTCGCCGTGGTCCGAGATGTCGAGGCCCTGGGCCTCGCCTTCTTCCGTGGCGCGCAGTCCGATGGTCGCCGCGACAATCTTTGCGATGATCCAGGTCATGATCAGCGAGACGGCGATGCAGAGCAGCATGGCGAGGAGCTGGCCCTTGAGCAGGCCTTTTGAAATCAGCGCGCCACCAGACGGATT
>Ga0209299_1002010_pt1 | contig 11061 bp, 23 predicted proteins | sample S_140806_MF_Meta_FD_187326 | JGI IMG/M metagenome (GOLD analysis project Ga0209299, IMG submission 187326) | Freshwater microbial communities from Lake Simoncouche, Canada to study carbon cycling - S_140806_MF_MetaG (SPAdes) (version 2) | ecosystem: Environmental > Aquatic > Freshwater > Lake ...
CCTCCACCAACCTGCGTTGGTCATCATCCATAGCCATAACCATATAGTTAATGTTGTGAAATGATAGGCTTTCCCAATTCTGCATAACCTCCTCACGGATGGTTTGTGAATGTTGGGGTGACAAAGATAGACTAATTTCCCGTTCAGCCCCTGTAAGGTAGTTTTTAATGCGATTGAATTTATCCTTCGCACCTCCTTTAAGGTTCATATCAAGGATAACCGCATCGGCACAGAATTGCGCATTGGCTATATGGGTAAGGAGTTGTTTGATTAGTAGTGCTTCGTTCATTGTTTATTGTTTTGTGTTAATACGATATAAAGTTTCGCCTATTTACGAGTTAGCGGCAACTGCTGACCTGCTCCAAATCCTCATTTGACCAATCATTATACATTTTGTAAAGTGTATTGATTTTATCATTTGTCGGAGTGTCATCAGCATAATGCCTACCAATGTATAATTCTCTTTTAAATACTGTTAATCCGTTCCACCAAGAAGCAGCAGCCGCTAACAGCACATTTGCAATAGGCGGGTTTTCGTGGTTTAATGATGTTTCGTGTTCCATATTTATATTTGTTGTTAAGTTAAAGTTTTTGCTTCTAAATCCCGCCCATCGCAAATCCGCAAAACGATTATGTCGCATTGTGCTTTATCTCTCTACCACAGTTAGTGCAGTACCAATCAGTTAAGTTTTCCATTGGGAAAGGACTTCGTTTATCACAAACGCACAACGTACCCTTCGGCAACATAACACCATATAAAATCAATAGCTGTTTCTGTACTTCTATCAAGTCTATTTTACCTAAGTGAAAGTCGTTTAATATTTCATCAATTCTTTTTTTCATATCGCTACTGCTTTTATATGCGTTCCGTTATTGCAGTAACGCCATCTATGGTAAGATTACCGTAATCATTAATACAGTTTATTTCTTCTTCCAGTTCTAAATCATTTATAAAATAATCTTTGGCAATATCTATAAGATAATTTTTTGCATCTTCTAAAGTGTAAAATTCTGTATAGCCATAATATTGGCCTCCAATACTTTTTCCTCTATTGCTTAAATAAAATTTACCCAAAGCTCTAAGCTGATAAACTGTTGGTGCAATAGCCGTTATTTGATATTTGTATTCCATTTTGTGTTATTTTGAAAAGGATGATAAAATTTTGAACGATAAAGATAACTGGTCAAATTCGCGCTTTGTGTTTGGATTCATGGCCGCAATAACTTTTTGTTCATCAATCCAGGTGCGCGTAGTTTCTTCAAACTCCATGTTAATTTCAAAATAACCTAACACCCTTGCCAATAGATCAACTTGTCGCTGATTCAATTCGATAGTGTGCGTTTGCTCTTGTGCCTTTCCGGCAATCTGCTCATTATGTTGCATGATTATTTGGCCATTATACTCGGCCACAGTTCTATGTTATGGGTGCAAGATAATAAAAAAACGAAATTTCCAAATAATTATGCACTATTTTTTTTAAATGTCGAAAGTGCAATAAAATACTTTTTGCCCCGCGCTCCCCCAAGTGCGCGGGGCAAAGTTACAGATTTTTGCACGAAAAAGACATTATTCCGCAAAATTTTGCAAAAAATTTTCTTATTCTATTTAACATAATGTAACTTTGGTACCATGAATCCTAAAAATTTATTCATTTTGGCCGCTGGTGCCGGACTTGTTTACTTGTTATTGGGTAAAAAGAAACTCGCCGCCGCAACTCAGTTTAGCCTGGAAAAACTTGGTGTTGATCTAAGAGGAAAAAAAATCAAGGTCACCCTTGGCGCAAACAATCCAACCGGATCATCTGCAACATTAAATAGCATTGTTGGTGCATTATATGTTACCGGCAAACAAGTAGCCAGTATTGAAAGCTTTAGTAAAGTAAATATTTTACCAAACGCCAAAAGCTTAATCACATTGGATCTCAAACCATCGCTTGCCGGTATCTTCCAAACATTAAAGCAAATTGTAAAAAGCAAAGGATCATCACCGGCGGCGTTACAAGCTACTTTTGTTGGTACTGCCAATGTTGACGGTATTAGTTTGCCAATCAAAACTACATTAGGATAGTGCCTACCTTACTTCAAAAATTACCATCCTTTCAAAACAAACGCCAGGTTATTGTTCACAACCAGGCGGTAGGAGATATTATTACCGGCATCCTTCGTACACATTCAATGTATGCAAAGGATTATGATCGGATTGCTGATCAGTTTGCCGGCCGTAATGCCGAGGCAATAGCCAAAAAAGTATATGACTATCTTAAAACACATACCCATTACAAAATAGAACCGGATACCCAGCAGACTTTACGATCACCATCTGCAATCATCGCACTTGGAGCAAACCCGCGCGTAGGTTTAGATTGTAAATCTTACTCTTTATTTATTGCCGGTATACTTTCTGCCTGGCAGCGTAGAAGAATGAAAATAAATTGGTGTTACAGATTTGCCAGTTATAAACTATTGGACAAATTACCACACCATGTATTTATTTGTTTAAATCCAAACACAAATAATGAGATATGGGTAGATCCGGTTCTGCCAACTTTCAACAACCGTAAACAATTCACATATAAAATCGACAAAAAACCTATGGCATTAGTCGCAGTAGCCGGTATCGGCAAAGTAAAACGTACAAGAGCAGAAAAAGTACAACGCAGAAAAGCAGTAAAAGCAAAGCTAAAAGATAAATTAAAAAAAGCCGGTAAGGTAGTTTTAAAATTTAACCCGGCAACGGCCGCCGCGCGTAATGCTTTTTTGGTATTGGTTAAAATAAACGCCTTAAAACTTGCCAGTAAATTATATTTGGCGCAACAAAAAGACTCTGCAAAGCTTAAAAAATTTTGGGAAACTATTGGTGGTAATTACAGAACTTTAGCCCGTAATATTGGTATTGGCGCAAAACAAAAACCACAGTTAGGAAGTTTTGATAATATGATTGGTGATCCAGTTTTGGCAACGGCAGCCGCAACTTCAGTACCTATTTTATTAAAAGTTGAGCAATGGTTAAAAAAACTTGGAATCACAACCGATGATATAAAAAAATTTACTGGACGTGCAGTTAAACAAATTATTGATAAAAAGTTAGACGCTAAAGCCGATGAAATAGCCGCCAATGAAGAAGGCGAAGCACCAAATAACAAAGAAGCTGCAGATGATATGAATATACCTAAAGAAGCCGAACAAGCTTTAGACTCAGAAAGCGGATCAGATAACGGTGATGGTGTAGGTGGACTTTCGACTAATACAATACTTATCGGAGGTGCAGCACTGGCCGCAGCTTACTTTTTAACTCGTAAAAAATAAATTATGGCAACAAAGAAAAAACCATCGGCCGCACAATTAGCTGCAAGAGCAAAGTTTATAGAAATGGTCAGAGCTAAATCCAAAGCAAAGAAATCTGCAACAAAGAAAGCGGCAACCAAAAAATCAGCAACTAAGAAATCAGTAACTAAAAAAGTAGCAACACATAAGGATACCAAATCGCATAATGTAAATATTCGTGTGGTAAGCGGTGTTGATGGATTTGCAAAAACTCAAGCTGGTGCTATATACAGAGTACATATAAAAAGAAAACTAAAAACATTAGGATTTCATGTACCGGCAGAAACAAATACAAATGATTTGGTAAAATTATATAAAGCAATTACTGGTAAAAGCCCAATAACCATAACCAAAATTAAAACCTTATTAAAAAAAGGATCAACACCTCAAAGTATTATCAATTCTTAACTATATATAAACCCTTTAAATTAAAATAAAAATGGCTCGTAAAAAAACAAAAAAAACAACTCGCCGCCGTAGTTCTGGCCGCCGCGGTATGGGTGCAATCAATCCAGGTAACTTACTTACTCAGATTGGTGGCGTATTAGCCGGTGTAGCTGCTGCCGGTTATGTAAATAAATTAGCACTTGCTAAGCAATCAGCTAATGTAAAAGCAATCGTTCCTATTGCCTTAGGTATTGCGACACCAGCTTTCTTATTAAAATCAGATTTTGGTCGCGCTTTAGGTGCCGGTATGCTTGCCTATGGTGGATCTAAGTTTTTACAAAAAGCTGGTTTAGCCGGATTAGGTGAAGCAGAAGATGAAATGTCAATTTCTATCAGCGGCGATGATCTTTCAGTAGTAGCTGGAGATGATGACTTTGCTATGGCTGGAGATGATGACTTTGCAATGGCTGGTGAAGGCGAAGATAGCGGCATAAGTGTATTGGCTGGAACCGATACCGAAGAATACGCTGCTATGGAAGCTGATGAACAGTACTATACTGACATGATGTAATTACATCGGATGCACTTTCGACTATTAAAAAAAAATATCTAACAAACAAAAAACAATTATTATGCCTTCACAAATTGGGTCTCGGATGGCCTTCCAAAACGCCGCAAATGCTGTAAAGCGAGCTGGCCTTAACCCTAGCAACGCCGTGTTATCTCAATCTTATTTACGATTTGAAACCGCTTGCGTAGCTGGTGCAACAAGTTATAAATTTGATGTATTAGTTAACGAAACAGCCTACACTCCATCATTTGGACAAACAACAAATAAACTTAATTTACAAGATGCATTTGTATGTAATCAATTAGGTGTATTTTTTGGTGTACCCCCAGCAACTACTGGTGCTACTATTAATGATTATCGTTTATTAACCTATCCAGCTATTGGTCTTATTGGTGGTACAGCTGGTAATTTTACAGCTGCTCTGGCTATTCAAGCTGGTGCATTTTACCAAGGTAATCTATCATTAACAATCAATCAAAGAACAGTTGTACCTTATTGGGATCTAAATCGCCATTATGCTGTGCCAACATCTCAACTTAATGGTGTAACCGCAACAACAGCCGCCCCAACAGCACCTATTCATGTTGTAGACGATAGCGTAAATATGGCAGATAGTGGTTTTTACCCAGTAGAACCAAATATTGTTTTTGCTGGAAATAAAAAGCATGATTTGACAATTAATATGCCAGTATCGGTAGCTGCATGGCCAACAAATGCTCGTATCGTCATCATTGCGAGGGGCATATTGGCTCAAAATACCACAGCAATTAATTAACAAAAACAAAATCCGGTATTTGGGGCGGATCGGTATACAAAAGCCGCCCCTTCCTTTTTTAAAATATCAAAATAAATATGATACAAAATAACTACGGCATTAAAAAATCCTATTCAGTCGAAATAGTACCTTCTGCTTCAGATGTTGCCCTTACCTGGATGTTTCCAGACGTTCCATTTTTAAGAACAAGACCTATAACCGGTATTGTACTTTCGACTATGAATAAGGGAGCCAATACCGGATTAACAAATTTTGGGTATTCTATTGCTCAAAGCGCAGCAAATTCATCATCATTTTTAACATTAGCAGATGATCAAGGTAAACAGTTTATCCAAAACATGCCGTTAAAGGAATTGGTAGTTACAACCGCAACAGATAACGCAACGGCACTTATTAGTACAAATTACTTTTACGGATCAAATACAAATTCAATTATGTTTTTTGATCCTCGCATTGTTGTTTGGACTAAATGCTATATTTACCTTCCAGTAGCAACTGGTACCGCTAATTTGTGTTGTCAATTTACAGTTTTTTACCAATAAATTTTATCCAATATGTTATACAGAGAATACGCAGTAAAAAATTACCAATTTGTTACCATACAAATTAACCAATCAAACGCAGTTAACCGCCAATACTTCCCGGATCTTCCCAACCTTCGAGAAGTATACACAACCGGAATAGTATTTTATAATGCCGCAGTATTTACAAAAGATATAAATAATGTATCCCCATGCACAAGCAATAATTATAATAAATGCTATTTAACATTAAATGTTGATGGCAATGAAGTAGTGCAAAATTTAGATCTTAAATTTTTAATGCCATTTAGCGGCAATGGAACAGAATATAACCCAAGTGGTTATTTACCTATTGCTCCAATGAAAATAGATTTCCAAAAAAGCTATGTTAACGTAGCATCCGGCCAAAACTTAGGCTCAACGGTGCCATTTAGTTTTTGTTTCGGTATCTATTACTATTATCCAAACCAAATTAAGAAGTAATGACATACTCAATAGATAGTATCCTGGAAGAGTATCGCGAAAACGGACAACCGGCATTTGCGATATATGAAGGTAAAGAACGCCGTAAAATATACGAAGGGAAAGACCTGGAGGAAGGCGAAGAAATGCTTTCCAGGTTTCTATCTCGCGTAGAGAATGGATCATTTAAAATAAAAATCTACAAAGCCGTACCAAAGGCCGGCATTGATGATAAAACGCCGGTATTTCTTTCTTTGCCATACGAAAAAAAGTATACAATAGAGGAAAAAAACCAATATTGGGAAGGTAGAGGATTAGGCGGCCACATGATGGAAGAATTGCGTAATATGCGCGCTGAGATTGGTGCATTAAAAAACCAATTAGAGGAACCAGAAACAGATGAAGAGCTGGAGGATCAAGCGCAACCGCAGAGCATAATAGCCGGTATTATGGGCAACCCGGCAGTACAAAATATTATTGCTAGTTTTCTTACCAACCTATCCGCTAATGTAGTGAGCAATCATGTAACACCAACGCCACAAACGCAACAATACGCGCGACCTATGGCCATGGCCGGTATAGATACAAGCCTGGAAGCAACAATAGAATCACTTGTAGCTAAAGGAGTAACGCAAGCCGATTTTGAAAAACTTGATGCAATGCCAGCGGATAGATTGTCTTTTTTATTAACTATGCTTAGAAATCAATAATGGAGTTTAGATTAGCAGATCTTAAAGGAAAAAAAGTATTTGCCGCCAAGCCGGTAGAATTATACCGTAGTAGCAAATCAGAAAAATCGTTTAGAAAAGTACCGGCAGGAGGATTAATTGGGAAACTTGTCAAATATCAATTAGATCTTACTGGAGTAAATCCAAGAGATTTAAAATCTGTAAAAAAAGCCAGGGTTTGGTTTATTTTTACAGATTCAAATGGTAAAGATTATGGTTTTTATTTTCAGCCAGGAGCCGGACAAATTAATATGCAAAAATTTATTGATCAAGGTGTAAAAACCGAAGATCAATATAGTGCCGAAAACAAAGCAGCTTACGAAAAATCACCAATTACCGCAGCAGCAGAAACAGTTTCGGAAACTTCAAAAGATTTTCTTAAAAAATATGCTCCATTTATTGCCGCTGGCCTCATTACCGTTATTTTAATCACTCGCAAATAATTTGCACTTTCAACCCTTAAAAAATGGATAGACAATACAGAACCGATATAGCATACTATACAACTAATCAGCGAATTATTGCAAATTGTAACGCAATTACATTTATCAACAATTCGCCTTATACTATATATGTAAACAATTTTCCCATCACAGTAGGAAATTCTTTAAATATTGGCGGAAATCAAAATGAAATAGATGTTACGGAGTATATTTTAGACTTTCGCGGAGCAACTAATGGCGAAGTTTATGTAATCAAAAAAATAAATCAATAATGGCATCAATTACATATACAAAACAAGTAACCGTATCTTCCTTATATGATAATTTAAATTCCGGTACGGGTGTTGTTCCTTATTACGAAGGCCCTTACTTTGCCGATTCAATTATTAGTTATAACAGTATAGCGCAAGAAATTATTATTGGAGGAGTCGCTGCTTTTAAAGATGGAAGTGATGAGGCAATTATTGGTAGCGAAAGCGCAACTACTTCATTTGTTAAAGTTGAAAAAAATTTTGATAGATTAACTTTGGCCGGATCTTTAATATTAGAACATATAACTTTATCTGCAACTGGCGGCGTACCCACATTGCATTTGCCAGTTAGAATAAATGGAACAAGCTATAAAATACAACTTTTAAGTGCTTAGCATGACCGACACTCTTATTCAATTAGCCGGTTTTATTCTGCCCATTGGTATATTCTATGGCGCAACCAACGCCAGGATCAAACAACTGGAGAAGCACATTGATACAATTACAGATGTTACCGATCGTTTAGCCAGGATTGAAGAAAAAACCGATTTTTTAATAAATTTCTACAAAAACAAATAACATGAAAAAATTTATCATTAACTGGAAAACAACCGTTAGCGGATTGGTAAGTATCGCAGCCGGTATAGTATTATTCACGAAAGGAGAGCAAACCATTGCACTTTCGACTATTGCTGCCGGTATTGGACACATATTTGGACAAGATGCCAACTAAGATCAACCAGGATAATTTAAAGAAGGTAGCCGCCGCTTTATCTAATGCCGGACTATCCGGTAATAGTTTAGTATTGGCACTTGCTCAGGTAGCGCATGAAACTGGAGGTTTTAATAACGCCAAGATCACAACGCATAATAACGCCAGTGGAATCACTTTTATAAATAATCCTAAGAAACAACCCAACGCCACCAGAGGCAACCCATTACCGGAAGCTCCAAAGTACAATTACGCCAAATTTGCAACTTTGAACGATTGGGCAAAGGATTATCTACGTTTAGTAGGTAATAACCTAAAGAAAAGCACAGATACCGCGCAATTTGCTTTAAGATTAGCAGATCAAAAATATTATGAGGTTTCGCCAAGGTATCCAAATGCCATCAAAAATTATTCAGCCGGTTTATCTAATTGGTACACTAAGCTGCAAAAAACAATACCAACAACAACAATAAGTATTATCCCCTTCGCAATAGTAGCTATTTCTCTATATTTGCTCTTTCGATAGTTCGTTCATAATTATCTTTTATTGTTTAAGTAAAAAGCTCCCAATGTCTATTGGGAGCTTTGTTTTTGTAAATACTTTACAAAATAAAATTAAAATCTTTTTTTGGTTTAACGCCATAAGATAAATATCCAAAATCGTGATCACTTTCAATTTCTGACAATTTATTATGCCATGTGCCGGTAATATTTCTACTTTCAAATTCATCAGCTAAAAAAGGATATAAATAAAAAGGAATTAACCAAATATCAAGGTGTTTATAGTAATCAAATTCCAAATCCTCCATTTCTTTTAAAGTTAAATCTGTTGGATTAATTTTAAAACTACCATAATCTTCCTCCCATTTTTTAATTGCTGGTATAATATTTCGTATCTCAGTTATACAAAAACTATCTGTCCAGTGCAAAGTAATTAAAATTTCTGCTGCTCTTGTAATTAAACTCCGTCTTATTAATCTTGCTTTTGTGTATGTTGTTAATTGTGTTTGTTCCATTTTTTATAAATTTTTATTTTCAACCGGTTTAATCTGATCATAAAGCCTATCTATCACATACCTAATAAAATCATTTTTTGATGTTTTTTTATGACTTGCAAGTAATTGCAGTTTAACCCACTCTGCGTCATTTAAATTAATTTGAATGCGATGGCCGCGATACCTTTCTTTTGTGTATTTCTTTTTTGTTTCCATTATTACGGTTTTAATTGTTTGTAAAATTCTTTTGTTTCCCTATTGTAAAAATTAACCGCTGTACAATATGGATATTTGCTTACGGCAAAAATCATAAATCGTTCCAAGTTTGTAATCTTCCGGTATTTTATTGGATATTCACGATCCTGGATGAAGATAATCGCGGTGTATTGTTTAAGCGCCATGTCCGGTAAATTTTTTAAGCAGTAAAACATAACGCACAACGGTGTAATGCCATCTAACCTCCGGTATCCTGGTAAGGGTTAAAATCCGGTTACACACTTGTAAAGCTCTTTCCACATCATAAGTATGGATCAACAAATTGTCGGCGGTTTCAAATGCCGATTTTTTCTCTAAAAATTTCATGTTTATTTTGTTTGTAAATTAAAAAATGTATTTTTGTGGATAGAAAGTGCATCTATGTTGTGCATCTTAACGCCTCGCAGCCTTCTTTGGCAATAGCGAGGCGTTATTTATTATAGTAGTTTCTACATAACTTCCACCACTCCATTTAATAGCTATTGGATCAAAATCTGCCGAAGATCGTAAATATTTAGGGTGCAACTGATAGGTATCAGTTTCCCGATCTTTGATGACCTCCAGTACTGACTGTGCGTAACGATCAGCCATAGATCCGAAATGCCCTAAAGTATGATTATCCTTCTTTCCGGTGTGTATCACGCCAATAATCAAAACTTTATACTGGGCAGTAATAGCTTTCAGCCAATCAATAAGCTGCCTGGATTCTATTTCGTCATTATAGTTTTTGATCAGATCAAGTAACCCATCCACAACAACAACAGAAACCGGATAGTTTTTTATATAAGTTTCGATAAGCATCCTATTCATTTCCGCACCATCCTGGCGAGTATTGAATGCGGAAAAATATTCAGAAAACTTTTCCTTATTGGTAAACTGTTTTATTCGTTCCAGGTTTCTATAAAAATCATATTCCGCGGATTCTGTATCGAAATAGCCGATAAATGGCCGCAATGGATCAGTATCTAACGAAATATTAAAAATGTTTTTGTAGTGCATCTCCCTGGAAGCTAAAGCCGCATGAATAAATGTTGACTTTCCGGCCTTAGGCAATCCGCTGAAAACAATAAAGTTTCCAGCGGTGCCTATGGTATGATTGCTAATTTTTAAAAATACTTGCTCTTGTGGCGGAGTATAGCCATGCTTGTAATGGCGGAGGTTAAGCAGCTGATCATAATCAACCGTTATTTTCTCCGTCTTTGCCATGTATTAAGGTTGATTTTGGTTGATTGGTAGCAGTTTTAGCCAATTCCTCCTCCAACTTTTCAAAGGTTGAAAGTGCAATGTTGTAAGCTTCCTCTGCAATAGTTTCGGGCAAATATTTTTCACTATGTGCTGCGGATAATTGAGCCGCAACGATGATAGTAAATAATTCGATTTTGGATAGTCCAAGATTCATAATTACAGATCCAAATTTGTCCTGGATGGGATGGTGCGGAAAGGCCGGAGCCAAATGTTGATTGCTCATTTTTATTTGTTTTAAAGTTTAAAAAATTTCTTCTATCTCTTCGTTAGCGGCAACTGCTGACCTGCTCCAAATCCTCATTTGACCAATCATTATACATTTTGTAAAGTGTATTGATTTTATCATTTGTCGGAGTGTCATCAGCATAATGCCTACCAATGTATAATTCTCT
>Ga0209299_1002013_pt1 | contig 11045 bp, 14 predicted proteins | sample S_140806_MF_Meta_FD_187326 | JGI IMG/M metagenome (GOLD analysis project Ga0209299, IMG submission 187326) | Freshwater microbial communities from Lake Simoncouche, Canada to study carbon cycling - S_140806_MF_MetaG (SPAdes) (version 2) | ecosystem: Environmental > Aquatic > Freshwater > Lake ...
AGACTTTTATCTTTATATCTATCATGCAATAGCGAGCCAAAGAACAATCGTGGATAGGTACTGTGTTGTATAAAAGAACCAAAATGATATTTTAACTCTTTGTTGAAGTTTTTAATTTTATTTTGGAAAGCAAAGAAAAGATTGCCTTTTTGATTAAAATTATAGGTTATATTAGGTAATAAACTCTTATCTTCTATAAGATTAGAAGTGGTATAGGTAATTTTATTCTTATTGTAATTAAACTTTTGGCAACATTTCTCTATTAAGGATAATAGATTAATATCTTGTTTGTATCCTATAGATTGGAGACACGGCCCTTCAAACTCATTGTCTAATACAATATCCTGTTGTTGACTCATAGACTCACACATCTCAATCACAAGATCGTTTAGATTGTGTATGATACCATCACTGGACCAAATTCTTAGAGTCTTAGGAGAAGTAGTCATGCTGTTCGCCTTCTCGATATAGATCCTGTGTTAGACAATGCACACCTCCATCCCAAAACCAACGATGTCTCTGTGTACATATCACAGGTTCTATTTTATGCTTCTTTAAAAAATCAAAAACTCTTTCATTATAACTGTTGACCAATACCAGCTCTGGATTAATAGATAGCATATTGACTTCAAACACAGTCTCTTCACAGTAGCCTACCCAATCTTTTAACCAGCTCTCTACATAACCTATCAGTTGATCATTGTGCTCCTCGCCCTGTATCCACCATCTGCCACCCACTTTTTTTTTCATGGTACGGAAAGGACTCAGCTGATCCCAATACTTGTCTTCTAAATAAAGAATGTCCCACCCTGGAAACTTTTCCGCATAGTTCTGTAGATCGTGTAGAGTGACGATCACGCCTGGTTTTAGAATACACCAAGTGGCATCACCATGTCCGCCCATCTCTTCAGTGGCTTGTATATTAACTCGAAACCCCTGCGATTCCCACAGTTGCTTGTGATGTTGTATAATGGGAGAGTCTTTCCAGCCTGGCGTGTTGGTACCCCAGAATATATCTCGACCCAATAGATGTATGAATGATGTACTCAATAATCTCTGTTGGTCTGGTGTTTGCGGACCATTGATATGCATCTCATACGTGTAGCTAGGGTCTGTGTAATCCATGTATTGTTTTGGAAAAAATAATCTAGCAGGATCTATATTTTTTAAAATGTGCTGATACTCTGGTAGATTGTTCGCCACATAACAATTCTCTCCTACAATTGCCATGTCATCGCGAGTTTGTTGTGGAGGTTTACGGGCATAGGTAGATAAGTCCACAGGAGTGTTATCCATGTTGGGACGATGCACCTCAACGCCAAACTTTCTCAACGTGTTGGATAGGTTTTCTAAATCTTCTTTGGTCTCCTCTATCACTCGAGCCAGTGGTGACAGAATGCGATTATCTCTTAAATGTTTAAATTTTTCAACAGGAAACACATCGCCCACAATGGCAGTCTTTAATGGATCAAATGTGCAATAACCTTTTATTGGAATCATAGAAATTTTAACTCTCGACAATCTGGGTAAGGTTTATATTCTGGAGCAAATTGTCCTCTCTCCTGGTATGCTTGTAATTTTATCAGAGCCGATTCTGCTTCTTCAATCCTCATCATGTAATGATATCCCTGTTCAAACGTCTCTTGGTCTTGCCATCTAGCGACAGATAAGTCTCTGCCATCGTTGCTCATTCTTTTTAATCTTTTATAATGTTCCTCATTGTCTAATAATACGGCACCACCACGAGTGTTGTCTAATGGTTTGCCTGGACCAAAACTTAGGCATTGGTATTGTCCTGTATGATACATGCCTGGCCTCAGCATACGAGCACTATCCCATATGGGTGTTTCCTTAAAACGATATTCTCCCAACCACATATAAAAATTCAAATCATAATTTACACCCAACAATCGTAGAGTTTGAGGCACAGATACATAGGTATGAGCAGGCAGAGAGCAAGCCTTTATATCCAGCAATCTAAAGCACAACTCAATAGCATGAGTACAGCAATCTGTGGCCACCACGTAGGGTGCTCCTGTGAACTCAGCTAGAGCTTGTTCAAATGAAGTTACTGTACTATAGTCCTTAGACATGATAAGTATAATTATCTGCTATTATTATGAAATACACATACTCTGACTGGAATCATCAAAAAGGAACCATACCCGTGTTCTGGAATAAAGAACACTATGTGAATAGTGGTTGGTATAGGCACCCGGATCGAACACACGGATTCAGTACAGAGGATAACAATTACAAAATATATGGAGATAATTTAGGAGTTTATATACCTGAAACAATGGATCCTATATTTGAACAGGCATTTAATTTTTTTAATTTAGATGAATTGGTTTACAGTCTCAGTATGTATCAGCCCGGTATGATTTTACCATGGCATCAAGATAATTATCCCACCTATAGTAAAAATAAACAAGTACAAGATCCAGAGACCGTGGTTAGAGTAATGGTATTACTCCACAATAGCGAGCCAGGACATCAATTATGGATTGAAGATCAATTCTGTTCTGGTGTTGCAGGTAGTTGGTTCAGCTGGCAAGGGAGAACTCGACATATGGCCGCCAATCTAGGAGAAACAAATCGTTATGTGTTACAGATTACAGGTCTTTGTCAAAAGAAACACAACGCTGCCAACTAGATTCTTCAAAATGTTTCTTGTTGTGTAACAAAACATCGGACAACTGATCGTAAATCATTAATGGATCCTTATCACACAATTGATACATTGCATCAAGGCACATAGAAAATCTTTTTTCTAAATCTAATTCATCATCATATCTTTCATCTATCACAGGAGAGAACGACTTGAACCCCAATTGACGAAATGCTTTTAGATGCCCCGGTGAACCAAATATCACGAAAGGTCTTTTTGCAATTATTGGTTTTGCCTCTTTCTCAGAGAACATGGCAAAGTCTTTGTGTATCACAGTTTCTATCATTGCAGTGTAATACGTTTGGTTGTATATCATAGGGTCAATAAGGTCGCTGCATCTTATCTGACTATTATATCTATCCTCGGGCCCGTTGAGTGTTTCGGCGCTGTGTTGCCGTGGTTGAACAACGTGCTCTCCCCAATGTCCGCTGGCCACATCATTCCTATAGTATGTCATGAACATCTTTCTTTTGATAGGGTGTTTTATGACCATTGAATGCAACAAGTCGCGATTGGGTCTAGACTCTCCCAAAAGTAGATCCCAGAAATATGATCGACCCCTTTTGATAGGTTCTAATAATGACAGCAATGATCTACATCTTTTATTTTTCTTGTATAATTGATATCCGGCAAAAAACATATCGTTGGTGTATGTTATAGGCACGGAAATGTCTTTCAGTGGCACTAGATTTGAAAAGAAAGAGATAGGTTTCCCCTCCCACTCATTAATAAAGTCTATCACTGTTTTCCATTCTTTATTTTCCTCATACATGATTCCAGGTTGCAATAGATACACCTCTACTGTGTTGTATTTTTCCAGAGCTTCTTTAATCTCTTGGCGCAGATTCAACACGTTTTCTGTATTACCAGCTATGGTATAAATTTTAAATGCCATATTCATATTTACGTAAATATATGCAATGAAGATCTTAACACGCAATGAATATTCACCTCTTAAAAGCGTGATGGTGGGCAGAGCAGACAATGCCAATTGGCCTGTGGGTGATATATTCTTTGATAGGATGATGTCACTGAGTACCTACCCAGATACTCTTAAAAGAGGAGCAGTAGCAGACAAAGTAATCCAAGAAACTCGCGAAGACTTGTTTGCATTCATAGATCTATTAAAAGAAAATAAGGTATCGGTACATAGACCTGAAATAATGGACTGGAGAAGAACCACAGCATCACTGGATCACGTGACCACAGGCATGCACAGTTACAGTGCTCGAGACCTTCTACTCACTGTGGGCAACATGATCATTGAATGTCCCACACCGTTTATCAGTCGACAGAATGAAACACGAGCTTATCATGTGATAAAAAATGAAGCTATCAAGGATGGCTGTCGCTGGATTGCCGCACCACGAGCCGTGATGGAGACAGCTGAATGTGTGGTAAAAGATAGTAAAATGAATCTCACAGAAAGATATCCTATCTTTGATGCTGCCAATGTGTTAAAGTTCAATGACAAATTATTATATCTAGTTTCCGGCACAGCCAATCATGCAGGTGCAGAATGGCTACAAAAAATAGTGGGCACAGAGTTTGAAGTGATCAAATGGGAAGGTGTTTATGCTTTCGCTCATATAGACTCCACTCTAACATCTTTGAATGCAGATACCATATTGATCAATGCAGAGCGAGTAAAAGAAGACACCCTACCTAAATTTTTAAGATCACACAAGAAGATCTGGTTTTCAAAATGTGCAGAAAGAAAGTTTCATAAGTTTCCCTATGCCAGTAAATGGATAGGAATGAACATACTTTCTATAGATCCCGAAACAGTTATAATGGATCCAACACAGACGTTCTTAAAAAAACAATTACAAGAAGCAGGATTTCGAGTGTTAGATTCAGAGCTAAGACACAGTCGCACACTGGGTGGTGGACATCATTGTATAACCTGCGACCTGGAGAGAGAATGAAGATAGGATTCATAGGTCTTGGCAAATTAGGAATGCCCTGTGCTGAAGAGATGACACGACAGCATGAAGTGATAGGATATGATGTGGAACACAGAGTAAGTTCACATGTGAAGATAACACAGGATATTAAACAAGTATTTGAAGGAACTGAGATAATATTTGTTGCCGTGCCCACACCACATCATCCAGATTACGATGGATCCAAGCCCACCACACAACTACCAGTGAAAGATTTTGATTATTCACTAGTGATAGATGTATTAAAACAATGTCAACGACATGCTCATAAGAATCAGATAGTGTCTTTGATCAGCACAGTGCTACCGGGTACCACACGCAGAGAATTTGCTCGATACACTCGAAATTTTCAATTCGTTTACAATCCTTATCTAATTGCCATGGGGTCCGAGGCCTACGATATGGTACACCCAGACATGGTAATCATTGGAACAGAACATGGAGAAGACACAATAGCGAGCCAGACGCTGTCTAAGTTCTACAAGAAGCTGATATTAAACAATGCTCAGCAGATGATCGGCACTTGGGAAGAAGCAGAAGGATTTAAGATATTCTACAATACAATGATATCAGCTCGACTATCGTTGGTTAACATGATTCAAGATGTGGCACAGAAAATTGGACACATGAATGTGGACAAAATCACAAATGCATTTAAACAGGCCTCTGTAAGGATCACTGGCCGGGGATATTACAAGGCCGGCATGGGCGACGGTGGCGCCTGCCATCCCAGAGACAACATAGCACTCAGCTGGTTGGCCAAGGAATTGGATCTAGGATATGATCTTTTTGCCGCAATATCTCACAGTCGAGAACAGCAAACTCGCAACATGGCCCAATTCATCGCAGATGTGTGTCGCAAAGAGAATAAACCCTGTGTGATAAATGGCAGGGCTTATAAACCCAGTGTCACTTACACAGTGGGATCTCCCAGTGTGCTGTTGGGTGGATATCTAAAAGAGATGGGCATTGATGTTAGCTATGCAGATCCAGAAACAGGAGATATTTTAATAGGGGAGCAGGACTGCGTGTGCGTGATGACACATGATCCTCAAACCACATACAGCCACACAGGCAAGAAGTATGAGCAGAAGTTATATTTTGAGTTAAAATCAGGATCTACAGTGATCGATCCCTGGCGCTGTTTTAAAGATAAAAGATACGAAATAATATATTACGGCAAATAAAAAAGGGCGACCCGAAAGCCGCCCTTTTAGAATTAATTAATCCTAGGATTAATTATGCATTAAAATTGATTACTTTTCTTCCTGATTTTCTCAGTAAAGAAATGATACCAGCTTTCATTTGTAACGCAGATGCTTGAGGCGCTGTGCCTAATACATTCACGTTGAAATCAATGCCTTTAGAAATCAGCTTGTTAGTAGCTGTTTTTCTTGCAGTGTTTTTCACGTTCAAATTTTTGAACTTGATTTTTCCACCGTGAACTTCACCATCAACCATATAAGCAGATGCTGGTTCAGCGAAAACACCGATTTGTTTTGCTCTAGTTTTGAACTCTCTCGTATAGATTACGAAGTTATTAGTTCTTGACATATTTTTCTCTTCCTTTGTAGTGTGAGAAGCAGAGCTAGATTTTTTAGACTTACCAAATAAGTTAAAAAACATTGTAGTCCTCTTTCTCGTTAGTTAATACTGCTATCAGAACATTCCGATAACATATAAAAATATATTTTACACGAAATTCTAAATATGTCAACCGCTAAAAGTCTTTTAAAATCAACAAAGAAAACACTAGATCATCTTTTTTTAATGTCTTTCCTGAACGAAGTGCTGTGATTGTTTCAATATTAAAGTAATTGTATTGATCAGCATCCGTCTTCTGCTCCCAACTATACATATTGCCAAATCCGTTTTTCTCAGGATTAGGATTGTGGTTTGGAGGAGTAGCACCACTGAATGTGTGATAATCTGGATTCCAATCCAATCCGTGTTCAGTGACTAGTATTCTATAACCTTTGCTGACTCTAGCACGCCATGGCCAAAATATTGCCAGTATGTTCCATAGATTGTTGCCCTGCTCATCTCGCTCATCCCACACAGTGCCATGCACCATTTCAGTTACTAATATCCGTCTACTTAAAACATTCTCTTGCTCGGTCATGTCAAATGGCATGGGTATAGTGAATGATAATCGAGTTAATCCTTGTATGCCTTGACAATGTCTTATGGTTTTATTGTTACGCCATTCGTCTGATCTATACTTCGTTAAGTCTCCGCGTAGGTTCTTATACCACTCGGGCATGAAGTTTCGACAAGGCTGTGGAGGTGGACATTCTATATCTCGCAAGAAGTCGTCTACTCTTGCTGATTCCCATGTGAGGAAATCATTTACTTGAACTGCTACAGGTTGATTAAGCATCGTCTTTTACATTGGGCAAATGAAATAGGTCTATGCCCTCTTCTAATAGTTCTTTAACTTCTTCTTTGCTGGGAGTACCATAAAATCGGTCATCCCTCTCACCTTTTTCGTGTTTCCTGTATTCTTTTACGAACCGATCACCCACATTATCAAACTCAGTTACGATTTGTTTTCTTATTTTACGCAGAATATCTTTGGCTCTGGATGCTGGTATCATGGTGTCATCTGTGAATTGTCCTCTGTAGAATTCTTCTTTGTCCAATTGACTTTTGCTTTTTGTTTTAGTTTTTGTTTTTGTTTTGCCTATCCTAGGAGACATGATAGCTCTGTCCACTTGATTGCTATCACACATGGGACATATCAATAATTTCTTCTCTTGCTGTCGCTCGAATTCTGTTATGTTTGGAAACCATCCATCAAAACGATGTTCGTTGTTACAAATTAATTGGTATTTGATCATGCAAATACTTATTGTACACTAATTGTTATCGTTGTCAAATCATTACATTAAATATCATACACAATGACAAAAAAGATATTAATAACTGGGTGTAGTTACGGCTGTGGAGAGTGGAGTAATAATCCATACAGTAATACTCACAGGGGCATTGCCGCATATCTCGAAGAAAAAGGCTATACAGTAAATAACGTATCAAAACCTGGAGCCAATAATTGTGTGGCATTAGAAAATATAAAAAAAATATACAAAGAGTTTGATCATGTGATTTTTTTATTAACAGCCGTGTCTCGAGATGTGAACAGTTACTTTCCCTATGATTCTACGGTATCCGCATTGGATAATGCAAATAAAATTGCGAACAGAGTTATAGAAGAGATTTATAAAGTATGTGGGACAAAAACCATTTTAGTAGGAGCATTATATAAAGTGCCAGCAAACAATTTAAAATTTTTAGCACAATTCAATGGAGTGGATATACTGATACCCAATAACAAATTTCCTGAAAGTTATTTTAATCCTCACGATTTAATGAGCCTACACAATGGTCCAGGTCATATAGATTTAAAAACTTTTAAAAAAGAAATTCTAAAATGCAATGATGAGTACTTTTGGAAGACCATGGAAGAGCATCCTGAATACTATCAACCCGACGGCGTGCATTGGAACAGAGAAGCACACAGAGTTATCACAGAAGAGATATTAAAATATCTATAAAGACAATAGATCTTTAAATCTATCTATGTTGTTTTGTATGTGAGCGGGCAGTTTCTTAATATCATATAATGACAAATGATCTGTGTTAAGAGCGTAATTGAATCGTCCACCCCATATATCTTTTTTGTTTGCTACACAATCATCTATGTGTTGTGGAGAAATAAACTCTGCTCGTTCATTGTGTGCATAAGAGGACACTTTATATAATATATCTTTCGCAGATGAACAATAACTGAAATGCCAACCACCTCTCTGTATAATTTGTTTTTTCAACTCGTTATAGATATCCATTTTGATATAAGGACGATCATGTATTCTAAACTCTGCTGGCCAACCCAAATATTGATATCGAATGCCCTTGGAGCCATAGAAAGGAGTCAATCCAGGATTCAATAGATTTAATTTTAATTGCATACAATCCTGTTTGAATATAAACAAATCATTACTGAGATCCATATTGGATAGTATAGGTATCTCGTCAGCATCTGATAATAACACTATATCGTTGGGTTCAGCATCTGACAAACCCAACCCAATGCTGTTGCGAAGATAAAACTCTCTGTACATCTGCTCATAGCTAAAATAGGTCCAGTAATTTTTGTTACTGTAATCAGCTCTACCATCTGTGACAGGATGGTATCTTATTTTGTGTTTAAACTTTGGAAAATTGTCTGTATTGAATAGATATTGTTTAGATTGTCCAGAAAAAGTAGTGTTGGATTCCACAATAACAAAATAATCCACACGTGAGTCAAGCTCATGGAATCTTATTTCAGCAAGGTCCTGCTCACCATTATATAGAAAGCAATCATAGATTTTCATTGTTTTTAAAAAAGAGCAGTGTGCTTCGACACCACGGTGCTCGTAAGAGTTTATCTGTGTTTCTTAATATTTTTGTTTCAGATTCTATGTTAGAGAAATTGTTCTGTTGAAATCGTTCTAACCAATATTCAGTCTCCTGACAGTTCACATGATGGTACCCATCCTGTCCCGGTGTGGCATGACTGAATAGAACATATCTACACAATTTTAATGTGGCGAACCAATTGTCCTCATATTGCTGTTCCACATGCTCAGCAAACTCTGTACACAAACCAAGATCAAAAGAATGCTTAGGCACATATTTGTCCACAGTATAATCATGCTGTATCGTAATTTTGGGCAATATGGATTTGGCTATGGCTGTGGGATCTCCTTCGATGCCCAGTGCAGGCGACTTTCTATAATCTCGAAACCATTTTAAATTCTGTCCTGTGCCACAACCAACATCTAACACTGATCTTAAACCGTATTTGATTGTGAGATATCCCCAAATGTCTGGCATGTAGGTGTGTGGATCTCCACCCTCAATATAACCCCCCAAATGATTAGACATGCAAATATTTATAGATTAACTATTCCAGTACTGTAAGAACTCAGAGTTCCACTGATTATTAAAGAAATGTTTTTTATTGTGTTCTAGCACAGGACGAAGATTCTCTAGAACCACACGTGGATCCTTTTGACTTAACTTGTACATGGTTTGTATGATCTTATCTATCCTTTTATCTTCATTGGTTTCTTCATCATATGATTCATCAATCTCGGAATCAAATGTTTTAAATCCTAAACTTCTAAATGCTCGTAGATGATGCTCAGAACCAAATACCACAAATGGTCTCTGTGCAATTATAGGCTTGGCAAACTTTTCTGTAAAACAAGCTATTCTAGGATTAGTGAATGTTTCACATACAAAACTATAATAAGTTTGATTATAGATTTCAGGATCAATTAATTCGCTGATCCTAATAGGTAGTTTATCGATTGTTTCTGCTGTGTGTTGTTTGGGTTTTTTTACATACTTGCTCCACGAACCCTGAGCTGGATCATTCTTAAAATATTTCATAAAAACTTTTTTGTTAAGAGGATGAGCATTAATTTTATTGTATATGTTGTCTTTATGACTTGCTGTTAAACCTAACAATACTTCCCAATGTAGAGGTACATCTTTATTTTTATTATTGATTAGTTTATATAACAATGAGTCTGATTCTTTGTACATATCATATGCCATGGGCCACAACATCTTTTGTACAAAATGTAATGGTCTATTAATTTTTACGTGTGATACTGTACTGGCAAAAAAAGTTACATTGTCTTTTTCATTAAATCTATTAATAAAATCTGTGATAGTAAGATAAGGATCTCCACTGTCTCCTGTGTAATAAAATCCTGGTTCATTAAAATGCACACAAACATGATCCGATATAGACAGGTGTTCTCTAATTTTAGAATAAAATTTCTCTGTTTCCTCATCACTTAATAACAAGTTTATAAGGAAAGAATACTTTTTACCTGTGGATTGTTTAAATTTTTCTAAATTATAAAATATATTAGGTACTCGCTGATCTTTAACCCAATAGAGAAAATCCCGATCTACAAATTTGTTAGAAAACTGCTGGTTATTATTCATGCAACAAATACTTATTGTACACCGTTGACAGTTATATTAAACCATGTTAAATTTACTATTATGGCAAAAAAAACATTAGCAACACAAATAGAGAGAAACTACAAAGCAACCAGTGCAGGTCGTCCAGGTAATCTAACTAAAACTTCTAGCATGAACAAACACAAAAGAAGAAGTTTTAAGATTTATAGAGGACAAGGCAGACCTTAAATGACTAGTGAGTATGGAAAAACTTGGGATGGCAAATCACGTCCTGTGGATGACACATACAGACAAAACTACGACGATATATTTGGTCCTAAGAAGCAAGATGTGGGAGACCCCGAACAAGATCTACTGCTAATGGATGAGCAGATACAGGAAATCAAAAGACTGCGAGCACACATAGGCAATATGCAGGTACAGATAGCAGATTATCAACAGAT
>Ga0209299_1002018_pt1 | contig 11040 bp, 9 predicted proteins | sample S_140806_MF_Meta_FD_187326 | JGI IMG/M metagenome (GOLD analysis project Ga0209299, IMG submission 187326) | Freshwater microbial communities from Lake Simoncouche, Canada to study carbon cycling - S_140806_MF_MetaG (SPAdes) (version 2) | ecosystem: Environmental > Aquatic > Freshwater > Lake ...
ATACACCGGGTAACTTAGTCCGTTCTTCGGAATCCATTTCAGCTAATCGTGTTGAAATTTTTCGGATGGAATCGATAGTTATATTTTTACCATTTCCGCCATACCAATCACCGCAGAGTCTTGCCAGAGTTCGTAGCGTCTTACTAGTTGCAATCGCACGATCAGAATCTTCGTGACGAACCAAATTTGGAAGAACAGATTCCAATTGATTTTCGATGTAATCGCGCAACGACCGCACACTTTTTGCAGTGAATGGGTCACCTTGCAAGTGGCTCATCGTTAATCGCGAAGCACCTAGTGGCAGTGTTACTGCAACCTCTGGCGATTCATCAATGCCCGATGCAATTTCAAGTGAACCGCCGCCGATATCAATTACAAGCAGTCGGCCACTCGACCAACCAAACCAACGACGGGCAGCAAGGAAAGTTAACTTCGCCTCTTCTTCGCCAGTTAATACTTGCAAATCTATTTCAAAATCCTTATTTATCGCTGCAATAATTTCTGAACCATTATTTGCTTCACGAAGTGCTGAAGTTGCAAATGGTAGAAGTTCCTCAGTCTTCACACTCTTGGAATGAGCAATCGCATTCTCAATTGCTGAGCGAAGCGCTGTTATACCTTCGTCAGAAATATTGTTTTCTTCAGTTAAATATTCAGTGAGCCGAAGCTCTTCTTTATGGTTAAAAGTTGGATTTGGCCGGGCGCCGGGATGTGTATCTACTACCTGGAGGTGGATCGTATTTGATCCCACATCTAAGACTCCAAGGCGCATTTGCCGAAGATACTCGCTATTTACGCAAGAATTTGCCAGGTTCTTAGCACCGGTTTTTGCGTGTCATAATTACCCCTCCAACACGCCTCCCTAGCTCAGTGGTAGAGCAACGCACTTGTAATGCGTAGGTCGTCAGTTCAATCCTGACGGGGGGCTCCAGTAAAAAATTTATATTATTGCTCGTTTAGTTTTTCGGTTTGTTCTTTTCGCAGACGTGGCCAAGTAGTTATTGGATATTCAAGATTGTGATAAAAATCTTTAATTAATTGTTGAACAAGGGCTGGCTTCTCTTTAACAACGAAGTGCGAAGTCCCTGGAACGATTGCCAGTCTGGCGTTTGGAATCGCTTCGTAAAGTTCAACAGTATGTTGATTGGAAAATGGTTCATCATCTCCAGTTAGAACTAATACTGGGCAACTAATTTTTGAAAGCTCCGAAGTTGTCATAGTAGGTTCAGAATTCCAAACTTCGTATGCTTTACGAATAATTATTTCTTGCATGTGTGCTGGGTCTGGTGACCTAAGTGCAAATTTTGCGGCATCATCTTCCGAAATAACTACTTCCGGATCACTTTCAACCAGGGTAAGTCCACTGTCGTAATGAAAATTAGTTCCGATTGCCACGATTGATTTCACTAAGTCTGGGCGCTTTAGTGCCACCATCAACGAAATTATTCCGCCATCGCTCCAGCCAATTAAATGCGTAGGGCCTTTTATGACATCTTCGATATAGGCAATCGCTTCATCGGCTTGAAAATCAAAATGGTAAAAGCCTTCGCGACTTGCAGTGCGACCGTGAGCGCTTCGATCATAAGCAAAAATACTGTGGGTTCTTTGAACCGCAGGAATAACCGTGTAATCCCAACTTTCAGTAGAACTCAAACCACCATGCATAAGTAGAACAGGTTCCGTTTTCTTGCCAAAACTTTTTCCCTGCGCTGACCAAACTTGGTGGCCTCGTAAATCAATGTAAGCACGTTTTAACTTCAACATTGTTTAGACTGAATCCATAATATGGCGATTTCCACGGTCAAAAGTGAAGTAATTCCAGCACCAATCAACAATCGTTCCGATTCGATTTCGGCCGCCCATTAAATAAAACAAGTGTAAAAATAACCAGGCCGCCCAAGCTGGATAACCAGAGAATCTAATCTTGTTTACTTCGACTACGGCTTTATGTCGGCCAATAGTTGCCATTGAGCCTTTATCCTTATATTTAAAATCTTTAAGTTCGATTCCCTTTTCCCGGCGCAAAATTTGTTCTGCTACAAAGCGACCTTGTTGCATTGCAACAGGAGCGACCATTGGTAGGAATCGACCATCTTTAGATTTGGCACCGCAAACATCACCAACACCCCAAATATTTGGATAATTTGAGACCGCAAGTGTTGGGTAAACGCTTAATCGATTGCCATCTAATGGCAGCGAAAGATTTGAAACTACTGGTTCACCTTTAACTCCGGCGGCCCAGATAGTTACTTCAGCAGGAATCTTTTCACCACTCTTTAAATTTATTTCGGAGCGCTTCACAGATTTAACAGCAGAATCAACCAATACTTTCACTCCTAGTTTTTCAAGTGAGAGCTTGGTTTTTGCTGAAAGGTTTGGAGAAAAGCTTGGAAGTAATCTCGGTCCGGCTTCAATCAGTGAAACATCCATGTGTCGAGCAGCATGTTTTTGATCATTCATTAATGGGCCACGAACTAGTTCGGCAAGTGCGCCAGCCATTTCAACACCTGTTGGACCGCCGCCGACTACAACAATAGAAAGTCTGGTGTCATCTTCAAAGCGACATAAATCTTCAAAGCGTCGCATTACTTCGGCGCGAATTGAAAGTGCCTCGTGAACTGACTTCATACCGAGTGCGTATTCAGTAACTCCTGGAGTTCCAAAATCAGCAGTGACAGAACCAACAGCAACAACTAAATGGTCGAAGGGTAAAACTTCACTGCTATCTAATTTGACGGTCTTGTTTTTATGGTCAACCGAAATTGGACTTCCCATTCTAAATTTTCCATTGAAAGAGCGAAGCGCACCACGAATTGGATATGCGACGTGGTCGGCAGCTAGCCCTGCAGTTGAAACTTGGTAGAGAAGAGGAAGAAAAGTTTGATAATTATGGCGATCGACAACCGTAATATCTGCGTTGTCGCCAAGTGCCTTGGCTGTTGCAAGTCCGCCAAAACCGCCACCAAGAATTACGACTCTAGGCTTGTGGCGCTTTATCATTTAGGTCCTCTGTCATTTCTAAATAAATAAATTTCAAGTTTCCGAAATCAGGTTCACAGTCTACTGTTTAACTCATGAGCGCGCCTGCCAATAATCCAATTCCAGTAAATTCTGGGCGCAAAATCCTTGTTACCGGCGCATCTGGTTATGTTGGCGGTCGATTAGTTCGACAGTTACTGAGCCAAGATTTTGCAGTTCGCGTGATGGTGCGCGACAAAAATAAAATTTCTGGTCAAAGCTGGATAAGCAAGGTTGAAATTGCACAAGGAAATGCCAATGATTTTGCATCTGTTAAGGCTGCGTTAACCGGGATTCATACCGCGTTCTATTTATTGCATTCAATTAATCTTGGATCAAATTTTGACGAGATCGAAGCGGCAATGGCTCGCAACTTTGCAACTGCAGCAGAAGAGGCAGGCGTAAGCCAGATAATTTATCTGGGTGGAATTGCAAATGATAAGCAGATAAGTCAGCACTTAGAATCACGTGCAAATACTGGTCGCGAATTAGCAAGCGGCAAAGTGCCAGTAATCGAAATGCGCGCTGGCATAATTATTGGATCTGGTTCTGCATCCTTCGAAATGCTTCGACATTTGACTCATCGTCTGCCAGTTATGACAACCCCGAAGTGGGTTTCAAATCGCACTCAGCCAATCGCAATTCGAGATGTGCTCTGGTATCTATCAAGTGCGGCTGGACTTAAATCACCAGTGAGTGGAATCTTCGACATCGGTGGCCCGGCAGTTCTTTCATATGCCGACATGATGCAGATGTTTGCAAAAATTTCTGGATTGCGTCGTCGTTGGATTATTAAAGTCCCAGTTTTAACACCCGCACTTTCAAGTTTATGGATCGGCTTAGTTACACCAGTTCCAACGGCGCTAGCACGGCCACTTGTTCACTCATTAATTAGTGAAGTAGTTGCTGATCCAAATAAAAGCATCGCGGGATTGATTCCACCACCACCAGAAGGTTTGCTACAAGTAAACCAGGCAATTGAATTAGCTCTCTCAAGAACTACGGAAAACCAAGTTGAATCACGTTGGTCAGATGCAACTCAACCGACAGCTCCTTGGCAGAAAGCGCAGAGCGATCCGACATGGGCAGGTGAAACTATTTATCGTGATCATCGCGAAAAAATTGTTGAGACCAGCAAAGTGAATCTCTGGAAGAGTGTTGAACAAATTGGTGGCGATCACGGTTGGTATGGCGCAGATTTCCTCTGGTTAGCGCGCGGAATTATTGATCGGCTATTTGGTGGCGTAGGACTTCGTCGCGGCCGCCGGCATCCAGACACTTTACGAATTGGCGATAGCCTCGATTTTTGGCGGGTAGAGAATTTGGAATCTGGTGTTGACTTAAAACTTTATGCCGAAATGATTCTTCCTGGAAAAGCTTGGCTTGAATTTAAAATCGAAGATGTCGAAGTTGCTGGCAAGAAGATGCGAAAAATTTCGCAAGATGCAACTTATTCACCAAGAGGATTGGGTGGCCATCTTTATTGGTTCGCGGTTTCACCATTTCATGTATTGATATTTCCGATGATGTTGACAAATTTAGTTCGCAGCGCCAATCGAAAAGATTACGCCGAATCCCAATTAGCCAAGAATTAAAAGCTAAATAATTTCCGCTAAATCCCAGAAATTGTCAGACCTTTCTCCTATAATTTAGACATGGAAAACTTAGAGATTGCATCCCAAATCGAGGCGGCATCTCTAACCGAATTAGAAGTAAAAATTTTGGGCTTTGAAGGCCAGTGGTGGAAGTTTGCTGGGGCCAAAGAGAGCGCAATCAAAGAGCTATTCGATATGACGCCACCTGCTTATTACCAACTGCTAAATAACTTGATTGATCGCGATGATGCACTGCTCGCATCTCCAATGCTCGTAAAGCGACTTCGCCGATTGCGCGAAGCCCGCACAAACGCCCGCTCTCTCTAGTTTTCAGTTTTGGGCCGACCCACCGCTCGTGCCGCAACAAACAGTTACTCGCCGGCGGGCCCGGCCCAAAACTTCACGGTGAAAGCAGATCAAACCCTTCGCTCGATTTGCCCCACCCTTCGCCCCTGCTCTAGATTTGGCATTAGCACTCGGGTGGTTAGAGTGATAATCGTTAACGGTTAGAGAGAGAAATAAAAATATGGCAAAGATGATTGCTTTTAATGAAGAGGCCCGCCGCGGTCTAGAGCGCGGAATGAACGCACTCGCAGATGCTGTGAAGGTCACCCTTGGACCCCGTGGACGAAATGTTGTCCTCGAGAAAAAATGGGGAGCACCAACAATAACAAATGACGGCGTATCAATCGCTAAGGAGATCGAATTAGATGATCCTTGGGAGAAGATTGGCGCAGAATTAGTTAAAGAAGTTGCAAAGAAGACCGATGATGTCGCAGGCGATGGAACAACAACTGCAACTGTTTTAGCACAAGCACTAGTCCGTGAAGGACTGAAAAATGTTGCTGCTGGGTCAAACCCAATGGGGCTAAAGCGCGGAATTGAAAAAGCTGTTGATGCTATTTCAGCAGAACTTTTAGCAATGTCTAATCCAGTTAAGACCAAGGAACAGATTGCAGCTACTGCATCTATTTCTGCCGCGGATTCAACTATCGGCGACATGATTGCTGAAGCAATGGATAAGGTCGGCAAAGAGGGCGTTATTACTGTTGAAGAATCAAACACATTTGGTTTAGAACTAGAACTAACCGAAGGTATGCGTTTTGATAAGGGTTACATCTCTCCTTACTTCACAACTGATACCGATCGCATGGAAGCAGTTCTTGAAGATCCATATATCTTGATTGCGAATTCAAAGATTACAAACATTAAGGATTTACTACCTATTCTTGAGAAGGTAATGCAATCAGGTAAGACCCTTGTTATTTTGGCTGAAGATGTTGAAGGCGAAGCACTTGCTACTTTGGTAGTAAACAAGATTCGCGGAACATTTAAGTCAGTTGCGGTTAAGGCTCCAGGATTCGGTGACCGTCGTAAGGCAATGTTGCAAGATATTGCAATCCTTACAGGTGCAACTGTTATCTCTGAAGAAGTTGGATTAAAGCTAGATGCAACAACAATGGATCTACTTGGCCGCGCTCGCAAGGTTGTCGTGGCAAAGGAAGAAACCACAATTGTTGAAGGCGCTGGCGATGCGGAACAAATTAAGGGCCGTGTAAATCAGATTCGTGCAGAAATTGAAAAGTCTGACTCAGATTACGACCGCGAGAAGTTGCAAGAACGACTTGCAAAACTTGCTGGCGGCGTTGCAGTTATCAAGGCTGGCGCAGCTACTGAAGTAGAACTAAAAGAGCGCAAGCACCGTATTGAAGATGCTGTTCGAAATGCAAAAGCCGCAGTCGAAGAAGGCATTGTTGCCGGTGGCGGAGTTGCACTTCTACAAGCCGCAAAAGTTGCATTCGAAAAGTTGAAGTTAACTGGCGATGAAGCAACTGGTGCAAGAATTGTTGAAGTTGCAATCGAAGCACCACTAAAGCAGATTGCAGTTAACGCTGGACTTGAAGGCGGCGTAATTGTTGAAGCCGTTCGCAATAAGCCAGTCGGAACCGGATTAAATGCTGCAACAGGTGAATACGTTGACATGATTAAAGCTGGAATTATTGATCCAGTTAAGGTCACACGTTCTGCACTTCAAAATGCCGCATCAATTGCTGCACTATTCTTAACAACAGAAGCTGTTATTGCGGATAAGCCAGAGCCAAAAGCTGCGGCAATGCCACAAGGCGGCGGGGATATGGATTTCTAAATCCATATTAAGATAACCCAATGAGTTCAGCAAAGATTGAAGACAAGTTCAGTGCCCTTGAATTAGCAAGAGGCGCTGCACTTGAAGATGCGCCAGCACCAGAACAAGTTGGCGAATTAGTTTCAATTTCTTATGATGAAGCTGAAGATTCCGAACAGGCTCGCATCGCAACTTATTTATTCGAAGCCTCACTTCCAGCATATGTTGGTTGGCGATGGGCCGTAACAGTTGCGAAGGCAGATGATTCAAGTTCACCAACAATTTGCGATGTAGTTCTTCTTCCTGGTTCTGATTCGCTTCTTGCGCCAGAATGGGTTGCATATAAAGATCGCTTACTACCTGGTGATGTTGGTCCTGGCGATATCGTTCCAACTTCTGCAGATGATGCGCGACTAGTTCCTGGCTTTGCAGTAATGCCAGAAGATGAAGAGTTAGATCTTGCACAACTATTTGAATTTGGTTTAGGTAGAGCTCGGGTTCTTTCAATTACTGGTCGCGATTTAGCGGCGCAACGTTGGTATGCCGGTAGCGCAGGTCCAAATAATCCAATTTCACAACAAGCACCAAAGCCATGTAACTCTTGTGGATTCTTTATTCCAATCGCTGGATCACTGCGAACTGCTTTCGGAGTATGCGCAAATATTTTGGCACCCGATGATGCCCGAGTTGTTTCAGTCGACCATGGCTGCGGAGCACATTCTGAGGCTCTAGTCGTAACCGATTAGCCGCTTTTCAAGCGCAAAATAAGGCAACAGCACCCGCAATTCGTAAGTTAAACTAGACCTCTTGTATTACAACATGTAAAACAGATGTAAAGAAAAAAGGAGTTCCCCGATGCCTCTAGGTCGCGTGAAGTGGTACAGCCTTGAAAAAGGTTTTGGATTTATTGAATCCGAAGAAGGCGCAGATGTTTATTTAGCATCTTCCGCCCTGCCTGCAGGTGTCGCAACAGTTAAACCAGGAACCAAACTTGAATTCGGAGTAATCGAAGGCAAGAAGGGTCCACAAGCAATGACAGTTCGTCTAATTGATGAACCTGCTTCAGTTGTTGCAAATAATCGAATCAATCATGACGATCTCGCAACAATGATTGAAGATACAATTAAAATCTTGGATAAAGTCGGAAATGGTTTACGACACGGCCGCCATCCATCAGGTCCAGATGCTGATCGCTTAGCTAAAGTTTTGCGCGGTATCGCTGGACAGTTCGAGAGCTAATTACTTTCGCGTTTTGCTCGTCTAATCGTGTAACGAAGTCCAATAACTCCTAGGACTATTCCGAATACGCATATCCACTTTGAATTGGTGCTGGCATCGATTCCAAAGGCGACTATAAGTGCGATGAACCAGAGAGCGATTCCAATAATTATTACGGTGATAGCGCTTCTCAGATGGACCACTTTATTAATTCCCAACAATTACAACTAGCAGTACGACAAGGAAAAGAACTGCTAGCGTTATTAGCCTGCGAACCTTATAACTCAAAGAAATTACTTCTTTAATTCAGCGACGATGTAATCGATGCAATCTGTAAGTTTCTTAACATCACTTGGGTCTACTGCAGGGAACATACCAATGCGCAATTGGTTCTTACCAAGCTTTCGGTATGGATCTGTATCAACAATGCCATTTGCCCGAAGAATCTTTGCAATTTCAAGAGCATCTATTGCATCATCGAAGTTGATTGTGCCAACTACCTTCGAGCGCATCTCAGCATCGACCACGAATGGTGTTGTGTAGTCATTCTTCTCGGCCCATGAATAAAGAATTTCTGCAGATTCAGACGACCGGCCAGCAGCAAACTTCAGGCCACCATTTGAATTCATCCAATCAATTTGTTCAGCCAGTAAAATTAGAGTTGCAAGTGCAGGAGTGTTGTAAGTCTGATCAAGTCGTGAATTTTCAATTGCGATAGTGAGATCGAAGAATGCCGGGATATATCGCCCACTTGCTTTAATTTTTTCTACGCGAGCAATAGCGGCTGGGCTCATGATTGCGATCCAAAGTCCACCATCAGATGCGAAGGATTTTTGAGGTGCAAAATAGTAAACATCGCATTCGGACATATCTACATCAAGTCCACCAGCTGCAGAAGTTGCATCAACTAATACAAGAGCGCCTTGCGTTCCGACTGGACGTTTGATGGGCATTGAAACACCAGTGCTAGTTTCGTTGTGAGTTAGCGCGTAAGCATCTACACCAGCCTCGGCAACCGCAACTGGGTGAGCACCTGGCTCAACTTTAATTACGGATGGGTCATCAAGGAAAGGTGCATCTTTAGCAGAAGCCGCAAATTTTGAAGAGAATTCACCAAAGACTAGGTGCTGTGATTTCTTTTCAATTAATCCAAAAGTTGCAATATCCCAGAACGCGGTTGAGCCACCATTTCCAAGAATTACTTCGTAACCTTCTGGCAGATTAAATAGTGATGTAAGCCCAGTGCGAACTCGATTTACAACGTTCTTAACTGGTTTCTGACGATGCGATGTTCCTAAAATTGAAGTCCCACTATTTGCTAATGCAGCAAGTGCTTCAGGACGAATTTTTGATGGACCGCAACCAAAACGACCATCAGCCGGCTTCAAATTTTCTGGAATTTTAATTTCGCTCATGGGCAGAGCCTAAGGGTTGAGGCGTTTAACTTGCCAATCGGTTCTCTGTGAATCCGAACGCTCATACCGCAAGCGATCATGCAATCGGGAATAACGTCCCTGCCAAAACTCGATGCTGACTGGTCGCACTAAATAGCCACCCCAAAAATCGGGTCTCGGAACAACAGTGCCTTCTGGATACTTTTCAGCAAGTTCGGCATAACGTCGTTCTAGTGTTTCTCTGGAATCTAATTCAGCCGACTGCGCACTAGCGGTTGCACCAATTTGGCTGCCCCATGGTCGGGCCGCAAAATATTCATCGCTCTCTTGCGCGCTAACTTTTTCGGCAGTTCCAAGAATTATTACTTGTCGTTCCATTGCAAACCACGGAAAAACAAGTGACACATTTGGATTACTTGAAATTGCTTCAGCTTTACGCGATGAATAATTAGTAAAAAAAGTAAATCCTGCCTTTGATACATCTTTCAAAAGAACGGTTCGAGATATCGGAGATTGGCCCGTGACTGTTGAGAGCACCATCGCATTTGCTTCGACAATCATAATATTTTCACTAGCTTGCCCCAACCATTTTTTGAATTGCTCAATTGGGTCTGCTGCCAGATCGCTTTCACTTAGGCCAGCCTGGCCATAGGAGAGGCGCATGGCCCGGATAGTCTCGCGGTTAATTTCACTCATAGTTGTATCTAACTTCACTTTTGCTTCGTATGCACCTCGCACAAATCTCGCATAAATCTCGCATAAAGGCGGATATTCTGAGTTTGGAATAGCCCACAAAAGTGTGGAGAATACGCCTATCTAATTGAGGGAGCCCGTCGTGTCAGAAGATTTCAAACCTGGTCTTGAAGGCGTTATTGCATTTGAATCTGAAATCGCAGAGCCAGATAAAGAAGGTAGCGCGCTTCGCTATCGCGGCGTAGATATTGAAGACCTTGTTGGTCGCGTAACTTTTGGAAACGTATGGGGGCTATTAGTTGATAACGAATTTAATCCTGGCCTCCCAGCTGCAGAACCATTTCCTATCCCAGTTCACTCAGGGGATATCCGAGTAGATGTGCAATCTGCAATTGCAATGCTTGCACCAGCTTGGGGCTTCAAACCTTTATTGGACACAACAGATGATGAAGCTCGTATTCAACTGGCTCGCACATCTGTAATGGTTCTTTCATATGTTGCACAAGCTGCACGCGGAACCGCACCTATGGTTCCACAATCAGAAGTTGATAAAGCACATACCGTTGTCGAGCGAATGATGATTCGTTGGCGTGGTGAACCAGATCCACTTCACGTTCGCGCAGTAGATGCGTACTTTGTTTCAGCGGCAGAACATGGAATGAATGCTTCAACATTCACCTCTCGGGTAATTGCATCAACTGGCGCAGATGTCGCAGCAGCGATTTCTGGTGCGATTGGTGCGATGTCCGGACCACTACATGGTGGTGCACCAGCACGTGTTCTAAGCATGATCGAAGGCGTTGAAAAAACTGGCGATGCAACTGCGTACGTAAAAGGAATTTTAGATCGCAAAGAACGATTGATGGGATTCGGCCACCGGGTATATCGTGCCGAAGATCCACGTGCCCGCACACTTCGCAGAATTTCAAAAGAACTTAATGCACCTCGTTATGAAGTTGCACTTGCACTTGAAAAAGCTGCACTTGCAGAACTTCAC
>Ga0209299_1002022_pt1 | contig 11019 bp, 12 predicted proteins | sample S_140806_MF_Meta_FD_187326 | JGI IMG/M metagenome (GOLD analysis project Ga0209299, IMG submission 187326) | Freshwater microbial communities from Lake Simoncouche, Canada to study carbon cycling - S_140806_MF_MetaG (SPAdes) (version 2) | ecosystem: Environmental > Aquatic > Freshwater > Lake ...
GGTGTGGCCAATCCCGCACCGGTCGATGCCTATGCCGGCTTCCGGGCCAATCCCATGTCGGTCACCGTCTATGGCCGGCGGCAGGCGGAGGCGCAGTCGCTGATGACGACCGCCGGCTGGCGCTGACGCAGGGGTCAGTTCCGGTGAGGGCGATGCGGCGGGGAGCCCCCTCGCCGGTTGCGGTCCTGGGCCTGATGGCGGCCCTGATTGCCATCCTGCCCCTGGCCGGGTTGGTAACGGTCTCAGCCTCCGGGGCGACCGCCGACATCGCAGGCCCGGACCTGGTCCGCTATGCCCTGACCTCGGCGGCCCTGGCCGGACTCGTGGCCGTGATCACCGGGTTTGCCGGCACGCTCGCGGCCTGGCTGGTGGTGATGTACCGGTTCCCGGGGCACGGTATCCTGGCCTGGGCCCTGGCCCTGCCCTTTGCCATGCCGGCCTTTGCGATGGCCTATGCCTATGCCGATCTGTTTGACGTGGCGGGAGATCTTCGCGTCTGGGTGCGGGCCACGGCCGGCTTTGACCTGGCGATCAACCTGCGCAGCCTGCCCGGCGCGGCCTTTGTCCTGTCCTGTGCCTTCTACCCCTATGTCTATCTGGCCATGAGGGCGGCCTTTGTGACCCTGCCGCGTGAGGCGTTTGAATCCGCCCGGCTTCTGGGCTGCACGGCCCGGCAGGCCCTGATGCGGGTCGCCGTCCCCATGGCGCGCCCCGCCCTGGCCGCCGGCGTCGCTCTGGCGGTCATGGAGACGCTGGCGGACTATGGCGCGGTTCAGTTTCTGGACGTCCAGACCCTGACGACCGGCGTGGTCCGGGCCTGGTTCGTCTACGGCTCCCTGGCGTCGGCCGCCCTCTTCGCCCTGCCTCTGCTGGGGGTTGCGGCCTTGCTGCTCTGGATCGAACGCCGCAGCCGCCGGGGACGAACCTATAACGACGGCCGCGGGCGGGGGCCGTCCCTCCCGGTCACCCGACTGACAGGCGCGCGAGCGGTCGCAGCTACCAGCTATTGTCTCATGCTGGTGGGTCTCGGCCTGCTCCTGCCGATGGGTTGGCTGGTCTGGACCTCGCTGGATGTGGTTCCGGACTGGCCCCGCCTTGCCGCCGCCGCGCGCAACAGTCTTGGGCTCGCCGTGGCAGGCGCGGTTGTGACCGTCATCCTGGCGTGCAGCCTGGCCCTGTCCGGACAACGGTTCCCGATCGCCACGCGGATGGCCAGCCTCGGCTATGCCACCCCCGGTGCCGTGATGGCGATCGGCCTGCTGATCCCGGCGGGATGGCTCTGGTCCATGGTCCCGGGTGGCTCGGCCAATTTCGCAGCGGGGCTGTTGGTGCTGATCTATGCCTATGCCGCACGCCTGATGGCCGCGGCGCTCGAGCCGGTTGAGGCCGGACTGGCGCGGGTCACGCCCTCCATGACCCAGGCGGCCCGGACCCTCGGCGCTGATGCCACGGCCGCGGCCCTGCGGGTGCAGCTGCCGGTCGCGGCCCCCGCCCTGTTCACCGCTGGCCTGATCGTCCTGATCGATGTCCTGAAGGAATTGCCCGCGACCCTGATCCTTCGACCGTTCAATTTCGACACCCTGGCGGTGATCTCCGACAACTATGCCCGGGATGAGCGACTGGCGAGTGCCGGCTGGCCCGCCCTGTTGCTGATCGCCCTCGCCCTTCCCGGCGTGATGTGGCTCAGCGGGCGGATCGCGCCGACCCGACCCGAGGCATCATGAACCGGACCGCTGAAACCCCTGTCCTGAGCGTCCAGTCCGTATCGCGGGCCTATGGGGCGCGTCAGGCTGTAGCCGAGGCCAGCTTGACCCTGCGGGCCGGGGAGATAACCGCCCTGCTGGGCGCGTCCGGCAGCGGCAAGAGCACCCTGCTGCGCCTGATCGCCGGTCTGGAGCCGGTCGACAGCGGTGAAATCCGGCTGGGCGATACCCTGCTCTCGAGACCCGGCCGGACCCTTGCGCCGGAGCAGCGGGGGATCGGTCTCGTGTTCCAGGACTATGCCCTGTTTCCGCATCTGTCGGTGCTGGACAATGTCTGTTTCGGCCTCAAGGGCCTGCCGCGAGGCGAACAGCGTTCCCGCGCCGGGGCGGCCCTGGATCGGGTCGGACTGGGGGAGCGGGCCTCGGCCTGGCCGCACTGGCTGTCAGGCGGTGAGCAGCAGCGCGTCGCCCTCGCCCGGGCCCTCGTCCGGGAACCCAAGGCCCTGCTGCTGGACGAGCCCTTTTCGGGCCTCGACGCCCACCTCAAGGCCGGGGTCCGCCGGGATCTCACACAGACCCTCAGAGCCGCGGGCACCGCCACCCTGATCGTCACTCACGACGCCGGCGAGGCGCTGATGATGGCGGACCGGCTGGTACTGATGGAGGCCGGCCGGGTGATCCAGTCCGGCACCCCGGTCGACTGCTATCAGGACCCCGTCTCCGTGGCCGCGGCCCGGTTGCTGGGCGAGGTCAATGTGATCCCGGTCACGGTTGAAGGCGGGGTCGCCCGGACGCCCTGGGGTCCGCTCGTCGCCGCGACTCTTGAAGACGGCCCGGCGCAGCTGCTGCTGCGGCCCCATGATCTGGGTCTTGCCGGCGGAGGGACCCCGGCGCGGGTCATTGGCCGGGGCTTTGCCGGGGCGTTCAGCCAGGTCGAGGTCCTGCTCGGCGAGCAGGTGCTGCAGCTTTATCTTTCAGGCCCGGCGCCCTCGGTCGGCGAGATCGTGTCGGTCCGTGCTGACATGGACCGGGCGAGGCTGGTCGCCCTCTAGTCCGCGCCATCGGCGGCGCGGGCCGCGACCGCGCCCAGATGCGCGCCAACCGCCTCGATCGTGCGACCGGCCAGGGCCTTGCGCCGGGCCAGAAGGTCGGGCGAGCCGGCGTCATAGTCGGCCATCAGCTTGCGCACGAAGTCACCGGACTGAACCTCCTCCAGCACCGTGTCCATGGCGGCCTGCGAGGCCTCTCCGATGATCCGCGGTCCGGTCAGATAGGCTCCGTATTCGGCGGTGTTGGAGATGCGGGTGAAGGCCCCGGCGACGCCGCGCTCATACATCAGGTCAGTGACCAGCTTGACCTCATAGAAGCATTCGAACCAGGCCACCTCCGGCGGATAGCCGGCCTTGACCAGTTTCATGAAGGCCGCATCGACCAGTTCGGCCACGCCGCCGCAGAGCACCACCTGCTCGCCGAACAGGTCGCTCTCGCATTCGGCGGCGAAGGTGGTCTCGAGGATGCCCTTGCGACCACAGCCGAGGGCCGCCGCATAGGACAGGCCGAGGGCATGGGCTGTGCCGGTCGCATCCTGATGCACGCCGAACAGACAGAAGACCCCCTCCCCGGCCTCATAGAGATCCCGGATGCGGGGCCCGATACCCTTGGGCGAGGCGAGGATGACGTCGAGATCGGGACGCGGCTCGACCAGACCGAAGCGGACCGACAGGCCGTGGGCGAAGATCAGGGCGGCACCCGGCTTCATCGCCGGAGCCAGTTCGTTGGCCCAGAGGTCGCGGTGGGCCTCGTCGGAGACCATGACGGCCACGACATCGGCCGCGGCGGCGGCTTCGACGGCGGTCATGACGGAGAATCCATCAGCCTCGGCCCTGGCCCGGGTCGCGGATCCGGCCTTGAGACCGACCACGATATCGGAGACGCCGGAGTCGCGCAGGTTCAGCGCATGGGTCCGGCCCTGACTGCCATAGCCGATGACGGCGACGCGCTTGCCGCGAATGATGGAAAGATCGCAGTCGCGGTCATGGAAGACGGGGAGCGGGGCGCTTAGGGTCTGACTCATGCACACAGACATAACGCCCTCCGCCGTCGCCGCCCAGAAATCCAGCACTCGCGACGGATCCGCTGGCGCGGCATTTTGCAGAGCAGGCGCTGGAGGCCGGGCACGACCTGCAGATTGAGGGCGACATTCGGCGGTTCTTCTATCTGCCGCTACAACATTCGGAAGACCGCGCCGATCAGGCCCGGCAGGTCGAACTGTTCCAGACCCGGATGGAGCGCAAACCCGACGATCGCTGGGCCGAGCATCACCACGACATCATTGCGCGTTTCGGGCGCTTTCCGCATCGGAACCGGGCGCTGGGACGGGAGACGACGCCGGAGGAGCAGGCATTTTTGGAGGCCGACGGGTTCAGGGGATGAGATCGCGCTCCCTGTCTCGCATTTCGGGGGAAGGAAGCGGATAGGCTGTGGGCAAGCGAATCACCTGGCTGCCCGGACCTCCGAATCAGAGGCATTCTGGTCTGATGAACGCCGTCGCCTCCCTTGCTGACCTCCACGCCCGCACCGGAGCCGTCGCGGCCGATCATCCGGAGTGGCAGTATCTGAACCTGCTGCGCGACATCCTCGACAACGGCAGCCGACGCGACGACCGGACGGGCACGGGCACGCTCGGCGTATTCGGGCGGCAGATGCGGTTCGATCTGTCGAAGGGCTTTCCGGTCCTGACGACCAAGAAGCTGCACCTGCGGTCGATCATCGTCGAACTGCTGTGGTTCCTGCGCGGCGAGACCAATATCGGCTGGCTGAAGGACAACGGCGTCAGCATCTGGAACGAATGGGCCGACGCCGAGGGCGAGCTGGGACCGGTCTATGGCAAACAGTGGCGCTCCTGGGCGGCACCGGACGGCCGGATGATCGACCAGATCACGAAGCTGGTCGAGGGGCTGAAGACCAATCCCAACAGCCGCCGCCATATCGTGAGCGCGTGGAACCCGGCCGATGTCGATGACATGGCCCTGCCGCCCTGCCACTGCCTGTTCCAGTTCTTCGTCGCCGACGGCAAGCTGAGCTGCCAGCTGTACCAGCGGTCGGCGGATGTGTTTCTGGGCGTGCCGTTCAACATCGCATCCTATGCCCTGCTCACGATGATGGTGGCCCAGGTCTGCGGGCTGAAGCCGGGCGAGTTCGTCCACACCTTCGGCGACGCCCACCTGTATCTGAACCACATCGAACAGGCCGGGACCCAGCTGGCCCGCGCGCCCCTGCCGGCCCCGACCATGACGATCACGCCGAAGGACGACCTGTTCGCCTATACGCTCGAGGACTTCGTGCTTGAAGGGTATGAGCCCTGGCCGCATATCAAGGCGCCGGTCGCGGTTTGATGACCCTCGACCTCAAGGCCCTGCAGGCCGACGTTCTGCGCATCTCCGACATCTATGCGCGCGAGCATGGCATCGACCGCTCCGGCGACTGGGCCATCCTCAAGCTGCAGGAAGAGCTGGGTGAACTGACCGCCGAGCATCTCCGCATGAGCGGGCGGGCGCGCGGTGCGGCGGACGCCGGCAAGCTGGGCGATGAGGCGGCGGACGTGCTGGGCATGCTGCTGATATACTGCGACCAGGCGGGGATCGATCTTGAACAGGCCATGCAGCGGAAATGGCTGCACTGGCTGAAGCCCGGGACCGCCGTTCCGACAGCCTAGCGTCACCCAAGGACTCGGCCCAACCTCCCGCCCGACCCTGCGCAAGGCGGGGCCGTAGCAATGGGGAGGTTGCCATGGTGAAGAAGTTTTCGGCCGAGTTCATCGGCACAATGGTGCTGGTTCTGTTCGGGTGCGGCGCAGCGGTGCTGGGGCCGGCACCGTTCGACCAGCTGGCCGTCTCGCTGGCCTTCGGTCTCGCCATCGTGGCCATGGCCTATGGCATCGGGCCGGTGTCGGGCTGCCACGTCAATCCGGCCGTCAGCCTGGCGGCCTTCGTTGCCGGGCGAATGTCGCTCAAGGACATGGGCCTCTACTGGGTCGCACAGATCCTCGGTGCCGTCGCCGGCGCGGCCATTCTCGGCCAGATCGCTGCGGAAGGGTACGCCAACCTAGGAGCCAATGGCTTCGGGAGCGGCTCACCGGGCGGCTTTGACATGCAGGCAGCCCTCATCTTCGAGGTGGTGGCCACGGCCATTTTTGTCATCGTCATCCTGGGGGTGACCGGGCCCAAGGGTCACGGAGCCTTTGCCGGCATTGCGATAGGCCTGACCCTGGCGGTGATCCATATCGTGGGAATCCGGGTGACCGGGGTGTCGGTCAATCCGGCCCGCAGCTTCGGCCCGGCTGTGTTGCAGGGCGGCGAGGCCCTGAGCCAGGTCTGGCTGTTCTTCGCGGCGCCCGCCCTGGGTGCGATGCTCGGGGCGCTGCTGTTCCGCTTCAAGGTGCTGGAACCCGACGCCTGACCCTGTAAGAACGGGCGGCGGTCGACCGGGCCGCCGCCTGTTTATCCCGAGGTCCGCTTGGCCCTGCCCCAACTCGTTCTCGTCGTCGCCCGTGCCCGCAACGGCGTCATCGGTCGCGACGGCGACCTGCCGTGGCGTCTGCGCAGCGACCTGCAGCGGTTCAAGGCCATCACCCTGGGCAAGCCCTGCATCATGGGGCGCAAGACCTGGGAGAGTCTGCCGCTCAAACCCCTGCCGGGCCGGCTGAACCTGGTCCTGTCGCGCGATGAATCCTTCACCGCGCGCGGGGCTGTGGTCTGCACCACCCTGGACGAGGCCGTCGAGATCGCCCGCGAGACCGCCGAGGAGGACGGGGTCGGGGAGATCTGCGTCATCGGCGGCGTGGCCCTGTTCGAAAAGGCCCTGACGCGGGCGAAGCGGCTGTATCTCACCGAGGTCGATGCGGCCCCTGACGGCGATGTGATGTTTCCCCCCTTCGACGAAACCGACTGGATCGAGCTATCGTCCGAGGCCCATCCGGCCGGCGAGAAGGACGACCACGCCTTCGTCTTCCGCCTTCTCGAAAGGAAATGACCATGCTGATCGTGACCACCAATGACGCGCCCGGCTATCGGGTGGTGAAGACGCTGGGACTGGTGCGGGGCATCACCGTGCGGTCGCGGAACGCCATCAGCGACATGGTCGGCGGGCTGCAGTCGATGCTGGGCGGCCGGGTCGAGACCTATGTCAGACTGGCCGAGACCTCGCGCGCTGAGGCGCTTCAGGAAATGGTCGAACACGCCCAGGCCATGGGCGCCAACGCCGTGATCGGCATGCGCTATGAGGCCAATGAGATCATGGAAGGCGTCACCGAGGTGCTGGCCTATGGGACGGCGGTGGTGGTGGAGGGGGCGTAGGGCTTAGGGCTTAGGGACTGGGGCTTGAAGGAAGCTCTGATCCCAAGACCTAAGCCCTAAGCCTTAAGACCTAGCTCAGCGTCATCATCGCTGACCGTTCGAAATCCTTCAGCTCGTCCTGACGGCCGTCGCGGACCTTCACCACCCAGTTGGGATCGGCCAGAAGGGCGCGGCCGACGGCGATGAGGTCGAACTCCTCACGCTCCATGCGCTGGATCAGGCCGTCCAGTGAGGCCGGGCGGGAGCCGGCTCCGCCAAAGGCGGCGATGAACTCGCCATCCAGCCCGACCGAGCCGACACTGATGGTCGGCTTGCCGGTGATGACCTTGGCCCAGCCCGCAAAATTCAGGTCCGAGCCTTCGAACTCCGGCTCCCAGAAGCGGCGCTGGGAACAGTGGAAGACATCGACACCCGCATCCGAGAGCGGCAACAGCCATTCTGCCATTTCGTCGGGATTGAGGGCGATCTTCGCGTCGAAATCCTGCTGCTTCCACTGCGAAAGTCGGATGATCAGCGGAATGTCCGGCCCGAGGCCCTCGCGCACGGCCTTGACCACCTCGACCCCGAACCGGGCCCGCTCGGCGATCGAGGGGCCACCCCAGCGGTCACCGCGGGCATTGAGGCCGCTCCAGTAGAACTGGTCGATCAGATAGCCATGCGCCGAATGGATCTCGGCGGCATCGAAGCCCAGCTCACGCGAAGCCCGGGCGGAGGCACCGAAGGCGGCGATGGTGTCGGCGATGTCCTCTTCGGTCATCGGTTCGTATTTCTGCTTGCCGGGGCCGGTCAGGCCCGAGGGACTGTCGACCTTGCCCAGGGGTTCCCAGTCGGCGCCCTGCCCGCGGGCGGCCCCGACATGCCAGAGCTGGGGCGCGATCAGGCCGCCGGCGGCGTGGACTTCCTCGACCACCTTCTTCCATTCCGGCAGGGCCTCGCCATGAAACACCGGCACCTTGGGGTCGTTCCGGGCGGCCGGCCGCTCGACGACGGTTCCCTCGGTGATGATCAGCCCGACATCACCCTCGGCCCGACGCCGATAGTAGCTGGCCACATCCTCGGTCGGGATGCCGCCCGGCGAGAAGGACCGGGTCATCGGGGCCATGACGATGCGGTTAGGCATCTTCAGGGACTTGACCTGGAACGGACGGAACAGGGTGTCGACGGACATGGGCGGCTCTCGCATGACTGGAGCCCCCAAGGTGGCGGTCAGGGTTGCGTTTGAAAACCCTGAAGACCGAGTTTTTTTGCGACCTCTGCCGCAAAGCCCGCAAAACGTCCGGCGATGTCGCCGTCCGGATCGCTGACCACGACCGGGACACCGGCGTCGGCGCCCTCGCGGAGGGCCGCGTCGAGCGGCAGGTCACCGAGGAAGGTGATGCCAAGCTGCAATGCCTCGGCCTCCGCTCCGCCGCGGCCGAAGACCGGGCCGGTCATGTTCTCGATCAGGCCGAGCGTGGGGATGTCGACCTTCCGGAACAGAGTGTGAGCGCGCCGGGCGTCGGCGAGGGCCACCTCCTGCGGGGTCGAGACGATGACGACCCCGTCCAGCGGGGTCTTCTGAACCAGGGTCAGCTGGACGTCGCCGGTCCCGGGCGGCAGGTCGACGACGAGAAGGTCGAGCGGCGCGTCCTCCGTCCCCCAGCGGGTCTGGGTCAGCATCTGGGTCAGGGCCTGGGAGGCCATGGGCCCGCGCCAGATCATGGCGTCCTCGGCCTTGGTCAGCAGGCCCACAGACATGGCCCTGAGGCCGTGGACGAGGTGCGGCTCCATCATGCCGTCGCGGTATTCCGGCTTGCCTGTCATGCCGAGCATGGTGGGCAGGGACGGGCCATAGACATCCGCATCCAGCAGGCCGACCGAGAGGCCACGCGCGGCGAAGGCGGCGGCGAGATTGACCGCGACGGTCGATTTGCCGACCCCGCCCTTGCCGCTTGCCACGGCCAGAACGCGACGGACGAGGGCCGGCCGGTCGGTGGCGACCGGGGCTTTCGGCCGGCCCTGGTCGACGGCCTGGGGCGACAGGGAAGCCCGACGCACCGGTCTGGCGGGGGGTGCGGTTTCGGCGGTCAGAACCACGGAGACCCGACCCATGCCCGGCAGGGCCGAAAGCGCGGCCTCGGCGGCGTCCCGCACCGGCGCATAGAGAGCGGTGTCACCGGCGGCGACCTCCAGGACAAACCCGGCCCGGAGCCCCTCCGGCGCCGGTCCCACGACCAGCCCCTGCACCAGACCGGCGGCCGCGAGGCCCTGCCCGCTCATGGGGTCGATCACGGTGTCCAGGGCGGCGAGAACGGAAGCACGGTCGGGCAAGGGCATGATCCTGACGGGTTGCCGGGTCGGATTGCGCGTTCTATCGCCGAACGACCCCGCCTGTCCGGTCGAAAATCCGAGTCCGCGTCTTGTCCGAGCCCCTGATCACCCTGCTGGCCGGCCCGACCGCCTCGGGCAAGTCACGGCGCGCGCTGGAGATGGCGGCCCGGACCGGGGCGGTGATCATCAATGCCGACAGCCAGCAGCTGTATGCCGACCTTCGGGTGCTGAGTGCCCGGCCCTCGGTCGCGGAAGAGGCCTTGGCCGAGCACAGGCTCTACGGGGTCGCCGATGCCATGGACCCCTGGTCGGTCGGGCGCTGGAGCCGGGCCGTCATGCCACAACTGGCCGAACTGGCCGCCGAGCGCCGGCCCGCGCTGCTGGTGGGCGGGACGGGGCTGTATTTCACGGCCCTGACCACAGGGCTGGCGGACATTCCGGATGTGCCGCTCGCAGAACGGGACGCGGCGGTCGCGATCTTCGACGCCGAAGGCGAGGCGGCATTCCGTGCAGCGCTGGCCGTGGTCGACCCCGAAGCCGAGGCAAGGATCGAGGCCGGAGACCGCCAGCGGCTGACCCGAGCCTGGGCCGTGGCCAGGCACACCGGGCGGGCCCTCAGCGACTGGACCGCCGATACCAGACCTTTGCTGCCCCCGGGTTCATGGACGGGTCAGGTGATCGAGCCCGACCGGGAGGCCCTGTACGCCCGCTGTGACCTGCGGGTGGCGCAGATGGTCGAGGCCGGGGCCCTGGACGAGGTCCGGGCCCTGGTCGCGCGGGGGCTGGACCCTGCCCTGCCCGCCATGAAGGCGGTCGGCGTGCGCGAGTTCGCGGCTCATCTCGCGGGCGCGTGCACCTTGGCGGCAGCGATTGAGGCCACACGCCAGGCGACCCGCAACTACGCCAAACGCCAGCTGACATGGTTCAGGAACCAGACGCCCGGATGGGCGCGGGTCTGACCCGGTACTCGCGTCCGTGCGCCGGGACGCCGAACGGTACAGATGCTATGCAGGTGCAGGTGCAGGACTCGCATCCGCCGAAGTGACGTCGCCGGGGCCGTTATCCGTTGCGGGCGTGGAACGACAGGAGCGCGCATGCCGAACCGGGTCGACGCCCTCATGAGCCAGATTCATGCGCTGGAACATGATCTGGCGGCCGAAATCTCACGCCAGCGGTCGGGCTTCCGGTTCGGGCTGGAGCATGGTCGGGCCCGGTTCGAGGAAGAGGCGCAGCGCCGGCTCGAGGAACGCCGCACCCACCTGCTGAAATACATTTTCCGGGCACCGGTCCTGTACGTCCTGAGCGCCCCGGTGATCTATTCGCTGATGCTGCCGTTCGCCCTGGTCGATCTGTGGGTCTCGCTCTACCAGGCGATCTGTTTCCGCGTTTACGGCATCCCGCAGGTCCCAAGGGGCCGCTACATGATATTCGACCGGACAGGCCTGCCCTATCTGAACGCCATCGAGAAACTGAACTGTGCCTATTGTTCCTATGTGAACGGGGTCATCGCCTATGTCCGCGAGGTGTCGGCCCGGACCGAACAATACTGGTGTCCCATCAAACATACGCGGCGGCTGATGGGGGCCCATGGCCGCTATGCCGGTTTCGGCGATTTCGGCGACGGCGAAGCCTATCATGAGGCTCTTGCGGCG
>Ga0209299_1002026_pt1 | contig 11011 bp, 9 predicted proteins | sample S_140806_MF_Meta_FD_187326 | JGI IMG/M metagenome (GOLD analysis project Ga0209299, IMG submission 187326) | Freshwater microbial communities from Lake Simoncouche, Canada to study carbon cycling - S_140806_MF_MetaG (SPAdes) (version 2) | ecosystem: Environmental > Aquatic > Freshwater > Lake ...
CTGAAATTCTCTTGCTCGATGAGCCTTTATCAGCACTTGATGCCCAGGTGCGCGTGAACCTACGTGAAGAAATTCGCCGCTTACAACTGTCATTAGGTACAACTACTTTGTTTGTGACACATGATCAAGAAGAAGCGATGGCAATTTCAGATCGTGTGGGCGTCATGAACAACGGTGTCCTAGAGCAGATCGACACACCTGATGCTCTCTATAACAAGCCAGCCTCATCATTTGTTGCAAGCTTTGTTGGCACAATGAACAGAATCCCTGCACACATCACAGATGGCATGGTTGAAATCTTTGGTGGCAAGATTGTTGCCCTTAAGCGCGGCAATGAATCTGGAAAGGTGCATGCATTGATCCGTCCAGAATCAATCGCTGTTGAAGCCACCACCCAAGGAAATGCAAAGGTACTAACTCGTTCCTTTATGGGCGCATCATCAAATATTATTTGTCAGACAGCAGATGGAACTATTGTTCAATCACTGATGACAAGTGCTTCAACAGGAGATCTGCATCCAGGATCATCTGTTCAACTGCGAGTCTTAAGTTCTGAGGTCCTTGTCGCAAATGTCTAGTACATCAACAAACCGAATTGTCAGATCTAAAGTTTCACCAGATTCAAACTGGCGTGAGCTGTTACTTGATAAAGGTGAAAACGTTATAGGCGATGAACCACTTAACGCCCAAGTAGTTGCAGCTTTTATTCACTTAAGTGATATCCATATTTGCGATGCAGCATCTCCTGCGCGCCTTGAGTTTCTAGATCGCATTGCAGATCCTGACAATCCTTTGTCGCAGTTGGTTCCATACATCGGCACATATCGCGCACAGGAGTTTTTAACTACACAAGTTCTTGAGGCTATGGTTACGGCAGCAAATGAAATTAAGCGCGCGCCACTAACTGGAGCTGCAATCGATGCAGTAGTTATTACTGGAGATGTCACAGATAACGCACAAAGCAATGAACTTGATTGGTATAAGACGATTTTAGATGGCGGGGTCGTGACCCCTAAAAGCGGTGATCCACAGCGTTCTGAGGCCTCTCACTCATCAAATGCCGATCTTTATGACTCCCACTATTACCATCCAGATGGTCCGCCAACTGGAATGCCTGCAGATCGCCCCCATGTATTACATGATTTTCCACATTTTAAAGGCGCTCTTGAAGCATCAGAGCGTCAATTCATTGCAAAAGGTTTAACACACAAATGGCTCGCAGTGCACGGAAACCATGATGCACTCTTGCAGGGCACGGCAGCTACAACTCCAGAGTTAGATGCACTTGCACAAGGATCAGAAAAGTTAGCTGCACTTAAAAACATGGCTGATTTAGCTGATCTGTTTTCAGGTTTTGGTGAGGTAGGACCTGCGGTGTATCCAGGACTCGATCACATGAACACAAATGAGGTAACTGCAGATCCTCGTCGTGCATTATTAAAGATGCAGGACTGGGTAAATGTTCACACTAACTGCGGACATGACCATGGTTTAGATGCTGAACAACCTGAAACTTCTTACTGGTATCGAAACATTGGCAGCCAAGTGAGATTAATTGCACTAGATACTGTTAATCGCTTTGGTGGCTGGCAAGGTTGTTTACATCGCGAACAATTTGAATGGTTATCCCACCTTCTAGATGAATCAAAAGATAAGTATGTAATTCTCACATCACACCATCCGTTAGAGAATTTGTTTAATGGATATGTGCCAGATGATGTAAGTGCACCAGCACTTGAAGAAGAGGTTCGTGGACTTCTAGCACAACACCCTAATGTTATTTTGTGGTTCTCGGGACACGTACATGATCACAAAATCACACAAAGTCGAAACAGTGACGGGTCTCATGCATTCTGGGAGATCCGCACTGGTTCGCATATTGATTGGCCGCAACAATCTCGAACAATCGAAATTGTTAAATCCAGCAACGGTAAAATTGCAATTGGCACCGTAGTCTTTGATCACGCCGGACCAGTTGTGTTTAACGGAACGGCAGAAGAGTTGGCAGATCCTGTGGCACTTGCCGGTCTTTCTCGTCTTTTGGCAGCCAATGATTGGCAGCGCCAAAACGGCGGACCCTTTGCACTAGAACTAATGGAAGGTCTGCCTGAGGATCGAAATATCTGGCTCTGGGCCAACGATCCCCTGAAATAAGCGTCGATTCCTATAGGCTCACGGCTGTGCTACTTAGCGATCGCGATATCCGCGCAGAAATAGAGGCAGGCCGAGTCGGCTGCGAGCCCTTCCATGAGGCGATGATCCAGCCATCATCTGTTGATGTGCGCCTGGACAAGTTCTTCCGTGTTTTTGAAAACCACAAATACAGCGTGATTGATCCTTCAATCGAGCAACCAGAGCTAACACGTGAGGTTGTTGCAGAAGGCGATGAACCATTTATCTTGCACCCAGGTGAGTTTGTATTGGCAAGCACCTATGAAGTCATCACCTTGCCTGATGACATCGCAGGTCGCCTAGAAGGTAAATCCTCACTAGGTCGCCTTGGTTTGCTCACACACTCAACTGCAGGCTTTATTGATCCAGGATTTAGTGGACACATCACCCTTGAGCTTTCAAATGTTGCCAACCTGCCAGTGAAGTTATTTGCTGGCATGAAAATCGGTCAGCTATGTCTCATCAAACTCTCATCTCCTGCCGAGCATCCATATGGCAGCGAGAAGTATGGTTCTAGGTATCAAGGTCAGCGTGGCCCAACCCCTAGCCGATCATTCTTGAACTTCCACCGGTCAAAAATAAATTAATCGTCGGGCTAAACCGACAGAAAGCGCGGTTTAATTAGGTTATGAGAACAATCATCATTCTAGGCGTTGTAGCACTTATCGCTGTCTTTATCATCTCTCAATACAACCGTTTGATTCGCTTAAACATCACAGTAGATGAAGCGTGGGCACAGATTGAGGTTCAGTTAAAGCGTCGTGCAGATTTGATTCCTAACTTAGTTGAAACAGTTAAGGGATATGCAAAGCACGAGCAATCAACATTTGATGCTGTCATTACTGCGCGCGCAAAAGCAACAACAGCAACAACTGTTGCAGACACTGCAGCTGCAGATGGAATGCTCACACAAGCACTACGTGGTTTGCTCGCAGTTGCTGAGGCATATCCAGATCTAAAGGCTTCAACAAACTTTCTATCTCTCCAAGAAGAGCTAGCAACAACAGAAAACAAAGTTGCCTTCTCACGTCAGTTCTATAACGACAATGTGCGCTCGCTTAACACCGCTGTTAAAACCATCCCCAGCAGCTTCTTTGCAGGCTTTGCAAAGGTTTCAGAGCGCGAGTTTTATGAGGTTGAAGATCCTCAAGATCGTAAAGCTCCAAACGTCACCTTCTAATGAACTTTAGAACTATGCAAGCGGCTAACCGCCGCAAAACAATTGGTTTGCTCATGGGTATGGGCGTACTGATGTGGTGTGTTGTTTACGCAGCACTTACCTACTTCGGCGGCTCTGGTGCAGGCATAGTTCCTATCGCAGTTGGCATCGCACTTATCTCTGTCTGGGGCTCCTACTACGGCTCTGACAAACTTGTTTTAACAATGACTGGTGCCAAGTTAATTCAAGAATCAGATAATCCAAAGTTGTTTGATTTGATTCAAGAGGTAACAATTGCATCAGGACTGCCCATGCCTAAGGTTGCAATAGTTATTGATAGCGCACCAAACGCCTTTGCTACTGGTCGAAACCCAGAACACGCGCTCATCGCTTTCACAACAGGCATTTTGGATGCAATGGATCGCGATCAACTACAAGGTGTTATCGCTCATGAAATGGCACACGTTGCTAACCGCGACACCTTGGTAAGTGCCGTAGCTGCAACAACAGCAGGGGCCATCGCAATTGTTTCTGACATGTTGACCCGCATGATGTTCTTTGGGGGCGGAAGAGACCGTAATCGCGAAGGTGGCGGAAATCCAATCGCACTTGTCATTTCACTTGTCATTCTTATTTTGGCACCACTAGCTGCAGTAATGCTTAAATCTGCAATCTCACGCAAGCGTGAATCATTAGCCGATGCAACGGCCGTTTCTTTCACTCGTAACCCAGCAGGTCTTCGCTCGGCACTTGAAGTATTGGCAGCTGATTCAACGGTTGTGCGACAGCGATCAACAGCGGTTGCTCACATTTGGATTGAATCACCACTTGATTCAAAATCTGTTTCTAAAATGTTTTCTACGCACCCACCCATTGCAGAACGAATTGCCGTTCTTAAATCTATGGAGTCCTTGGGCTAAGCTTTGAAATGCAGCGTGAAAGTAGCGCCATTGCCTGGTTCTGAAGCAACAGAGACGGTTCCACCGTGCGCTTTCATAACCTCATCAACGATTGAAAGTCCGAGTCCACTGCCATCATTGCTGCTGCGTTGACGTGATGTGTCCACGCGATAGAAGCGTTCAAAGATATGCATTTGATCTTGCGCAGTTAGCCCTGGGCCCTTATCTGCAACAGTCACATATGAACCATCTTTATTTGAATAAGTAGCAACGTGTATTGCAGTACCAACAGGTGTGTGAGCACGAGCATTTGCCAGCAAGTTAGTTATAACTTGATAGATCTTGTCGGCATCGCCTTGTGTGTGAATATCGACGGCAATATCTGAAGTAATTGGATGATCAGGACCTGCCGCAGTAGCTGAGGAAACCGCTTCTTGCACAAGGTGTGACAGATCAACATCTGCCATTACTAGCTCTCGTGATTGATCCATACGTGCCAGCATCAATAAGTCTTCAACCAATGACCCCATACGCATTGATTCTTTTTCAATGCGACTAATTAGTTCTCTAGTTTTTTCACCTTCAGGTACTGCGCCTTGGCGATGAAGTTCTGCAAAGCCACGAATAGATGTGAGTGGGGTGCGCAGCTCGTGGCTGGCATCTGCAACAAAGCGACGTAGTTTGTTTTCAGATTCTGCGCGGGCAGCAAATGAATCTTCAATACGCGAAAGCATTATGTTCAAAGATGTGCTCAATCGACCTACTTCAGTATCTGGTTCAAAGTTTTCTAGACGTGCAGATAGGTCACCGGCAGCAATTTGTTCTGCAGTTTCTTCAATCTTTTTAAGCGGCTTCATACTCAGTTTGATCACCTGGCGCGAAGCAAAGGCGATGAAAAGCAAAACAATTCCACCGATAATTAAGAAGACGACACTGATCTGATGAGTCGTCTTATCAAAATCACTTAAGGATTGCGCAACGATTACCGAACCAAGAGATGATGGCAAAACAGCTGTTGCCACACGAAAGTCCGCACCCGGTGCTTCAACTGTAAAGGGCTTAGAACCAAAGGCCGCAACTTGGCCTGGCAGCAAACCCTTCACATAATCAGTGATTTGATTGGAGTTTAGGTCACCACCAATACCACCTACTAGGTTTCCGAATGGATCTAAAACAGTTACAGAAATAGATGTTGGAACACGGTTAAGAGGTGTTGTGGCACGAGAAGCTTGTGCGTCGTCTTCATCTCTAGCAATACCGGCTTGATCAAGGCGATCTGCAACACCGCCGACAACGCTGAGTAGTTGATCATCAACTTGATGAATCAAATAATCTTGTAAAAGAGCTTGTGCGCCAAAACCTGCTCCTGCAAACCCGAATGCTGAAAGTATAAGTACACCGACCGTTAGGCGATTACGCAGACTTGAATTCGCAAACGGGCTTCTCATATTTTATTTAGGCGGCATTCTTAAGCGATAGCCGACTCCGCGCACTGTGTGAATTAGTGGTGGATCAAATGAATCAACCTTCTTGCGCAGATATGAAATGTAGGTTTCAACAATTCCCATGTCACCACGGAAGTCGTACTGCCATACGTGATCAAGAATCTGTGCCTTTGACACAACACGATCAGCGTTAATGATTAAGTAACGAAGAAGGGCAAACTCTGTTGGTGAAAGATCAAGCATTTGACCAGCACGACGAACCTCATGTGTTGCCTCATCTAATTCAAGATCAGCAAAACGCATCTTTTCATCATCGATCTCAATCTGATCCACACCTGTGCGACGGAGAAGTGCGCGCAAGCGTGCAACAAGTTCTTCTAGTGAAAATGGCTTAGTCATGTAATCATCGCCGCCAAGGGTTAGACCCTTAACTTTGTCATCCATGCCATCTTTAGCTGTCAGAAACAGAACGCCGGTATCGACGCCTTCATTGCGAATCTTCTTGCACACTTCAAAACCATCTAGATCAGGCAGCATCACATCAAGCACCATTGCATGTGGCTTGAACTCTTCTGCAACGCGCAGAGCCTCTGCACCATTAGCTGCGGTGCGGACATCAAAGCCGACGAATCGAAGGCTTGTAGAAATTAACTCGCTGATGCTTGATTCATCATCGACGACGAGAATGCGCTGGCTGTTCTTTTCTAGGGTGGTTGTCATGACTAGAGAATGCTCTCATAGCCTGAGTCTTTCCTGAGAATAGGTCGAAAGTGCGCCCACTATTCGAATCTAGGCCTCTTTGACTGAGCGCAGTAAAACCTGAGCGACGTCTAAGACTTCGACCGCAGACTCTTTGGCGTTCATGCCATCTGAGGTCATAACCCGACAGAAAGGACAGGCAACAGCTAACTCAGTTGCACCAGTGTTGATCGCTTCTTCCACGCGGTTGATGTTGATGCGTGTTCCAATTTTTTCTTCCATCCACATACGTCCGCCACCTGCGCCACAACAAAATGATCGTTCCTTATTACGTGGCATTTCAGTTAGGTCAGCACCGGTTGCTTCAAGAATTTCACGTGGTGGTTGATAGATCTCATTGTGACGACCTAAGTAACAAGGATCGTGATAGGTCATAGCAGTGTGAGACATCTTGATTGGGATTAAACGCTTCTCACGAAGCAGTTGATTAAGAAGTTGTGTGTGGTGAACCATCTCAAGTTCAAAACCTTGTTGTCCATAATCTCTACCAATTGTTGTGAAGCAATGAGGGCAGGTAACAACAACCTTCTTCTTACCCTTCGGACGATCACCAAATGCTTCTTTAAATGTTTCAATGTTTTCGCGAGATAAGATTTGATACAAGAATTCATTTCCGGCACGACGTGCAGGATCTCCTGTGCACGTCTCTTTCTTACCTAGGACTGCAAAGTTAACTCCTGCCATATACAAAAGTTCTGCAACAGCCTTGGTAGTTTTCTTTGCGCGCTCTTCATAAGCACCGGCGCAACCAACCCAGAACAAGTACTCGACATCTTCTGGTAATTGACCTTCAATAACATTGACAGGGAAATCACATTCAGCAATCCATGCTTCGCGATCTGTGCGATTAGCACCCCATGGGTTACCAGTCTTTTCTAGATTTCTAAATGTTCCACCAAGTTCAGAAGGAAACTCTGATTCAACTAATACTTGGAAGCGACGCATGTTAACGATGTGATCGATGTGTTCGATATCAACTGGGCACTCATTAACACAAGCACCACATGTCGTACACGACCACAAAACATCTAAGCTGATTGGTGAATTCTCACCAACAAGTGCTTCATTTTCAACGGTTTTAGCAAAGGCGTGATCGCGCATAGCCATGATTAAAAGCTTCGGTGATAGTGGTTTTTCGGTGTGCCAAGCAGGACATTGCGACTGGCAACGACCGCACTCAGTACACGATGACATATCCAACAATCCCTTCCAGGATATGTCAGCGCGTGTGCCTAAACCAAAGACATCATCTTCCTTTGGATCTTCAAAGTTAATCTCTTCACCACGTGACAACATCGGTGGAAGTGCGCCAAGTGATGATGCGCCATCTGCGTTGCGGCGGAAGTAAATGTTAAACGGTGCCAAGAAACGGTGCCATGTAATACCCATGGTTAGGTTTGCAGCTAAAACAATAAACCAGAGCATTGAAACTACAATTTTTATGGTTGCAACGATCTGTATCCATGAAGTTAATTGTGACAAGCTCATTGACTTAAACATGTCTGCGATAAACCAGGCCGTAATGTAATGACGGTTCCACTGTGTTTCATCAGATAGGGCACCTTCAAGACCACGCAGTGCGATCACACAAAAGACAACTGCTAAAACTGTTGCCTCAACGTAGTAAGCCTTCCAGTTGCCAGAGCCAGCAAAACGTGAACGCTTATTGGTTCGAAGTGTTACCTGGCGAATTCCAATCAAAGCAACGATTGCAATTCCAGTCGTCCACGCCAAGAGTTCGGTTATGTATTCATACACCCAGAAATGACCAATAACCGGAATTACAAAGTAAGGATTAACAAGTTGGCCGTATGCAGTTACTAATGTGCCAAATAGTCCAAAGAAGCTAACCATCACAAACCAGTGCGCAAATCCAACTACGGTGAAGCTGAGCATCTTTGTGTGGCCAAAGACTTCGCCGAGCATCATCCTTAAACGCTGTGGCTTGTCATTGCCACGCGTTGGATCGGGCTGACCTTTTTTAAAGATCGCGATCAACTTTCGGCTTTGAACGACCAGAAGGATCAGAGCGAAGATCGTCACGCCATAGGCGAGGCCTGCCAGTGCAAGGTTCATAGGGAGAGGGTAGGCAATAAACCCCCGCGGGTGTGTGTCCAAGGAGACAGAAACCTGAGTCGCCACGACTCAACCTTTTGTGTATACTCGACTCAAGTTCAACAATCCTCGACCCTAAATCAGGCTCGAGAGGGATAAAAAGGAGCATACATAATGGCTAGAGCAGTCGGAATCGACCTCGGAACAACAAACAGCTGCGTATCTGTCCTTGAAGGTGGCGAGCCAACAGTTATCGCCAACGCAGAAGGTGCGCGCACAACACCATCAATCGTGGCCTTTGCAAAAAATGGTGAGGTCCTCGTTGGTGAGGTTGCCAAGCGTCAATCAGTAACAAACGTAGATCGCACGATCCGTTCTGTTAAGCGTCACATGGGTACTAACTGGACTATCGATATCGATGGCAAGAAGTACACCTCACAAGAAATTTCAGCACGCGTACTACAAAAGCTAAAGCGCGATGCAGAGGCATATTTGGGTGAGACAGTAACTGATGCAGTTATCACTGTTCCTGCCTACTTCAACGATGCACAGCGTCAAGCAACAAAAGAAGCTGGCGAAATTGCTGGTCTAAACGTTCTTCGCATCATCAACGAGCCAACTGCAGCAGCGCTCGCATATGGTTTAGACAAGGCGGACAAAGAGCAAACAATTCTTGTATTCGACCTTGGTGGTGGAACATTTGACGTTTCACTTCTAGAAATCGGTGATGGTGTTGTTGAAGTTAAGGCAACCAACGGCGATAACAACCTAGGTGGAGATGACTGGGATCAAGCACTAGTTGATCACCTAGTACAAACATTTGGCGCAGCAAACGGAATTGATTTAACAAAAGACAAGATGGCGATGCAACGTATTCGTGAAGCTGCTGAAAAGGCAAAGATCGAACTTTCATCATCACAATCTGCTTCAGTCAACCTTCCATACATCACAGTTGATTCTGAAAAGAATCCATTGTTCATGGATGAAACAATTACTCGCGCACAATTCCAGCAGCTAACTGCAGCACTACTAGAGCGTTGCAAGAAGCCATTCCAAGCAGTACTAAAAGATGCCGGAATTCCTATTTCAAAGATTGAATCAGTTGTACTAGTTGGTGGATCAACTCGCATGCCAGCTGTTGTTGATTTGGTTAAGGAATTAACTGGCGGCAAAGAGCCAAACAAGGGTGTTAACCCTGATGAGGTTGTTGCAGTTGGTGCATCCCTTCAAGCCGGTGTTTTAAAGGGTGAAGTAAAGGATGTATTGCTGCTAGATGTAACTCCGCTCTCACTTGGTATCGAAACCAAGGGTGGCGTGATGACACGTCTGATCGAGCGCAATACAACAATCCCAACAAAGCGCAGCGAAGTATTTACAACAGCAGATGACAATCAGCCTGCTGTGCAGATCCAGGCATACCAAGGCGAACGTGAAATGGCTGCTTATAACAAGAAGCTCGGCATGTTCGAACTAACAGGTTTGCCACCAGCACCACGTGGAGTTCCACAGATCGAAGTTACTTTTGACATCGATGCAAACGGAATTGTTCATGTGTCTGCTAAGGATCTTGGAACAGGTAAAGAGCAGAGCATGACCATTACTGGTGGATCTGCATTATCTAAGGAAGAGATCGAGCGCATGATGGCCGATGCTGAATCACATGCTGAAGAAGATCGTCAGCGTAAGGAAGAGGCAGAGATCCGTAACGCTGGAGATTCACTTCTCTACTCAACTGAAAAGTTCATCAAGGACAACGAAGAGAAGTTGTCACAAGGGGACGCACTTGAGAAGAAGACAGATACTGAAAGCGCACTTGAAGAGTTGAAGACCGCACTCGGTGGTTCAAACTACGAAATGATTAAGTCAGCAACTGAAAAGGTTGCAACCGTTAGCCAAGCACTTGGTTCTGCTCTCTATGCAGCAGGTGCAACAGCTGAAGGAGATGCAGCACCACAAGAAGATGGTGTTGAAGACGCTGAAGTTGTAGAAGAAGAAACTAAGTAATGTCAGAGGAAACTACTGAACAAGTAGTTGAAGAGGTTGTTGAACCGGGTCAGGAAGCTGACCCGGTTGCAACGCTGACATCTGACTTGCAACGACTACAAGCAGAGTATGCAAACTACCGAAAGCGTGTTGAGCGTGATCGCGCAGTTGCCCATGAAAGCGCAGTCGGTGCCGTTCTAACAGAACTTCTTGCCTTGCTAGATGACGTTGATCGCGCAGAACAACATGGCGAGCTATCAGGTGGCTTCAAAGCAGTGGCAGATCAGCTAAATTCAATCACTTCCCGCATTGGCCTAGAAAAATATGGCACAGAAGGTGAAGCTTTTGACCCACAGATTCATGAAGCATTGATGCATGAAGAGTCCGCAGATGTTGCTGTTGCTACCGCATCAAAGATCTTGCAGCCTGGTTATAAGTACAAAGAGCGCATCCTGCGTCCCGCGCGCGTTGCCGTCACAGATCCAGCGGGAGCGTAATTAAAAATGGCAGCTAAAGATCTATATGAAAAGGACTTCTAT
>Ga0209299_1002027_pt1 | contig 11003 bp, 26 predicted proteins | sample S_140806_MF_Meta_FD_187326 | JGI IMG/M metagenome (GOLD analysis project Ga0209299, IMG submission 187326) | Freshwater microbial communities from Lake Simoncouche, Canada to study carbon cycling - S_140806_MF_MetaG (SPAdes) (version 2) | ecosystem: Environmental > Aquatic > Freshwater > Lake ...
CCCCAAAGGACGGTAATCTCGCATAGCTTTCAGGATGTTGACAGCAGTTGTTCTGATGTCCCACCGCCCATATTCGATCTTAGTGACAAACCATTTACCCTCATCCGTCACCTTAACTACAGCAATAGCAGTCTGGTCTAGCCTTTTCTTGGAATTGGCAGCTTGTTTAGCCACTTCTTCAAACCCTGCCAGATCGACAGCAATGTAGTACGAGCCATATTCAGGTTCTTCTCCATATTTGATCCATTCTTCTTTAAAAACATCACTACCAGCATTGTCAAAGGATGCCATATACTCTTGCTTAAAGGCAAACGAGCTAAGGGTCTTCTTTGCGCTTTCGATTTCACTAGGGTCTATCAGGGGGTTATCTTTGGTTGTAAAGTGCCAAGATTTCCAGTCTGAGTCTTCTTCTGACATTCCAAGTTTGAATATATCATAGAAGAAGTTGCGACCCTTGGGAGTACCGATGAACATAGCTCTGCCTTTTTTATCAGACAAAGATGCGCGAATAACCTGTTCCCAAGCCTCGGGTTTGATGTCCGCAACCTCGTCAAGCACAGCGTAGGTGAGTGACACTCCTCGCAAAGTATCTGGGCGATCTGCTCCTCGGACATAGATTTTTGCTCCGTTAATCAGGGTGATGTCCATGTTATTGATGTGACTGGCTTGAATAACATCACGCCCCAACTCCATCAACACATCCCAAATAATCTGTCTTGCTTGACCATTGGTAGGCGCAACATACAGTACAGCAGAACCAGCAGTACACTGCAATCCCTCAATCAATAGGGTAATAGCTGACAAGCGAGATTTACCGCAACGCCGTCCAGCAGCAATGACTTTAAACCTTGTTTTGTCAGCAAAAACTTCTTGTTGCCAAGGTAAAAGACTAAAGTTAAGGTCAGACATCTTTGCTTTCTATATCTTCGGCATCTATCACAGGAGTATCAATATTCACACCACCAATGCCTGAGATTGTGATGTTGACAGCGGAACGCTGTTTGCCCTCTTTTTCAAATAGTGAAACAGGAAGCATTCTATCCATACAGAGTTTGATTGCAGCCATTTGAGCAGGATGTTCATCATTCATGGCAATCTCAACTGCCTTGTGGACAACATTAGCACCTGCACTGTTTATCAGAAGTTCTTTGAGTTCTTTGACTTTCTGATGTTCAGTCTTGGGTAGAACAAGGGACTGAGGGTTATCAGCATAACGAGCCATAGTCATTGGCTTAGGAATAGCCACTTTAGGCAGCTTGGGGCGACCTCTTGGTTTTTTTAGTTTGTCAGGTAAAGCATCTATGGCATTCATCTTTTGTCCAGTAAATGGAAGTTAGCGCACACTTTACATCAGAATGAGATTCTTGTATAGTGGAGACAAACGGGGGCATCACCCACCCCTCTATGCGGTAGAGCCGACCAAGTAGGATAAACGTAGTGAACCATGTAGTTCTCAAGTAAAGAAATTGAACGGGGCTAGTAGCGTGGAGTGTTGATCTGACAGTCACCACTAACTTAGATAAACGAGAGGCTCATCCTTTTTAAAAGGAACAACCCACTAACGGGTGAATACTCCTATTCGTCTTCCACCCTAATCCAGACTTGTTTGTGTATTACGCTACATACTGCTTTTCGTGTGCGGAGGAGGCTACCACAATATTTACAACACACGACTACCCCCTCCCCCCTATCAAAGTAAGCACTTGCTTCGCAAGTCTCGCTAAAGCGAGCACTCACTTACAAACACGAATGCGAATCATTCTCATCTAGAGTGAGCGCACACTAACAATAGCTAGATGCAAATGCGAATCATTCTCATTTAGATCTGTGTAGGGGCGATGCACCATTAATCAGGGACTAAACTAAATTACTTTTAAGTCTATCAAATAAATAGCAAACTTAAATTAGTTATATCAATATTAATACTTTGCATTACTTAGGGTTTTCTCTATACTATATATATCAACGGGTTACAGAGACTGGCACGAATCTTTCACATATATAGGTATGGAATACGCAAAATTCCATATCTTCAATAACTTTTTTGATAGGCGTAACGACAATGAAAACTCTCAAATTAAACTACTACACCGATCCTGGCCATGGCTGGGTATCTGTAAAGCTTCAAACCCTTATAGCCCTAGGTATCCACAATAAAATATCTACTTACTCTTATATCCGGGGAAAATCGGCATATCTAGAAGAGGACTGCGACCTAGGCTTACTTTTTAAAACGTGCAATGCTATCGGCCTTAAAATCGATTTAACCCCTAAGCATACCAATAACCGTAGCCCTATTCGCTCATACGATACTTATCTGCCACATAGATGCGTAGGCATAGTACTTGCCGGGAGCGCAGCATGATAAAAATCTCTGTAACTTCAAAGCTTGATGGAATTCGTTCATGGTCACTTCAAGCCCTAGATACTTGTCCCGGATCAATATCTAGTCCCGGTGTTTTAGTTGATGCGTGCAAGGGTTGCTATGCCACTACCGGGAATTACAGATATCCGAATGTAAAAGCCCCGAGAATCTCTAATCAATCGGATTGGCAGAGATTCGACTGGGTGAGCGATATGGTCGAAGCTTTACAGAATGATCGATATTTTCGCTGGTTTGATAGTGGAGATATGTATACCCTAGGCTTAGCAGAGAAAATTCTAGAAGTAATGCGTATGACACCGTGGTGTAGCCATTGGTTGCCTACACGTATGCATAAATTCCCGAAGTTTTCTATTGTGTTGCAGAATATGGCTGCTTTAAAAAATGTATCCGTACGGTTTTCTAGCGACTCTGTAAACGGTGAGTTTACTAAGGGGTTACATGGATCGGTTATTGTTGCCGATTCTAATCAAACCACTAAGGCTATGACGTTATGCCGGGCTTATGAGAATGCGGGAAAATGTTCGGGTTGCCGGGCTTGCTGGGACAAAAAAGTTAAGGTTATTGCATATCCAGCGCATGGCCAAAAAATGCAAAAAGTTATTCAAATTCTTAAAGCAGCATAAAAGCATAGACTGTAAGCCCTTATTTTTAGGGGTTTATGGCCTAGGTTTTCACAATCTAGGGTTTTCTTTAATCTTTTTTAATAGGTGTAACCATGTCAACTGAAAAGCGCTCAATTCGATCCATAGCCTTAGACATTCGTAAAGAATGGGCTAAAGTTAATTATGCTGCTAAACCTTATCTCGATGCAATGATGGAATTAAATTCCATTAATGATAAATATTATGAAGATTCTGCAAAATCTGTAGTACTCTATTTTTTATCGAATGCATCAAGCTTTAGGGGTGAACGTGCTAAAGCCTTAAAAGCAGAATTAAAAGCTTTAGGGGCTTAACCATGAAAAAATACATTATTCCTATCATTCAAACCATACTCTGCTTATCATTATGGGCATATATCGGCTTTTTACTCGCATATAGGGGTTAACCATGAAATACTTTTTTATAAGACATCAGCATTATTCCGAAAACACGTCAATTTATGGCTACGGAGATTTTCCTGAGCAGATACCCTATCTCGCTGCTATTGTCGAAGCAGATACCCATAGAAAAGCGCAAAATAAAGTTAAAAAGCTTTTCCCTAGGGTAATTTTTAATGCGAATAGCCCGGTAATTAGCCATTATCTATTAGCAGAGAATGATCGGTTTTTAGACTACTACGTCAAATTACCGATAAACCATGATAAAAGATTGTCTCCAGCGAATCAGGAAATTCACAATCTATGTGTCCGCTTAATTGAATCGGCAAAGCTTGAAGAGGTGACAGCATGAAAAGAGTAAACGATATAGGCATGTCCTTATTAAAAGCTTGGATTCTTGAAACGGCTAAAGAAGATCATTGTGGAGTCGATCAGCGCAACCTTGAAGCATGGGCACAGGAAGCAGAAGACCACGCATTGACAAGCCGTGATCCATACGTTGAAATGAGTTACCTCTCAACTCGTTCAGGGCATACGGAAATCTTTAATATTCCAAGCGCTGGCATAACTGACCATTTAGAAGATGTGACAGAATGATCTACGCTACAATAGCACTACTGTTAAAAATCATTCTCAAAAAACTAACTTAAAAGGTATTAAAAATGGAAAATTTATTTAACTGTTGGCACGACAATCAGCATTTAAAAACCACAATAATTGCTAATGACATGAATCATGCACTTGATATATTTTGTTCAAGACATGGATTTATTGATCATGCAGATTATTGTCAGGAAAATAATTTAACTGAATCTGATATAAATATTGAATCAGTAAATTAAGTTAGTAACCACTAACATTCAGCCCGCCTAGCGCGGGTTTTTTATTGTCTACTAGGTTAGTGAGTACTTTTCAATTTTAGGCTTTTATAGGCATTATTTTAGTTACCTATACCCTAGCATACACCTACCTATAAAAATCAATTCTAGATACTTTAAAATCAGTCTAATCGATATCTTTATCCCCTGTTAAGCATAGACCTATACGGTTTAGATCAAAATCAGGTCTTAACCCTAAATTGTAGAAATGACTAGCCCATGTAATTGCAACCCTAGCGCCTACTTGATCCCTATCGTTACCTAGTGTTTTCAGAATCAGCATTTCGTCCTCTGTAAGGGTTAAATAGATATTATTCGGGTGTTTTCTGTATGCCATGTAGGGTATGCCTTAAATATTCTGCTATCAGTAAAGCTTCAGCCTTGTTTATGTCCTTTTTTAGCTTTAATTTAGCTTCAGGCCATAGATAACGTGCCATATCTAGGCTTTCATTCTTGTCTGCTGTCAAATGGAAATGCTTTTTCCACTTCTGAGGTGTGACAAGATGCACAGGGTATCTGGTTAACTCGCAAACCGCACTGATAACGCCTACGGCACGACCAAACGCAAATGTGCTGCTTACCCCTTGGTTTGGCATTGAATGTACTTGCTCCATGCAAATTTCAGCCCCTATTTTGGGATCGACAATGCTGAGAATTCGACTCTTAAAAACCAAGGCCAGAATGTGCTTGTCCTTGTGTTCAATGTCAAATGCTTCTAGGTAATTGCCATCATGATCGATAGCACCTAGCGCACCACTGACAGCACCGGGGTCAATCCCTATGTAAATCATTGATTTCTTTCATCTTTTTGGTCAAATCCTGACTTATCCCTCGCCATATCCCTGTCGGGTCGTTGTCCAATTCCTTGGCTCGATGCCAAGCGTGAGCTTTCCATCCATTCATTGATGCCAGTTTGACTAAATGGTCTAGAGTGCTTTGGTAATCCTCTGAGATCGTTTGTAATCCAGAGGGCTTTTGTGACTTCAAAAATTGAATGGGCTTTGATTCCATGTTTATGTTCATCAAGTAATTCGTTTGCTTCGATGCGTGTCATGCTGTCTTTCCTAAAACTGCCCGTATTCTGGCTAAAACTTCTGGGTTTGGTGGTGCTGATCTCATTCTGTCTTCATCCAGTTTGACAAGGGCAGGATCACGGAATGAGCTTGATGGTACTGTCTGATGCACAACATCTGCCTTGTTAAACATCTGTTTGGCAACATTCTGGTTTCTTACCCAATTACGCCATGTGGCTTGCCAATCGAGCTTAACACCTTGATTACCTGCTTTGGCTACCCAATAATCTTTAAACGAGTCAAACACCTTTTGAGGGTTTAAGTCTGGGCGTTCTGTTTGGCAGAATTCTGTCCAAGAATCAGGTAAATCAAAATCTGCTGAAAGGCGTGAGCCTTTTGTTCTTTGTTTTGTTTGCGGCTCTTCAATACTATGGTTATTGGTTATTGGTTCATGGTTATTGGTTAGTTGCTCAACAGTACCACTGCTGTTCAACACCTGTTCAACGTCTGTTGAACGCCTGTTCTTCCTCTGTTCAGCAGATGCTTTACCAGCGTTAGATTTTTTATTCAAAAGTTCTCTATATTCTTCTATTTCTTTATCGCATCTTTTTTGATGCCAGCCATTTTCACAAAGTACAAAATAGCTTTTTAGCAACAATTCTGTGTCTTCATGTGAAGCACCTATCTGAAACGCAAGAATTTTAATGTCGGGTTTTAGTGGTTTTTCGCTGTCGTAATACATCCACAAAAGCCGCAAATAGGCCATTGTTTGACAGTCTGATAAACGTGAGGTGGCCTTGATAAAGTCACCAATGTGGTGCTGATAGTAATGCATTTTTTTCCTTCGCTGTCCTCCGTCGACAAGGAAACAAACGGCAGGAGGGGAGGCTCTCTTTTCGACAAGGGGATCAATCCTCGTCTATCCGTGTTTCGCACAATCATATCACTTCTTATCAAACTCTGCTTCTCTATTTTTCCTTTGCTCAATGGCATTGGCAAGAAATTTACGCAACCACATTGCACCTCCCAGATTCTTAAATTCATCTTTTAACGGCTGAGTCACCCTGACTGCAATTTGTATGGTTGATCCTGTTAGTTCTGATGGTGGTCTAGGCATGAATTTTGTCTGTTGGTTGAAAGAAAACACATTGTTGTTTGTGTCATACAGTTTGACAATTAGGGAAAGTCCTAATGTCCTACATTATATATTATGTAATACACTACGATCTTAACAACTTGAAAGGTGTCAAATGAAACAATCCGAATCCTCTTGGAAACCCTTGTTTGCTGATGAAAGCCGTGATAAATGCCCATTTATTGGATGTGGCGGTGCATTATTTTTAGAGGAGGATGCATACCATTGCCGTGGCTGTAATTCTTGGTTTTACTTAGATGATAAAACCCTTGAAGAAAGTTATGGCGATGAGTAAATTTAACAAACCCACTGTTTTGCCAAAACCTAAGTCTCAACAAGAGTTTTACGATGAACTTCGCAATAACGTGATTGAAGAAGTTGCTAAAGAGATTGAAAAAATGAAAGGATTTGGCAATGACACTATTGATTCGCTTGGCATCTACATAAGGAACATGAAGAAATGAAGCCTTTGTTGACCAGAGAATCTATCGATTCTTACCGACCAGATGATGAATTGAAATGTCTTGCTAGAGATGCAGGATTCGTTATGCCTGATTTTGCTGTTGAGTATGGCAATGATTGGGGTGGACGAAAAGTTACTTTAATGTGGATTGCCCTTGCCAAGTTTCGTCATCTTGTTCAACAAGAAGAAAAGGTTAAATTTGCTGATGCCTATGTTGAGTTTAAAAAGGAGAAAAAATGACAACAAAACAAGAGCCTGTGGCAGATGATTTTTTCAGAATGATTGCAGATAGAAACCCAAAACCTTTTCCAACACCACAGCGCACATGGGTAGGGCTGACGGATGAGAGCAGAAAGCAGCTAATTAATAAATGTTGGAATGAGTACATCGCTGGTAAAGAAGATGCATCATCTTTTAGCGAATGGATTTCAGTTGCAATCGAAGCTGAACTCAAGCAAAAGAACGGCTTTGCCGAGGAGAAGAACACATGAACAAAGAAGAAGCACTCAACATCATCAAACTCTTGTCGGCATTGGAATCGTGGGCATTCAGTACAAAAAATATGCTTCCTGATTATTTGCATGACGATCTTTGTGTGGCAATAAAGAAACTTGAAAAAATTGTTTTGGAAAAGAACACATGAACAAGCATCCCTTTGACTATTCAGGCTCATCTATTTGGAAAAAAGACCCAGATTTGAAGATGATTAATGTTGGCAAGCAAAATGGAATCAAACGCAGAGAACAGCTAAGACAATCAGAAACCCCTAACCATCACCCTTTACAAGCAAAGAAGAATAAGAAATGATTTTTTTAATTAAAAACAGAAAAATTGTTATTGATTTATTTACTAATGAACAACAGGTTTTTGATGTTGCTAAACCAAGAATAGCATCTCAGTTTTTTCCAGAATGGTGGAAAGAATTAAAAATACAAATACCTGATACTCATGTTGTTCCTCAACCAACAATGAGAAGATGTATGGGCTTTGTAGATCATTTTAAACATGGTTTTATCGTTCCCATGTGGTCTGATTTTAGAGTAGAAGTTGGTGTTATAGGAACTTTAAATCACTATGCTATTACTTCAGACAATTACACACCTATTGTTCAGCATCCAACAGGTCAAAGAGGAAGTTTTGCACCTCCAGATAAATATTGCAATTTAAAATTGGAAAGCCCTTGGGTAGCAAAATGTAAAGAAGATATTTACTTTAAATGGGAGCAACCAACATGGAACATGAATGAGTTAAATGCTTATGTGGTATTACCTGCAACTGTTGAATTTAAATATCAACATTCTATTAATATTCATTTGATGTTTCCACGAGCATCAAACACAAATGTGAGACAAATTAGTTTTGGTGATCCAATTGTTCATGTAACTCCTATTTCAGAAAGACCAATTGATTTAAAGTATCACATGGTTACACCAACTGAATATCAAAGATATTTACAAGGTAAACGAATCACATTTTTAAACTCGTACAGAACTTACAAAAGGGCAAAAGATGAAATCAGCATTTGATTACAAAGATCAACCATCTATCTGGACAACAGATAGAAAACTTAAAAGGTTTAAACAAGGTGAAGATCACGCTAAAAAACTACAAGAAAAACAAGATATTAACTACAAGAATCAGGTTTTTATCTATTCAAAAGCATTGTCAAGTAAAAAATGATTCAGCAAATACGCACTTTCTATGGCAGAGAACGAGGCTCAAAAGGCAACAAAAGAACCGATGTGGTTATGGGAATTGCTTGGCTTTGCTTGGGTTGTGGAAAAGTGTTCACTAACAAGCAGTTGTCAGCACTTCATAGATGTATTAGGGAAACTCCCTATATCAATTATGATAGCGTCTGACAGAATACATAGGTTGATAACTTTTAAACAGGAGTGAAAAATGATAGAAGTATTTGAAAGAGCAAAGTGGGCTGCTCAACAGCAGTTAAATGATGAAGACATCATGGATGCCATACAAGGCTCTGTAGCCATTCCCTTAGCAATCAAGCAAGGTGATTGGAATGATGCCTTAGAGCTTCTTAAAAGACGTGTAAACACCAAGATTACACGACTAGCAGAGTTATCTTTTCATGGCATGGTACAAACCCCTTGGATTGATGATGATGAAGAATTGCGTGAATTGCGTAATCTCTGGGTGTTGCGTGAAGCATCAAGACTTGCTCTTGAAAAGCAACGTATTGAAAAAGAGAACGACCTCAAAATTAAGATGGATGCACAGTTTCAACAAATGTTTGATGAGTAAATCATGAAAATAAAAAATTCAATAGCAAACTTTATAGAGGACAACCAAGATGAATATTTTTGCCAATTTTGTACAAAACCTAAAGCAACACTTTCAAAGACCTGCGAGTGCTCTGGCGAGTTCTTCAAATTGCGAGACTTTGATTTTGATACCCAATTCTCTATCTGTAAAACAATCATTCAACAGAAAAAGACAGACTCAGGAGAAACCAGTGTTTGATTACGCAACCATACTCATGAGAATTGAGCAAAACACCAAAAAATTGTCAGATAAGTGCTTGAAGAATGAACTACAAGGATTTTTTCAAACACTTTCAGCAATCCACAGCGACCTAACGCTTCTAGGTATGTGGGCAGTAAACAAAGAAGCACAACAAATCGTAAATGACATTACCAAACAGGAGTGAATATGACAAATCTGACGATAGGCAATCTGGTTGACAGAAAAGAGGCGATTAACAAGTTGCTGTCAACAAACGTGAATAATCACACAGAGAAGAAGAATAATCTTACATATCTCTCGTGGGCGTGGGCATGGGCAGAAGCACTTAAAGCTGATGAAGATGCTGTCTACAAAGTAGAGATGTTTGGTGACAAATGTTTTATGGACGTAAACGGCACTGCAATGGTGTTCGTCACAGTCACTATGTTCCGCAAATCAGTGACTTGCCAACTTCCAGTGATGGACTATCGCAATAAAGCTATACCCAACCCTGACGCATTTGCTGTCAATACTGCCATCATGCGCTGCATGACTAAGGCTTTGTCTTTGCATGGCTTGGGTCTGTATATCTATGCAGGCGAAGACTTGCCAGAGGGTGAATCTGACCTTGATGTAGGCATGATGACTGACCACTTGGCAGCAATCGATTCAGCATCCACACTTGAGGAATTAAAGAATGTCTACACTGTTGCTTACACTGCTTGCGGTGCTGATAAAGGCTGGCAAAAGAAAGTAATTGATGCAAAAGAAAAGCGTAAAGGGGCATTGAAATGAATACACCAAAACTCGTTTACAACCCTATAAAAAGCCAAGGAGACGTTAAGTTTCCTGAAGATTGGTTTGCATTTGACGATGCGATAAAACTTGATATTTTGAGTGATTGGATTGCTGATTTAAAAAAAGAGTATGAGCGAATAAAAGCACTAAATAATCCAGTAGTTTTAGGCGCATTAGGTCATTGGGGGAAAAAATGAGCGATGTAGAACAACTTTCTGCGGAATGGTTTAAACAGCGTTGCGGCAAAGCTACTGCATCCAGAATCTCTGACATTGTTGCCAAAACTAAGTCAGGCTACAGCACAAGCAGAGCAAACTACATGGCTCAGTTGGTAGTCGAGCGCATGACTAACCAAGTAGCAGAGTCTTACAGCAATGCTGCTATGGAATGGGGCGTAGAGAACGAAACTTTTGCTCGTGCCGCATACGAGGCTAAAACAGGCAATATGGTCGATCAGGTAGGTGCTATTGACCACCCAAGGATTGCCATGTCTGCTGCCTCTCCTGATGGCTTGGTGGGTGATGATGGTTGTTTGGAGATCAAGTGTCCTAACACTGCCACACACATTGACACACTGCTTGGTGACGAACCCGCAAAGAAGTATTACGACCAGATGCAGTGGCAAATGGTTTGTGCAAACAGAAGTTATTGCGATTTCGTGAGTTTCGACCCACGAATGCCATCGCATTTACAACTGTTTGTCAAAAGGATCGAGCGCAATGATGAATACATTGAACAACTCGAAAAAGAGGTAGTCCAGTTCTTAATGGAAGTGGAAGACAAAGTTAAAAAACTCAATGAAATTAAGGTGTAAATATGGAACAG
>Ga0209299_1002039_pt1 | contig 10955 bp, 8 predicted proteins | sample S_140806_MF_Meta_FD_187326 | JGI IMG/M metagenome (GOLD analysis project Ga0209299, IMG submission 187326) | Freshwater microbial communities from Lake Simoncouche, Canada to study carbon cycling - S_140806_MF_MetaG (SPAdes) (version 2) | ecosystem: Environmental > Aquatic > Freshwater > Lake ...
CTGTCTCACAAATTTCAGACTGTTTTCCAGTCTCAAAATTATAGATTTTTACTACTTGCCACCCATTCTTTTTATGATCGGAAACACGATTCTTTTTAGCATTGTGATTAGAAATACCCACTTTAATAGAATCAAAGTCTTTGTGATAAACAATGTACAGATAACTTGGTGTGCTGTAATCAAATTGCCTTTGAGTGCAATATTTACACTCAGTTCCACCATGAATTACATCCTTATACCTTGGAAACGAAATTTCACCACATTTAAGACATTTAGATTTCCAAGGCGTTTGAGATTTTTCAAACGGTAATATTGGCTCAAAGCCCGACCTTCTCATTCTTTGAATTACTTCAGATTTGTCTGTTTTCTTCCCCGCACAATAGCTACAACCTCCTCCGCCCCTATTGCGTATTTGACTCAAAGTGGGAGCTACATCTTTCCCGCAATTGGTGCAACGACACTTCCAAGGCTTCATACTTCCTGGATAAGGTTCTAATGGAAGCAATTTTTTCGAAATCATGAACTTGTGCATTTGATTCGGATCTAGTGGTGCAGTGGGGGAACAAAAACTACAACCACCCCATCCTGATTTAATATTGTTGTATGTCGGATAAGTTATCTTGTTGCACTCCGTATGTTTACATTTCCACTTTTTATGACTTCCTTGATATGTTTCTTGAGGAATGTAGCCGTTCTTAGTCATGAATTCAGAAGCTAAAATTGGATCTACAACTAAGCCAGCACAATACTTACAGGTATGACCTTTTGCCTTAGATTCTGAATACCTTGGATAAACTTCATTCCCACACTTTGAGCATAAACACTTCCATGGCGTTCCCCCACCTTTGAACTCTTCTTGTGGTTCAAACCCAATTTCTCGCATATATGCTAAAGCATCAATTGGATCTACAGATTTTCGGGCACAGTACTTGCAAGCTTTACTTCCCCTTCGTACATTATCAAAAATTGGAGTAACTTTTTTGCCACAAGTTAAACATACACATTCCCATTTATGTTTAATATTTTTAAAAGTTTCTACTGGTTTAACTCCAGCTTCTTCCATAATTTTTATAGCATCTTGAGGATTCAATCTATTTTTTGAATTACAGAATTTGCAACCCTTAGTTGATCCAGTTTTTATGTTCCACAGCGAAGGCGATACTCTCTTTCCACAGATCATGCACTTGCAAAGCCAAGGTTTACTGATACCCAAATAAGGAGTTTGTGGCTCTAAACCTACCGATCTCATCATTTGAATCGCCACTTGAGAATCTAACTTTTTTGGCATACACAAATGCTACTTAAGATGACTGACGTTAAATAGACACTTGCGAGTGCTTTTTGATTGCCTGCACCGCTCTTGGGTTAGTTCCCTTTGCTCTTGGATTGGTACTCGCAGCCCTTGGATTAGTTCCGAGTGCTCTTGAGCCTCTCCTGCGCTTAGGTAGCTTGCCATTCCAATCTGCCAGTTTGAAGTTGATATCAACTGGGGAGGCCATTGCTGCCCAAAGTTTTTCTTCCTCTTTTAACCACTCTTGGTGTGCTTCTTTATCTTCTTTTGCTCTTTCAAAGGCGGCATGGCCCATAGCTTTCCTCTTTACTCTTTACTTAATATATTTAAAAGATTTAAATATAATTTAATAATTTATTAATACTTAACTTATATAAATTGTTTTTAGGTAAAGCAGGACAGTACCTGCGTCCCTAAAAGATCATATAAGTTTGGCCTTTCTCTTATCTCGGCTTTGAAGATAAGAGGCCTTATTACTGTGTAGATCTTTTCCCACGGTGTTCGCTGACAACCTATAATCGACTTAGATCACTGTTATCAGTTACCTGAGTTTTAACTTTCGTGGTGACAGAGTTAAAACCTGTTCTTCATGCTGTTTCTAATGTATGCATGATCCTTGTTTCTCTTTTCAACTGCTACTGGTCAAGGAGTCCAAAAACACCATTATCAAATTATCCATAGGTACAAAATAATCTGGCAGTTATAAGAAATAGTAGCTGTAGGCAAAATAGATTTGCTATTGATGCTTTTGTTATCTCTTACTGGCAAACTTTCTTTGCCATGTATACATTATACAATTTCTATAATACTTATGCAAGAGTGGTTTTCAGAAAAATGATAATTAATTTTGAATTTGCTTGAATCCTAGTTCAGTTAAACATGATATTTTAGATACTGCGACCATATATTCAAATAAGGGTAATTCATTATATTAAGATGTGTAATTAAATAAAGATTCATCACATGCTTAATTAAAGATAATAAATTGATAGTAATTGCACCTAAATTAATAGTATTTCTAGTTGACTAGAATAATTTATTTGTCTTTGTATTTAGGAATGGGTAAATTACTAAAGATTGGTATTCTGTAAGTTGTTTTCCTTAGACGTCTAGGCTTCGGTATAGATACTTCTATCCTTGTGGATTTCTGCTCTAATATCGGGTAGGGCCATTTAAAAGCTTGATTAACTTCCTCATTTAATATTAGGTTCCTGAAATACTTATCGTGTGCTGGATGGTCAATTAGATCCACCTTTCGCTTGTCGTATGCCTCTGCGAGTGCATCTATCTCTTCATCAAAGCATAGGTAGCGGCAATACTTTCCTGATCCCAGTCTGCCTGATGTATTACCAGCAAATGTTTCAATGTGCTCATATCCAATATTGGAAGCTATTTTCCTGCTAGCAAGATTTGATTCATCTATTAGTAACTCTACAAATCGAAAGTTTTTTTCATAAAAGGCATAGAGGGTCAATTTCTTTAGCAGATATTGACCAATTTTTTTGCCTTCTTCAGATGCTCTCATCCAGATCACTACCTCGCATCCGTTATCACTGTAAGAGATGTATTGATAAACACCAACTCCAAGTAATCGCCTGCCGTTGTAAAGCCCGTAAAGCTCTACCTCTCGGCTTCTAATGGTCACCATTAGGCTGTCGAATATCTCTATAAAAGAGCGAGGTTTAGAGAAGTAATCTTGATCAAAATAATTTGAGAGTTGTTGAAAACTCTCATTTTGCGCCTTAGCAAATTCCAAGGCATCTAGAGGAGTAATGAGTTTTAGTTCAAAATCCCTAAAATTGTCGTACTCGTACTTATTGGCATATTTCACCATATTGAACCTACATTTAAATGAATTTCCTGCGGGCAGGATGCGGAAGGCACTCGCCTACATATCTAATTTTACTATTTATTAATTATGAGGCCCAAGGATCACTTTGGATTGTCTGTTCTTAGCGCTAAGCTTCTTTCCATGTCCTTCACATTTATAGATCTATTTGCCGGAATTGGAGGCTTTCATGCGGCGTTAGAGCCACTTGGTGGAGAATGCGTGTTTGTTTCGGAATGGGACGAGCATGCCGCAGAAATTTACAAAAACAATTGGTTAAAAGATACAGAAATTGAGGTCACTGGAGATATTCGAAAATTTACAGAAGGTAAGAGTATCAATGTGCCTAGGCATGATGTTCTTACTGGTGGATTTCCGTGTCAACCCTTTTCTAAGTCTGGAAACCAATTAGGAGTTAATGAAACACGAGGAACACTTTTCTATAATATTTTAAGAATTATCGAATCAAAGAAACCGAAAATTGTCTTACTCGAAAATGTAAGAAATCTTGTAGGGCCAAAACACTACTCAGATTATTTAATTATGGTTCGGTTGCTTCGTGAACTGGGGTATGCCGTAAGTGAGATCCCTACTATTTTATCTCCTCACGAAATTCCAAAGAAGTTTGGCGGATCACCACAGCACCGGCAACGGGTATTCATTGGTGCTATACGAGTTGGGGCTAAGCGAGCACTAGTTTTAGAAGATATCGCTCCAGTACTTGATCGAAAACCATTTGCAGAAATGGGAGAGCCTTCATGGAATATTAAAGTCGAAATCGCATCTTTCTATAAAAATAAAGAAAAACCACAAACTGAATTTATGCTAAATGATGACCAAATTAAAGCTGTAAATATGTGGGAAGACTTCTTGAAACAATTTCGTAGTAACAATGATTTGAACCCACCTGGCTTGCCAATGTGGACAGAATTTTGGCTGCCTCGCAGCAAAGTTCGCATTAGTCGTGAAACTCCAGACTGGAAGCGACAGTTTATTGAAAAGAATATTGAGTTGTACGAATCAAATCGGATATGGATTGATAAATGGGAGAAAAAACATAAATTGCGTGAATTCATCCCGTCATATCGCAAGTTTGAATGGCAGGGAAAGAATTCTAAGTCGATCTACGATTGTCTGATTCAATTTAGGCCAAGTGGAATTCGCGTTAAAGAACCAACATATATTCCTGCCTTTGTTGCCATGGCTCAAACCCCTGTGTTGGGCTGGGAAAAAAGAGAACTATCTGAATATGAAGCTTCGAGAATTCAAGGATTCCCCAAAGGCTTTACATTTGGTGAACAACGTCGTGCATTAACTTTGAAACAAATTGGGAATGCCGTGCATCCTGGTTCTGCGACTTTAATTTTCCATGCACTCGTGGAAAGGGCTAAAGAGTTAGACCTAGCCTGGGCTCATGATTTGATCTCACCAAGTAAAAAAGTGCCAAATTACCCTTCGAATCTGACTAAGTTAGAGGCTAATGACTAAGGCTCTGAATGAATTTGTTCTGGCTAGTGTTAATTGTCAGTTACCCCAAATAGACTTAATTAGTACCAGGGAGGCAAAAATAAGTGGCAGATAACTCTTTCAAAGTTGATATTCGTCCAGACGTTGCAGCCTTACGTATTTTCAGAAGTATGTCTTTTACGCCGTGGTATGCACTAGGTGAATTTGTTGATAACTCAATAACAAGTTCTATAAAAAAACTTGAGTTACTAAAAAAACTCAATGGTCCTGATTACGAACTGCAAATTAATATTGATTTTGATAAAGAAAATGATTCGCTCACAATCCAAGACAATGCTGCGGGGATAAACCGAAATGAAATAGAGAGAGCCTTAAGAACTGGAATACCACCCGTTGATACTTCAATAGGGTTAAGTAAACACGGTGTAGGAATGAAAGCTGCCGCCTTATGGTGGGGAAGAACTCTTACAATTGAAACTTATCCGATTGAAGAGCCCAATGGATGGAAAGCTGTTATTGATATCTCTGATACAGGAGACCTAGAAAATTTCATAGAAGTGACTCAAATTCCTAGCAGAGGATATCCAGGAACCAAAATACGAATCGAGCATTTGTGGAGGAAAACACCTCAGGCTAAAACTATTACAGCGATACGAGCATATTTACCTTCGATATATCGATCTTATTTGAATCCCCAAGCAAACAATAATGGGTTTAGCTGCAAAATTATTTATGAAGGAAAAGAGTTAACTTTCACTGCTCCAGAACTATTAGTTTCTCCATATTGGTCTACTCAAGATGGCCCTGATGATCCTTCTAAGCCAATTAAATGGGAATTGCTAAATATCGATATTCAATTGCAATCTGGCATTCATGTGAAAGGGTCGGTAGGTCTTCTTAAAACCATGAATCGTAACTACAGTGGATTCTTCCTTCACTATCGTGGAAAAGGTATTTCTGGAGTTGTCCCCATTGCTGAGGCCGGTGAAAAAGATTTGGAAGAAGCAAAGGATGCCATCTCGCGTGCAGCCTATAAACCCATCAAAATATTTGGACAGGCCGGTAACTATAGATGGCAGTCTTTCATTGGTGAATTTGATATTACTGATTTTGGTAAAACAATAACCACTGACTCGGTTTTATGGGCTCCACAAGACGAAGCCGAATTTGTTGATAAATTGTATGTAATCATGAGTAAGCCCGAAATGAATTTTTTAAAAATGGCTGGAAATGTTCGTCGGCTCAGCGATTCATTTGATAAGGCTGATGATTCTAAGTCAGATGCGCTAGAAGCAAAGTTTTATGCAGAAGCTTTTGATTCTCGGATTAGTCATGCCAATCCAGTTGAAACACAAGATGAAAATTTTAATGAATCAAGTGAACAAATTGATGACGATAACGGCGAGATAGATTTTGAATATTCGGATCTGGAAAAGCATATTCATAGATTTAAAGTTCGTCTAATCAGAGATCGTTCTCAAGATTTTGTTTCAATTTCAGAGGATAAAGAATTACGTGTACATCACGTAAGAATCAATCAATACCACAACTGTTTGGATGGCATATTAGTAAATACCGAAGTGCGACGTACCCTCCAAAGAATTGGTGTTGGTCTAGCTATGGCAGAAGTAATGCTGACTGATACAAGAAAAAAAATGATGCGGGATAAAATGAACGAAATTTTGCGCACATTACAAAGCCCTAAAAATGGATGATACTCACACACGGCTACTTATAAATCACAATGATCAAAGTGATCACCCATGCCTTGATGCATATTTAGAAATGGATAAACAGCGAGCAAAGGCTCTGTTGCCAGGTATATCCGCAGATTTAGATTGCGCTAATTTTGCTGATGGAATTCAAAATCTAGTCAGCATTATCGAAGATTTTATTCATGAAAAAGACAAATCACTTTCGGTATTAGCGCTAGGTAAAATTCAATCCGGTAAAACTTCTCATATGCTAGGAACTCTTGCATGGGCAGTTGATACCAAGATTGCGTTAGCCACTATTTTTACAGGTATAACAGGCGATTTGAATAATCAAACAGTAAATAGATTAAACAAAACCTTAGGTGCTCTGGGAGATAATTACATTCGAGTCTTCATTGTTCCAACCACTCATACAGGGAAAGAGTATTCGGATCTAAAAGCCGCAATTGATGGATTAATTTTTCAAAGAATTTCAACAAATACATCTGAAGTTCAACTACCAATTCCAGTTCTTGCTTCATTAAAAACTGTTCAGCGAATTAGCACACTTAATTTTTTACACGAAGAGTTGAGTGATAAATACGGTAGTGACTTAATAAGTTTAATATTTGATGATGAGGCAGATCAAGCGTCGCAAAATTCTGGCGCATCAAAGGGTACGACAACGAAAATATATGATGCAATAAGCAACGTAAGAAAAACGCTTGTGCGAAACATTTATTTAGCTTATACAGCTACCCCTCAGGCAGTACTTCTTACCGAAAGATTTGGAAAACTCAGGCCAGATTTATGCGTAATTGTACCGCCTCGTCAAAATTATTTTGGCTTAGATGAATTGGTTTCGCTTGATTTTGAAAGAAATCTAATTGAAGTTTTAGACTGGAGTGGAACTTCTGAATCACTTCCACAAATTCCACAATCACTAAAAAATGCAATGCATGATTATTTTTGGTTAAGTGCTTTACGCTTTCATCTTCCAGAAATATTTTATTCTGAGTCTGCATTGTACGGAACTGCATTAGATCAATTCATGAAAAGTACTCAGATGATGATTCATGAATCTAGCAGAGTTAAGTTACACACAGCGATGTTTAGATTTGTGGAGGCTGAATTAAAGGCATACAAAGGTGAATTGGTTTCTTTTTGTAGCGACTCAATGACTCAAGAAGAAAAATCGTCTTTTTTATACATGCTCCAAGATTCTTGGGATGTTTTTAGAAATCGATTTTCAAAAGACTTATCTGAACTAATTCCAATTAATCCCAATAAGGATTTCATCACTTCTCTCTTGGAAGTAGTTAGTGACACACAAATTATTGTAGTAAATGCAGACAAAAACAGACCGAATAAGCATGTTAATTTTCCTGTTGACACTGATAAATGGCTTAAACATAAAAGTTGGATATGTATAGGTGGCGATATATTGGGTAGAGGATTAACCATCCCTCAATTAATTACTACATACTTTATTCGTTCATCAAAAACTCCCAATTTCGATACAGTCTCACAGCAGATGCGTTTTTGTGGATACAGGAATGGCTATAAGTCATTTACGACGATTTGGGCTGAGCACTCCACTTTTTTAAGTTTTAGGTATATGCGTGAGATTGAATCCGTAGTTTGGAATAGAGCTAAGCGATGGGATGAAGAAAGATTAAAAATAAATATTGATATTCCTAAGATTTTCTATGCTTCACCAATTACTGCACGTATGGAACCCACACGTAAATCAGTACGAGATCCCAACTTGGTAGATAATCAAATTAAGGGAGAATTAGTTTTTTCTTCTAAAAAAATTATGGCACCTAAAGTTTTCCGTCAGAATTTCAGTTTAATTCGTCGTTGGTTTGCCGATCACGAAAGTCATGCCAAAATAACACCGGATTGGATCCTATTGGAAGATTTCAGTAATTCTGATATTTATTCCTTACTTGGCCAATGGGCTTGTATTGATTCTGAGCAATCTGAATTACTAGGAACAATGGAATTATTTGCAGCGGATATGGCGGCGCTTGGATTAGCAGATGTCCCTAGAGCTATGTTTGTATCAAGAGATGTTCTTGAGTACCCATCTCTCCGAGATCATCGAGATTTAGAAGACTTGGTCAAAAAGACTAAATTTTTTAGAACTGTTTCAAACCTAAATGAAACATTACATTTATCAAATTGGGTGAATACGGTTATAACAGATGATTCAGAAACACGTTTTGACTCAATAAGTGTTACACACATCGGCGGAACTGTTAGAGCATTAAAGCAGCAGCTCCAATTTGACTCTACTGTGTTTATAATTCAGTTTATGCGAGGTTCTCAAGGTAAAGGTTCGGCCGCAAAAACTGTCTCTTTGGGAATTACTATGACGATTATGGCGCCTTCAGATTATGAAGTTCGTATGATCGGTCACTCATGAAATGGCAGATAGAAGATGTTGTTAGTGCATTAAGTGGTAGAAACTATCCAATTTTGACTGGTGAAAATGAGTTAGCTCTACAACTTTTTAACTCTGAAACAATGTGCGGTATTGGAGTAGACGGTCTAGGTAGGCGTGTTCTGGTTCTGCCGGGACAAGAAAATACGATTTCATTCAATACTAATAATGCAATTTTTGATCCATGGAGCTCCGTGACTTGGGTTAATGGTTCCCAAAAACTTCCAAAGGTATCCACCCTACGTTGTGAAGCCAATTTTAATAATCGTGGGATATGCGAAGTTGTTGCGGCAATTTTTATTGGGTTAATTGACATTCAAAGTAAATATGGATCTGCTGGATCTGCTATTTGGGAAATGAAAATTCTCTTTGAAAATGGTTTTAATTCCAATGTGTCAGACGAAACTCTAATTGGTCTATTTGGAGAACTAGTAGTTCTAAATTTAAGTATGCAGCCAAGCGAGTACATAGACCTTTGGCATTCAAATACAAAAGATTACTTTGATTTTTCATCAGATAATCATCGATTAGAAGTAAAAACTTCGAGAAGTAACTTAAGAAATCATCGATTTAGTTCAAATCAAATCGGGAATGATTTAGACTCTAAAACAACTGTAGCTTCAATAATTCTGAGTACTGTTGAACAAGGCATGTCAATATCGTCTTTGATAGATCAAATCTCGCAAAGGGTAGATTCTTCGCATGGAGCCAAACTTATAAACATCGTTGTATCAACTCTAGGTATTCCACCGCAGTTACTTAATTCAATCAAGATTGACCTAGTTGCTACTTCAGACTCTGTTCGCTTAATTTCAGCGAGTGATGTTCCCAGGCCAATTTCCGCATCAGGTGTTATATCAATGAATTGGGTCGCTAATTTAGATTCTATTTCAGTAATTAATAGAAACGTGGATTCGCTTCTGGAACTTTTTTAGTTATTATTTTTGTAAAACTCTTTAATCCTGTATCAAGAAAATACCATTAAATTTGGCTTGCATACCAATTAGCTTTTAATCACCTTAGGCTTACTTACTGAAAGTACTAACTTCGGTTTCTTTGATTCGCTCTCTTTTAGCTCTGATTTAATGTTCTTGATTGTCTCCGGTAGACCGTTCTCATAAGTGTAAAGAGCCAAGGCAAATAGATGGGCAAAGGCGTAACCATCTTCGCTTGAAAACTTAAGTCCAGATGATTTCTTTCTATTTGAAACTCCGAAGATAAAATCATTTCGTTCTGGGTTTGAGAAGGTTGATAAAAGTTTTGTATAACTCCACTCAGCGGTCGAGATTGGACCAGTGAAGATAAGCCTTTGATTGGTTATCTTTACCATTCCTTGATCTTTATCTATCTGCATTTCTTCCCCTGGAACTACCTGTCCCTTAAAGGAGCCAACTCGATATCTAATGCCAGCCACAATTGGAATTGAAAAACCTGATGAGCCACCAACATATGTTGATGCTGTTCTACCTGCTTCATGATAAATACCATTGCCTACCCATAAAACTAATTCACCTTTTTTCTGAATTAAAGAGCTGTCATCTGGTTCATCGCCTTTAGCAGCACCAGTAAAAATTTCAAGAGCTTCTGTCAGGACTTTATTCTCTCGTTCCCATTCGTAGAGCTCTAATTCATAAACAGCTCTGGCACGCTTTTCCGCCCGTTTTGCTTTGAAGTTTGCAATAAATCCCATGGGTTGATTATCTCTTTACTTTAGGTAATTTCATATCTTTATTACCTTATTTATGATGTTCTCTGGTGTGGCAGAGCCTCGTAGATCAGCTTCAACATTGTTTGGGATGCCATTCATTTGAGCGCTGGCAACAATAGATAGTTGGGTAGCGATATCTGCCATGAAGTAAAAGGCAGAGGATCCTGCCTTGTCTAGGATCTCTTGTCCTTGTGCAAGGCGAGCATCTGAGTATTTCTCTCGATCATTTTTATCATCATCTAAAACGTCTAGTAGATATTGTTTTACTGAGAGTGCTATACCAGTTGAGTTATCTTCAGCTTGGATTAACTCCTTTAGCTCTTGATCAAGTGAAGGTTTAAATAATCTACGCTTTCTTTCTTTGCGTTTTTCATTGCGGCTAAAGAGCCACCAAAAGAATATGAAAAGTAGAATGAATTCAAACATAAAGCCCCCTGACTCATTTATGTCAGTAAACCTATACCTACCTACTGTCAGTGGTTATTCGCCCATATCTGACCTAATTCCGTTCAATATCT
>Ga0209299_1002044_pt1 | contig 10949 bp, 13 predicted proteins | sample S_140806_MF_Meta_FD_187326 | JGI IMG/M metagenome (GOLD analysis project Ga0209299, IMG submission 187326) | Freshwater microbial communities from Lake Simoncouche, Canada to study carbon cycling - S_140806_MF_MetaG (SPAdes) (version 2) | ecosystem: Environmental > Aquatic > Freshwater > Lake ...
GCACCGGCCTCATCGGCCGCGTGGTCATCACTTATCGCGACGAAGCCCAGCTCGTCAAACTGAAGGCACAGCTCGCCGGCCATCTACCCACCGCCCCAGCGGTGGAGTTCGTGCCTGGCGGCGAATCGCGCCAAGAATCGGTACTGGCAGCCCTCAATACCTGCGAGGGCCATACAGGGCTCGTACACATCCACGACGGCGCCCGGCCGCTCGTCTCGCCCGAAGCCATCCGCAAGGTCCGCGAGAAGGCCAAGGAGACCGGTGCCGCGATTCTCGCCGGGCGCGCCGCTGACACGGTCAAGATCGCCAAGGTCGGTTCCGCCTCCGTCGAGAGCTCTCCCGATCGCGGCCTGGTCTGGACGGCGGAGACGCCCCAGGTCTTCCGCACGGCCATCGTACTTAAGGCTTATCGCAAGGTCGCAGAACTACAGCGCAAGGTGACCGACGACAGCTCGGCCGTCGAATTCGTCGGTCAGGATGTCTCCTTGGTCGAGAATCCATCGGTGAACCTGAAACTGACGCGACCGGCGGATTTCGTTCTGGCGGAAGCGATCCTGAAGACGCGCTGAGCGCTCAGTAACCGGCCTGACGGAGCGCGGCGTCCAGCTTGACCTGGAAATCCGTGATGTCCTGCGGCGTGGGGCGATAACCTGGCGTGCGAGCAGCCATGCCGGGGCGACCCTGATGGTCGATATACCAATCGGCCTTTTCGCCGTCGGAGAAAGTGACATGTCCGCTGACCATGGCGTGCGGCTGGGCGATGGTGTCGACTTCGACGGTCACAACCCCGGCACCTTGGGCGGTCTCGGCCGGAACAGCGGCCTCGGCGGGAGCAGCATCGGCGACGGGCTCTTCAGGCTTCTTCGGCTCTTCCTTCTCGATCAGGGCGAGATTCAGGTCGTCCACGAGGAAACGAACATCCATGTAGGTCATCGCGACCTCCAGCTGCGACGAAAGGCGCTCCTGGATCTGCGAAAGCGTGGCGCCCTCGGCCACCCAGGCGGAAACCTTGGAAATCTGTGCGGGGGTCAGTCGGGCCATAGTCAGTTAAGGTGTGGGAGCCTCCGCCGATTTTCAAGCGTCTCGTCGCTTATTCATTGGAAAAAACGCCCCTGCCCGCCAAGTTAGCCCCATGCAGTCCGAGATCAGTTGGCAAAAGCAGGGAGCGTTTACCGACATCGTGTACGAAAAGGCCGATGGCATCGCTCGCGTGACCATCAACCGCCCCTCTCGCCGCAACGCCTTCACGCCGGATACGATTGCGGAAATGCTGAAGGCTTTCTCCGACGCGCGCGACGACGCCTCGATCGGCGTGGTACTCCTTCGCGGGGCCAACCCGCAGCACGACGGCAAGTTCGCCTTCTGCGCCGGAGGCGACCAGAAGATCCGCGGCGACAAGAAAGGCGGTTACATGGGCAAGGATGGCGTCCCTCGCCTCAACGTCCTCGACCTGCAACGCCTCATCCGCTCGATGCCCAAGGTCGTCATCGCCCTCGTGGCCGGCTTCGCCATCGGCGGCGGGCACGTGCTTCATGTCATCTGCGACCTGACCATCGCCGCCGACAACGCGGTCTTCGGTCAGACCGGCCCGACGGTCGGTAGTTTCGATGGCGGCTTCGGCGCCTCCTACCTCGCCCGCGTCGTCGGCCAGAAGAAGGCCCGCGAGATCTGGTATCTCTGCCGCCAGTATGACGCCAAACAGGCCCTCGAGATGGGCTTGGTCAATACCGTCGTCCCTTACGAACAGCTCGACGCCGAAGGCGTGAAGTGGGCCCAGGAAATCCTCACGAAGAGCCCCCTCGCCATCCGCTGCCTCAAGTCGGCCTTCAACGCCGAGCTCGACGGCCAGGCGGGCATCCAAGAACTTTCCGGCAACGCCACCCTGCTCTATTATCTTTCGGAAGAGGGCGACGAAGGTCGCGCCGCTTGGAACGAGAAGCGTCCTCCCAATTTCCGGAAATTCCCTTGGCTCCCGTAAATCCGATCCGCGTCACCGAACGCGCGCAGAAGCTCGCGACCGAGATCCTTCGCCCCGGCGACATCGCCGTCGACGGCACCGCCGGCAAAGGCCGTGACACCGCCTGCCTCGCCCAAGCCGTCGGCTCCACGGGCCATGTACACGCCTTTGACATCCAGCCGGAGGCCATTGCCTCAAGCCGTAACCTGCTCGAGGTAGCCGGACTGCTTGGTCGTGTCTCGCTCCACTTGCGTAGCCATGCGGAACTGGCCGACGTCCTCACGCCGGAACAACGCGGTAAACTGGGCGTGGCGATCTTCAACCTGGGCTATCTTCCCGGCGGCAATCCTGACATCATCACGCAACCTGCCTCGACCGACCGGGCGCTGCGCGACGCTTACGCCCACCTCCGTCCGGGCGGCCGCCTCATCTGCGTCGCCTACACCGGACACCCCGGCGGCCCTGAAGAATCCGACGTGGTGCTCACTTACGCCGAACAACAGGCTTCCGCCGGCCTCCACGTCGAAAAAATCGGCTATTACCCGACGCCGGGTAAGCCGTGGATCCTCGTCGTGAATAAGCCTGCGGCTTGATGTCGGGTTCATTCCTTTCAACCTACTTCGGATGACCGCACCAAGACGCATCGTCCTGACCGGGGCCACCGGACTCATCGGGAAGGCATTGAGCCAGCGGCTTACGACGCTCGGCTATGAGGTCATTCCGTTCCGCTCGCGCCACGATGGACCGGGCGGCTTCGATCACCTCACTGGACACATCGATCGCGAAGCCCTCGAAGGCGCCCATGCCGTCATCCATCTGGCTGGCGAATCCATCGCCCAACGATGGACCGATGCTGCCAAGGAGCGTATTCTCTCCAGCCGCCACGAGGGCACGCGCCTGCTGTCCGAAGCGCTCGCCGGCCTAAAGCGGAAACCAGCGGTCTTCATCTCCATGTCAGGCATTAACCGTTACGGACTAATTCGCACCGAGGCGATCGATGAGAGTTCTGCGGTTTCCGCCAAGGGATTCTTGCCCGCGGTGACCGAAGCATGGGAAAATGCGACTCGGCCGGCCAGCGAGGGAGGGATTCGTACGGTCCTGCTTCGTACATCGCTTGTCCTTTCCGCCACGGGTGGCGGCCTCAAGAAGATGCTCCCGGCCTTTCGCCTCGGCCTCGGCGGCCCGATCGGCGGCGGGCGCCAGCAAATGAGCTGGATCGGCCTGCCCGACCTCGTCGAACTCATCATCTGGAGCATGGAAACCACGGCCACCCGCGGACCGGTGAACGCCGTAGCACCCCAGCCGGTCACCCAAGCCGAATTCGCCCATACGCTTGGCTCCGTCCTCCGGCGCCCAAGCAGCCTGCCGATGCCGGGCTGGGTGGTCTCGATGATCTTCGGACAGATGGGTCGGGAAACCATCCTCAGTGACCTAGCGGCCCGCCCCTCGGTCGCGCTGGATGGCGGCTTCCGCTTCGGAACGCCTGACCTCGCCTCGGCCCTCCGTCAGGCCATCAGGGAATGATTTTGGGTTGAAGGACGCTAGGTGGACGGAGATTGTCCGGCCATGGTTCGCGCTGTCTTCGTCTTCACGGTCCTGCTGCTTGTCGGTTGCGACGACGGCACTCGTGCCGACTCCCGCACGCTCGACGTCGACGATCCGGAATTCCGCCAGGGGCAGACGTTCCATAAGCAGGGCGAAATCCGCAAGGCCCTCGAATGCTACCTCAAGGTGATCGACAACCGCAAGGGCGCCGCCGAATCCCACCTCGAAGCCGGCCGCATGTACCTCGAACTGCAGGATCCGCTGCCGGCGATCTACCACTTCAACCAGTATATCCGGATGAAGCCGGCTTCGGAGCAGTCGAACATCGTTCGGCAGATGATCAAGACCGCCGAGAAGCAATTCATGCAGCAGCTGCCCGGACGCCCGATGGAACCCGATGCGCTCGGCGGCTCCGACCTCAATGCCCGCCTTCGCAACCTGCAACTCGAGAACGAGAAGCTGAAGCGCGAGCTATCCGATTACAATCGCACGCAAAAAGGCCTCACTCTGCCCGCCAAGACGACTGGTGATAAGCCCTCCACGGAAAAATCGCCTGCCGCGGACGACAAGCCCTCCCGATTCCGACAGTACACGGTCGCCAAGGGCGACACCCTCACGAGCATCGCCCGCAAGACCTACGGCGACGCCAACCCGTCACGCATCTCGGCCATCTACAACGCGAACCGTGATAAGATGACTTCGGTCAACAGCCTGCCGAAGATCGGCACGGTGATCCTCCTTCCGGAGTAAGCCATGCGCCTGACGCGCATCCGGGCCGCCGATTTCCGCAACCTGACCTTTGCGGACGTCTCTACCGACGCGCCGCGGGTCTTCCTGCTCGGCGACAACGGCCAAGGTAAGACCAACCTCCTCGAGGCCGCCGCCCTCGTCTCGTCATTCCGCTCGTTTCGCACGACCGACATCGCTCCGCTGGTCCGCTCCGGTTGCACCGAAGCCCGCCTCCGCCTCGATGTCCGCCTATCCCCGGAAGAAAACGCCGAGGTCGAGATTCGCCTGGCGAAGGGCTCACGCAAGGCCCTGCTCAACGGTACGCCGGTCGCCTCCGTCGCCCAGCATCTCGGCCAATTCCCGACCATCGTCTTCTGCTCCGACGACCTACGCCTCGTCCGCGGATCGCCGTCAAACCGCCGCCGCTGGCTCGATGCCGCCATCGGTGGCACCGATGCGGCCTACCTCACCGCGGCACGCGACTACGGGCGCGCACTCGACGGCCGCAACGCCTTGCTCAAATCAGATAACCGCTCGGACGAAGAACTCCGCGCCTTCGAAAAAGCGATGCTCGCCCCGGCCCAGCTTGTCGCCGCAACCCGCGCGCGTATCCTACCCGAACTTGCCGCGACCTTGCGTGAGGCATGCGCCAGGGCGGGTTTCCCTGATCAAGGCGCCGACCTGATCTACCAACCCGACGTCTCCGCCGAACAGCTTTCGGAGACCTGGGCGAAGACACGCGTCGCCGACCTCGCCACGGGCACGACTCTACGCGGCCCACAGCGCGATGATTTCGGGATGCTCTTCGCCGGCAAGGATGCCTGCGACTACGCCTCCGAAGGTCAGCAGCGCCTCCTCGTGCTGGTCCTCTGCCTCGCCCGCCTCCAGCGCGATACCCTGCTGGCCCCCACTCCGCCGGTCATCCTGGCTGACGACGTGCTCGGCGAACTCGACGATACCAGGCGCCGGGCCTTCTGGAACGAAGTCGGTGAAAAACATCAGGTTATCGCGACTGGGACGGTTCCGCCGCCTTCCGGGGATTGGCTGACCTACCGGGTGACCGGGGGAAGCTACCTGCAGGCCTGATTTTGGCGTTGTTTTATGGGAAACTGAGCCCTTGGATGGGGCTATGTCGGACTTCCTTCTCTACGCCTCCGTGGTGGCCCTCTTCCTCGTCTGCATCCTCGTGGTCCTCGTGATCCTGATGCAGCGCCCCAGCGCCAACGCCGGCATGGGCTCGGCCCTCGGTGGCGGCGCCGCTGAGACCGTCTTCGGTGGCGAGTCGGCCAACGTCCTCTCGAAGATGACCACGACCCTCACGGTCATCCTCTTTATCCTGAGCTTCGGTCTCTATCTCGGCTTCGTGGCCCGTGAAAAACCGGTAGCCAAGGCCCTCGACGCCAAGTCCACCGCACCGGTCGCCGCACCGGCTGCACCGGCCGCCGCTGTTCCCGCCGCCACCACACCGGCGGTCCCTGCCGCTGCTACCGCCAAGCCCCAGTCCACCCCGGCTCCTGCCGCGACGACTCCGGCGAAGCCTGCCGCTCCGGCTCCGGCCAAGTAAGCCTGAGTGAGAACCCGACTGCTCAGCTTGTCCGTCCGCTGGGTAGCGTGTCTCATCGCACTCGGTTGCCTTGCGCAGTCGCGGGTCCCTTCCGCCCCTGCGCTCGATCAGCTGACGCCCGAACAAGGCCAGGCTTTCCTCGCGGGTTTTCGTCACTCGCGGCTGAACGGAGACCTCTGCCTGAGATTCGAAATCGTCCACAAGCCACGAAAGGGAGATTCCTTCGCCCCCGTCCAAGGTACGCTCTGGGCCTCCACCCAAGGCGAAGCGCAACTGCTACGCGGTGAAATCAAGGATGCCCAAGGCAAGCCGGCCTTGGCCTTCCTCACCGTCAAGTCAGCCAAGGGTGGCCGCGTCTGGATCTCCCGCCATGGCGCCGCCGCCCAAGAACTGGATGACATGGCTCCCTTCATCCCGCTGGCCGACGGGCTGATCCTCTCGCCCTTCGACCTCCAGCTCCCCTTCACGCATTGGCCGGCCACGGCCTACCTAAGCTCGGAAAAACGGCGCCGTCCGGTCCACGTCTTCGACGCGCTCAATCAAATCGGCCACGAACCCGCCAAGGTGAACTTCGCCATCGATCACGCTTACGGGGTCCTGATCCAGGCGACCTGCTTCGATGCTCAGGGCAAGAAGACCCGCACGACGCAGGTCGAAGAGTTTTCCAAGGTCGAAGACCAATGGATGTTGGCCGCATGCAGCGTGCTCGACGAGACCACCCGCGACGCCGACCTGCTTCGCATCACCGAAGCAGCTCTCGACGGGAACTTCACCCCCCAGACCTTCGAACCCGCCACGCTCGCCCAACCCGCCGCCCAACCGGCCAACTTCAAGAAACTGTGAAGACCAAGGTCACCGCCGCCCAGGTCGCGCGCTACTGCGACCTCCTCACCAACGGCAAGAATATCGCCGACTTCGAAGGATCCCGCAACGGCCTGCAGCACAAGGGCACGCGCCCGGTTCGCAAGGTCGGCGCGGCCGTCGATGCCGGCGCCCAGGTCTTCGCCGAAGCCGCCCGCCGCGGCGTAGATTTCCTCATCGTCCACCACGGGATGTACTGGCGCCCTGTCTCGCCTGAACGCGAAGTCCGTGCCCTCCGCAAGGCCGCGCTGAAGAAGTCCGGCCTGTCGCTTTACTCCAGCCACCTTCCCCTCGACGCGCATCCAGCCATCGGCAACAACGCGCTCATCGCCCAGGACCTCGGACTAAACGTCGTCGATTGGTTCGTGGACTACGAAGGCCTGCCCATCGCCTGCATCTGCAAGGGAATCTCCCGCGCCACGCTGCGCCAGCGCCTGAAGGCGTCCTACCCGCAGACCTACAAGGGGATTGAATTCGGTTCGGCCAACCCGAAGAAGATCGCGATTCTCAGCGGTAGCGGACGCAGCGCGCTCGGTCACCTCAAGGCCGAAGGCTGCGACACGCTCATCACCGGCGAGCTGCGCGAAGAACACTTCAACGAAGCCCATGAGCAGGGTTGGAACCTCTATCCCTGCGGACACTACGCCACCGAGACCTGGGGCGTGAAGGCGCTCGCCGCCGCAGTGGCTGCGGAGTTCGGCGTGAAGTGGGAATTCATCGCCACTGGTAATCCGCTCTGATGACGCGCGGACGGCTAGCCCCGACCCCGACCGGCTATCTACACGTCGGCCACGCCCGTACCTTCGCTCTCGCCGCCGCTCGTGCTGCCAGTGGTACGCTAATCTATCGGACCGAAGACCTCGACGCTGGACGCTGCCGCCCCGAATTCGCCGAAGCGGCGATCGAAGACCTCCGCTGGCTTGGACTGAAATGGACGGAAGGTCCGGATGTCGGCGGCCCGCACGCACCCTACGTACAGTCCCAGCGCCTGTCATGGTTCCGCGAGGTCTGGTCGCTACTCCAGGCCACCGGAGCGATCTACCCCTGTGATAAATCCCGCAAAGACGTCGAACGCAGCCTGACTGCTCCGCACGCTGAGGACGACGCTGAGCCGATCTTTCCGACTTCTCTCCGCCCTCCTCTCGACACCGGGCGCGAAGCCCGCGAACCGGGCCAGACCAACTGGCGCTTCCGCGTCCCGGATGGCGAGACGATCACCTTCGTCGACGCACTCCAGGGCCCGCAGGCGTTCGTTGCCGGACGTGACTTCGGCGACTTCCTCGTCTGGCGTAAGGACGGCTTCCCCGCCTACGAACTCGCCGTCGTAGCCGACGACCATGCCATGGGCATCACCGAAGTCGTGCGCGGAGCCGACCTGCTGCTTTCGACGGCTCGTCAGATCCTGATCTATCGCGCGCTGGGCTGGACGCCGCCCGCTTGGGCGCACGCGCCGCTCATCGTCGACGCGGACGGTAAACGGCTCGCCAAGCGCACCGCCGGGCTTTCGATCCGTGAACTTCGGCAAAAAGGAAAGACGCCGGAGGAAATCCTCACAGCGCCTTTAAGCCAACTGCTGGACTGATAAAGCCTGCGATGATTATTTCTTATCCTTGTCGGCCGCCTGGGCGGCCGCGACCTGGGCTCGGAACTGCTTCAGTTCACCGGTAAGATCGGCGGGATTGTCTGCGATGATTTCGTCGAGCACCTTGAGCACGGCGGCATGGTCGCCAGGCTTGCAGACCTGCACGCTACCCACGCGGGCGTTGACCGAAAGCGTCACCTTAGCGGCGCCGGTGACAGCCTTATCCTTGATGAACTTGGCGATGGCGGTCTCCGCGGAGGCGAGATCCTTCTTCTCGAGGTGAGGCGTGATGAGCTTTTCGAGTTCTTCGCCATAACCGCGCACGAGGCCTTCGTCTTTCTTGGTCTGGGCGAACTTGGCCTTTCCTTCGGCCGTATTGGCTTTCGAAAGTTCGGCGAGGTGGGCGAGATACTTGACCGGGCCGCCATCCTGGTAGCCGGTCTGGGCGAACGGCTCGCCATTGGAGTCGAGCAACATGATCGTCGGGAAACCTTCGATGCCGAACTTCTCAGCAAGGGCTTTGTTCTTGGCCTTCTCCTCGGCCGGTTGCTTTTTCTTCTGCGGGTAATCGAGCTCCACGAGGACGAAATCCTTGGTGGCCGCGGCGAACTCCTTCTGATCGAAGACTTCCTTCTTCAGGCGGATGCACCAGCCGCACCAGTCGCTGCCGGTGAAGTCGACCAAGATCGCCTTCTTCTCGGCCTTGGCAACCTTCATGCCTTCATCGAGGTCGGTGAGCCAGCCATCGGCGGCGGAAAGGGAGAGGACGCTCAGGCACAGAGCGACGGCGGCTAGGAAACGGCGGGGCATGCCTCAAGGATGCCCTGCCGCCTAAACGAGGCAACCTGGAATCAGCCAACCCTGCGTTGCAAATATGAAGTTTATACCTCACTTAAGCCCTCATGGCCGGTACCCGCATCCTCCTCGTCGACAACGGTTCCTATGAACCGGCGGCGACCTTGGCCCTACGGGGGCTGGCCCAGGAAGTCGGCAAACTCATCGGCCTACCCGTTCTGCCGGTCTCGACGATGCACTCGACGAAGATCGACCCTGCCCTGCTCGGCGGCACCCCGGCCGTCATCTTCGAAGGCGCCGTCCAGCAGGCCAAAGCCGACGGCATCGACGAACTCGTTGTTCTCCCCCTCTTCATCGGACCCAGCCGTGCAATCACCGAATACCTCCCCAAAGTCTTCGCCGACGCCCAACCGGGCAAGATGAAGCTTCTTATCCGAGAACCAATCTTCGGTGACGCTGGCGCCGAGCTCACCACCATGCTCGTCGACAACCTCAAGTCGACCGGCTGGACCAAAGGCAGCGGTACGGTGCTGCTCTGCGACCACGGCTCGCCGATTCGCGAAGTCACGGTCTGCCGTAACTCGCTCGCCACCCAGCTACGAAATCAACTCGGCCTTGAGGATGGCGAGCTTATCGGCTGCTCAATGGAACGGCGCGAGGGACCGGAATATGCCTTCAACGAACCATTGCTCCAAAATGCTCTCGGCCTGACGAAACTCAAAGGGGATACCGTCATCCTGATGCTCTTCCTCCTCCCCGGCCGGCATGCCGGCACCGACGGCGACGTTGCGACGATCGCCAAAGAGCATGCGCCGTCGGATATCCGCTGGAAAATCAGCCCCCTGCTAGGAACCCACCCGCTGCTACCCCAAGTCCTGGCGGCACGCTATTCCGATAAACGGTCGGAATTATCCGACAAGCAAGAGGCCATCGGGCTTGGGCTCCTCGCGTTATACCTGCCCATAACCTTAGGATACATTCTACCCACGAGTATCGGTCAGAGCTCATCGGGGCGGACCTTAGTGAGCATTCTCGCAGGCATCACCCTTTGGGCTATTGTCTTCTTCTATTTCCGTTCAAAGCGCCGGAAATAACTGATTTCAGGCGAATGCTGCGATGCGGCCCATCAGGCCGGCATGACGAGGCGGAGCGACGACCGCGCCGACGACCGCGATGAGCGGCGTAGGCAAAACGGACACGTCGACCTTACCTGAAGCGAGATCGCTCAGCGTGGTGAGCACGTCTGACGTGCCCTCCTGTGAGACCTTCGAAAGCAGACGGATCGGCAGATCGGCCTGGGCGCCGGCGGTGATGAGCTTCACGGCGACAGACGGTAGCGCCTTCGCGCCCATGTAAAGACAGAGCGTGGCGCCGGTCTCGATATGTGCCTTCCAGTTCTGATCGGTACCATCGGCGCAATGACCAGTCAGAAACGTGACGGAGGCGGCCTTGCCGCGATGCGTCAACGGGAACGCGGCATCTGCGCCAGCAGCCGTCGCAGCGGTGATGCCCGGCACGACTTCGAAAGGAATGCCATGGGCGGCGAGGTGATCCATCTCTTCGCCGAGACGACCAAAGATACCTGGGTCGCCGCCCTTGAGCCGGACGATGAGACCACCCTGACGGGCTTCCCGCACGATCACGGCGTTGATCTCGTCCTGCGTCATCGAGTGGACGCCGCAGCGCTTGCCGACCGGGACGATCTTCGTCGTCGCCGGAATCTCTTCCAAAAGGGCATCCCCCGGGAGGGCGTCATGAATGACGACATCCGCCTGCTTCAGCAGCCGCAGCCCCCTAACGGTGATCAGGTCCGGGGCTCCGGGTCCTGCACCGACGAAGGCCACCCGGCCGATGTCACAATTTACCATTTATTTAAACTTGACCCTATTGATGTAATCATAAGTCATCTTATCAAG
>Ga0209299_1002051_pt1 | contig 10923 bp, 10 predicted proteins | sample S_140806_MF_Meta_FD_187326 | JGI IMG/M metagenome (GOLD analysis project Ga0209299, IMG submission 187326) | Freshwater microbial communities from Lake Simoncouche, Canada to study carbon cycling - S_140806_MF_MetaG (SPAdes) (version 2) | ecosystem: Environmental > Aquatic > Freshwater > Lake ...
TAATTGCTTTAAATCCTTCTGGTTTGTCAGGTAAATTTTCAAAGAATGGTGGTCGTTTAACGTAGGTTGATTTTTGATCCCAATCATAAATACTGCTCGCAACTGTTTTAATTTTCTGCCAGCTAGTAGGACCTTCTGAAACGTTATCATAACGAGATCTATACATCTGCGCTGTGATTGAAGTTAAGATCGTATCTGCAATCTCTTTATTAGATGGCCAGATATCTTTTAAGAATACATCTTTACCACTTTTATCTTTGCCAAGTGAATCTTTATAAAGATCAAACGTCATTGAACCAGCGATAGCGTAAGCTACAACAAGAGGAGGTGATGCTAAATAATTTGCTTTAACTTGTGGATGCACTCGTCCTTCAAAATTTCTATTTCCTGAGAGAATTGACGCAACGTATAATTCGCCTTTTGTAATTGCGTTGTTAATATTGTCGTTCAATGGTCCAGAGTTTCCAATACAAGTTGTGCAGCCATAGCCAACTAAATTGAAACCTAATTGATTAAGATAAGTATCTAGTCCTGCTTTTTCTAAATAGTCTGTTACTACTTTTGAACCAGGTGCTAGTGAAGTTTTAACCCAAGGCTTAGAAGACAATCCTTTTTCAATTGCTTTTTTAGCAAGAAGACCAGCAGCAATTAAAACACTAGGGTTAGAAGTGTTTGTGCAAGATGTGATTGCAGCAATTACAATATTTCCATCTTTTAATTTGTAATTTGCGTTTTCAACTGCGTATTCTTTTAGAGCGGTTCTTTTTATTGTCTCTTTGAAGTTTTTATCAAAATCTTTTGCAGCGTCCGTTAATAAAACTTTATCTTGTGGACGTTTAGGTCCGGCAATTGTTGGAACCACTGTGCTTACATCTAAACTTAAAGTATCCGTAAATACCATGCCTGAACTTGTCCATAGTCCCTGCTCTTTTGCATAAACTTCTATAAGCTTAATCAGGTCCTGATCTCTTCCTGTAAATTCTAAATATTTTAATGTCTCTTCATCAATTGGGAAAAATCCACATGTCGCTCCATATTCTGGTGCCATGTTTGCAATGGTTGCTCTGTCAGCAAGAGATAGATTCTTTAAACCCTCACCGAAAAATTCTACAAATTTTCCAACTACACCTTTTTTTCTTAGCATTTGTGTAACTGTTAAAACTAAATCCGTTGCAGTTGTACCTTCTGGTAATTTTCCTTTAACTTCAAATCCAACAACCTCTGGAATTAACATTGAAATAGGCTGCCCTAACATCACAGCTTCAGCTTCAATTCCGCCAACTCCCCAACCAAGAACTGCAAGACCATTGACCATTGTTGTGTGACTATCTGTGCCTACTAAAGTATCTGGATAAACAGTTAATTCTCCATTTACTGTAGAAGACCAAACTACTTTTGATAAATATTCTAAATTTACTTGATGACAAATTCCTGTTCCTGGAGGAACCACTTTAAAATTATCAAATGCTTGCTGTCCCCATTTTAAAAATGAATATCTTTCACCATTTCTTGAGAATTCTTTTTCAACGTTTAAATCAAATGAATCTTTGTTTGCATAATTATCAACCATCACTGAGTGATCGATGACTAAATCTACTTGTGATAGTGGATTAATTTTTTTTGGATCTTTATTTTTTGCTTTTACTGCATCACGCATTGCAGCTAAATCTGCAACCGCTGGAATTCCTGTGTAGTCCTGCATTAAAACTCTAGCTGGTCTATATGCAATTTCAGTGTCTGAAGTTTTAGTCTTTAACCAACTTTGAATAGCGTTAATTTGGGTTTTATCAACCGTACTATTATCTTCATAACGAAGTAAATTTTCCAATAAAACTTTAAGAGATTTTGGAAGTTTGCTTATATCTTTAAGACCATTCTTCTCAGCTTCTGTTAAGCTGTAAATAACGTAGTCTTTTCCGTTAACTTTAATTGTTTTTTTAGATTTAAAAGAATTAATTTTGCTCATAAAGAAATTCGAGATTTATTTACTATCGCAAGCATATAACTTCAACGGTTTATTTTCATTTCTCGGAAGTTCTTCACATTTTCCATCAAAGCAAATGCTCCAATTCTTAATGTTCGTTTCAGAGGTCGCTAAGATCAATTCATCTTTAGCGCTAACTTTTGGTTTATAAACCCACCAACCCTTAATTAATTTTGAATTTGCTGGAGGTTCCATACCAGCGCCTGATCCTTTAACTCTAGCTTCAACAATTTTAAGTTTAGAATTGATAATTTTCCAATCTTCCTGCCATTCAACTTTCTCAACGGAATGGGTCCATACTAAGGTAAAAAATGAAATTGCAAAGGTTGTAACTTTAGTTCCTGTTAGAACACACAGGCTCATGTTGAGACTGAGTTATTATTTCTAAATTTAAACCATCTATAAATAATAAATAAGAACATGAGTGCAAAACCTAATTCGTCAGTTAATGGAATAGCTACGATAAGTAAGATAGCAATTGCCATACAAATAATTCTCTCAAAAATATTTAATCGTGCATTCATGTACCCGACCGCCGCAATACCTAAAAATAAAATAGCAATCACAGCTTTTATGCAAATGTAAGCAACAGAAATAACAATTGTTGAAATGTCTTTGTTTGCAAGTCCCTGCAACATTAATTCGGGGCTATAAACTGCCATGAATGGCACTACAAATCCTGCTACAGCTAATTTTACCGCTTCTAAAGAAATTTTAAATCCACTTTCCTTTGCAAAGGGCGCTGCTGCAAAACAAGCAAGCGCAACAGGTGGCGTTAGGTCTGCCATAATACCAAAATAAAAAACGAACATGTGACTAATAATTAATGGCACGCCCAATTTTAAAAGAGCAGGACCAGCAATTGCAGATGTAATAATATAATTTGGAATTGTCGGAATCCCCATTCCAAGAATAAGACAAATCACCATTGTTAATAATAAAGATAAAAACAAACTATTTTCACCAACTTTAATTACAAACTGTCCAAATGTATTTGCAGCACCTGTTAAGGTTAGTGTTCCAATTACAATTCCAACAACTGCACAAGCAACACCAACTGGTAAAGAAGCTTTTCCACCTTCTGCAAGAGCATCTCTGCAAGAAAGCAGAGTTTCTCTTCCACCTTTAAATACAAAGTTAATAGCAACTAAAACTGATATTGAAATTACAATAACTTTTATTCCCATCTCAAAGAATGAAGCGGAAACTAAACCAAGAAAAATCCAAAATATTACTCTTTTATATTTTGATAAAGTTCCTGCAATTGGTGCCCCTAAAATTAAAAATATTATAAACGCAAGACCAATAGTTCCCGCATATAAAGGAGTGTAGCCAGAGAAAAGCAAGTAAACTAATACCGCCAGTGGTAAAACTAAATACCAACCTTCTTTTAAAGCATTTATAACTGAAGGAAGTTCATTTTTAGACATTCCAAGTAAATTTCTTTTTCCAGCTTCTAAGTAAACCATCCACCAACATGAAACATAATAAAGAATTGCTGGTATGATTGCAGCCTTAACAATCTCAAAATATTTAACCCCTAATGTTTCTGCCATAATGAAAGCAACAGCGCCCATAACCGGAGGCATAATTTGTCCTCCCATAGAAGAAGTCGCTTCAACACCGCCTGCAAAAGCAGACGAGTAACCATATTTTTTCATCAATGGAATTGTGAATTGTCCTGATGTTACAACGTTTGCAATTCCTGATCCTGAAATAGTTCCCATTAATGCAGATGAGGCAACACAAACTTGTGCTGGACCACCTCGTGTATGTCCAAAAAGACCTAGAGCAACATCGTTAAAAAGTTTGATCATTCCAGCTCGCTCTAAGAATGAACCAAATAAAATAAATAAAAAAACAAATGTGCAGGAAACATAAATGGGAATTCCATATATCCCTTCTGTTCCATAACTCATGTGTTCAATAATTTGTCTAAAATCGTAACCACGATGTTGGAATATGCCTGGAAGATACTTTCCAAAAAAACAATATAATAAGAAGATAGATGCAATTAATGTAAGCGCATAACCCATTACGATCCAGGCTGCGGACAAAACTAATATAAGAGCAATAACTCCAAAAAAAATATCGGTTGGTAATAAATCTCCGTAACGAGTAATAAGCGGCGTATATTCAATAGTTTGATAAATTGCGATTACAAAACTTAAAATCCCAGCAATCCAGGATAGGATTTTAAATAAACTGTTTTGTTTTTTTAATGCACAAACTAAAGGAAATCCTAATAATCCTAAAAAACCTACATGTACTGCTCTTAAGATCTGACTAGGTAAATCTAATAAATGAGCGGCAGTAATAACTTGAAATACAGAAAACGCGATAGCAATATAAAATAAAACTTTTCCCTCTAAAGAAGTTGGAAAACTTTCTGTTGAAGGATCATAAAATCCAGCCGAGTCTTTCTCGGCTGGATTATCTGAAATATTTTGATTTGTATTCACTTTCCCAATCTAAACTAACTAAATAAATAATTAGTTTTCATTTTTAAATATTACTTAATTAAACCTTTTTCTTTGTAATATTTAATAGCACCAGGATGTAGTGGTAATGGCGGATTTTTAGCCGCATCTTTTACATTGATAGCCTGGGCAGCTGAATGCGCCGCTACTAATGCTGGAAGATTTTCATAAAACAACTTTGTCATTTGATAAGCTGTTGCATCTGAAACATCTTTACGTGTAACTAAATAATTAACTACAGCTGCAGTATTAACATCTTCAGTTTGTCCTTTATAAGTATTAGCTGGAATTTTTCCAGAAACGAAAGGAGCTCCCATTTTTTTTACAACTGCTTCTGGAACAGAAACAACTGTTATATCTAATGAGTTTGCAAGATCTTTTAATGAAGCAACGCCAAGACCTGCTGATTGTAATGTTGCATCTAACTGTCTATTTTTAATTAGTTCAACTGACTCTTGATATGGAAGATATTCAATCTTTCCTAAATCTTTATAAGTCATTCCTGCGGCTGCAAAAAGAGCTCTAGAATTTAATTCAGTTCCAGATTTTGCTGCGCCCACTGAAAGTCCTTTGCCTTTAAGATCTGCTAAGGTTTTAATTTTAGAATCTTTAGAAGCTACGACTTGAATATAGTTTGGATAAATTGCTCCAATAATTCTTAATTTATCAAGTTTACCTTTAAAGCCAGCATCTTCTTTGCCTTCCCAAGCATCTTTTGCTGAATCACCAAGAACAAAAGCTATTTCACCTTTTCCTTCTTGAAGAAGAACTAAATTTTCTACAGAAGCTTTAGTTACCTGAACTTGAACTTTAGAGTCTTTAATATTGTCTCCATAAATTTTTGTAAGTGCTGATCCAAGCGGGTAATAAACACCTGATGTTCCACCAGTTAAAATGTTTATAAACTCTGCTGAATTAGAAGTGCTGACTGTAAACAGTAGCGCAGCTAAAATTGATGTTATTTTTTTAAACATACTAATCCTTTTTAAATTGTTTATATTTTTAAATTATAGATTAAAAAAAAACGTAAACTAGATGTAATATACTGTTCTACTTTAGATTGTATTGATCTAATCAAATTATGAATAAAAGAGTTTTTCTAAAAAAAATATTTGCAGTAATGTTGGTAATTAATTTTTTTAAAATTAAAGCAACATCGGCAAAAGAAAAAATGACAAAAAGCAAAGAAGAGTGGGGAAAAATTCTCTCAAAGTCCGAATATGATGTGCTTAGAAATGAAGGCACAGAAAGAGCTTACACAAGCGCATTAAATGAGGAAAAAAGAGAAGGAAATTACTACTGTGTTGGCTGCAATAATAAACTTTTCAGTTCAGAAATGAAATTTGATAGCGGCACAGGGTGGCCTTCTTTCTTTGAAAGTTATCCCGGTGCATTTGAAACAAGCACTGATTTTAAATTAGTTTATCCAAGAACAGAATATCATTGCGCAAAATGTGATGGTCATCATGGACATTTATTTGAAGATGGTCCCCAACCTACTGGCAAAAGATATTGTAATAATGGAATTGTTTTAAAATTTATTCCAGAAAAAATTAGTTAATATGAATAATTCTAATTTTGCATCTGAGGTTAGCAAAAAAGGATTTATCAATCATATAGGTGGAATTGATTTTAAAAAAATTTCAGAAGATACTTTTGAATTTAGCTCAATAGTAAAAAATTATAATCTAAATTCAGGTGGCATTAGTCATGGAGGATATATCGCTGCAGTACTAGACAATGGAATGGGTACGGCTGCTTATCATGTAATTGATGGAAAAAGATGTGTGACTATTGCATTAGATATAAAATTTATCTCGGCATCAAAAGAAGGTGATACTTTAGTTGGTAAAGTGAAAATATCAAAAAAAACTAATTCATTAGTTTTTGTTGTTGCTGAACTATTTGAAAAAACTAATTTAGTTGCAACAGCTTCTGGGACTTGGAAAATTATATAATACTACTTCCAAATTTCTTTTAATCTAGCCGGTCTTCCGCAGCCAAGTAAATAAGAATAATAATGTGTTGCATTTTCTTTATAATAATTTTGATGATAATCCTCTGCTGGGTAAAAATTCTTAAATTCAACAAAAGCTGTTTTAATTTTTTTTCTATTCAATGATTTCATCTCATCAATGGATTGATCGATTAACTTATTTTCCTCATTGTTTTGATAAAAAATTACTGAAGTATAGCTATTTCCTTTGTCGCAAAACTGACCCTTTCCATCATATGGATCAATATTAATCCAAAAATTCTTAAGCAATTCTAAATATGAGATTACTTTTGGATCATAAGTTATTTTAACTGTCTCAATATGTCCCGTTCGCCCTCTTAAAACTTCTTCATATGTTGGATTTGCTTTTGTGCCTCCGCTATAACCAGAAACAACATCGCTTACTCCATCAATTTTTTCAAAGGCAGCTTCCATACACCAAAAGCAACCTCCAGCAAAATATGCGTATTTTTTATCTTGTGAGTGAGAAGCTGATGAGAAAAATAAAACAAAAAATAAAATTAATAATTTTTTCATTCTAATGAATGTACAAATTTAAAATACCAAATAAAATAATTCCAAAAAAAGAGGATAACAAAACATTCTTTTTTGAAAGAAAAAGAACAACAATAGTAAGCCCTGCTACGAAAATTCTAATAAATGTTGATGTTTGTTCTAATGCTCCAACTGGATGAATAAAAATTCTAGCGATCAAGGCGCTTAAAATTCCATAAGAAATGCAAGAAACAAATTTAAATAACTTGCCCTCTTCATTTACATATTTTGCAGATAACACTCCTAAAAACCTAGATATATAAGTTGCAACAGCCGAAACTAGGATTGCTATATAAATATAATTTGCTGACATATTTTATCTTATAAAAATTAAGTAAGAAGTTATTCCTGCAATTAACCCTGCGACTAGTACAGACCAACTTGGAGTTACTAGATACAAAATAGGAGATAAAATTACCGATAAAACAACTGTTAAAATAATATAATTTTTATTAAGTCCAGCAACAATCATGCACATAAAGTAAATTGGATTTAAATAAATAATGGCTATAAAAATATTTTTACTAATAACTCCTGCGGTATAAAAACCAACTACTGTTGTAATAGTCGACATAATCCAAAGTGTTGCACTAAGACCTAAAAAAAAACTGAAACGATTTTCTTTTTTAATTGTTTTATAATTGTTAAGCATATGAACCCAGCTTGTGACTGCTATAAAGTGCGCAACTATATAGTAATGCCATCTTGGTCTGTTCTGCTCTCTGATGACTGGAATTAGATTTATAGTCATTGGGTACAATCTTGCATTGGTCAAATACACTGATAAAAAAATATTTAAAAAAGTTCCGTGTACGATCAGTGTCTCAGCCATCACTACCTGACCTGGTAATGCAAAACTAATTAAGGTTGAAAGAAAACTTTGTGTTGCATCTAGACCTGTATTTTTAAAAAGTGCACCTAATGCAAAAAAACTAGCTGCCAAACTGATTCCTGGAATTCCCATTCCAACAAAGCATCCTTGTCTAAAATGCTGATTAAATGTTTTGTTCATAAACTGATTTTGGTGCTTAAAATTCTGTAAGCTAGAAATAACAAAGCACATCCTGATAATCTACTTATTATATTTGGGTAATTTTTAAGAAAAATTGCAATTCTGCTCGAGACTCCTGCATAAATTGTCAAAAAGAAAAAATCTAAAAAAACATGTGTTGTCATTAAAATAATAAAATGAATTATGAAATTACTATTAGGATCTAAAAATGTTGGAAACATAACTACAAAGAAAACTATAGCCCCCGGACTAAACAAGGCAGAAATAAATCCATCTTTAAATAAATCGATTGCTGATCGAGTGCTGAATGTTTTGTCTATTGTAACTTTAGTTTTTCTTCCTAAAAACTTTATTGCCAAATAAATTAAATACAATCCTCCAATCCACTTGAAAGTATCTAAAATTTGCGGATGAGGCTTCATTAGAGCATAAACGCCAAATGTTGCACATATCATTTGAATTGCATTGGCAGAAACATCTCCCAAACCTGTCCATAAACTTTTTGGAAAACCATAGTTCATAGAATTGGTAATAATTAGAATTCTTTGTGGCCCTGGAGTAATAAAAAGTATGGTTATTAATTGAACAAATAGTAAATAATTGTTTGGTATCATTGATAAATCTAGATCTATATTGACTAATTATCTTAATAAAGTTATTTAATTTTCTGCGCCGAGTTATTTCAAATTGCGGGCGCTATATAAATCCAGCTAAAGCGATGCAATCATAACCGCCGCTTTATCTGGTGGTTTTTTCGAAAAAATTTCAAAAAAACCTTTGTTTAGAATGAATTATGAGCAAAGATTTGAATATTAGTTTTGAGTTCTTTCCAGCCAAAGATCAAACGGCTGATGAAAGCCTATGGGAAAGCTTTATTAAACTAGAAGTGTTTAATCCAAAGTTTGTATCCGTTACCTTTGGTGCAGGTGGTGGTGAACGAGATAAAAGTGATTATTTAGTAAAAAAAATAAAAAAGAATTCAAATACTCCAGTTGCAGGTCACCTTACTTGTGTTGATATGAGTAAAGATGAAATTAACACTATTGCTCTTGATTGGTTAAACAATGGAATTAATAAAATTGTAGCTTTGCGTGGTGATGTAAGAAAAAAAGATTCAAAATATAAACCTCATGAAAAAGGCTACATAAATGCTGCTGATATGGTTAAGGGCTTAAAAAAAATAGGCAATTTTGAAATTGCAGTTGCCGGCTATCCTGAAAAACATCCTGAATCTAAAAATGAAAATGAAGATTTAGAAAATCTAAAAATTAAAGTAGATCAAGGCGCTGATAAAATTATAACCCAATTCTTTTTTGATCATGAAAAATTCTTAAGATTTAGAGATAAGTCAATCGCTCTTGGAATTAAAGCCCCTATTATTCCTGGAATTTTACCTATTGGCAATTTTAAAAAAGTAAAAGATTTTAGTTTAAAATGTGGAACATCTATTCCTCAATGGATTGAAAATAAATTCTCGAATTTAAAAGAAGAAGAAAGATTTGTTGGTATCGATATAGCTTGTAACTTAATAAACAAACTTCAAGCAGAAGGTGTTAATGAATTTCATTTTTACACGCTAAATAAATATGAATTAACATATGCAGTTTGTAAAAATCTACTAAATGAAAAAAAAGCAGAAAAAAAAGAATACAATCAAAATATAAACCAATTTTTTAACCAAAAGGAGATATATATATAATGATAAAAATAAACTGCATTGGCTATCCAAGAATAGGCCCAAAAAGAGAATTGAAGACTGCTTTAGAAAAATATTGGAAATCGGAAATTTCTGAGAGTGATTTATTAAAATGCGCTAGTGAATTAAAAAAAAATAACTGGCAAACACAAAAAGATAATGGGGTTGATTATATTTGTTCAAATGATTTTTCTTTTTATGATCAAGTTCTAGATACAATTTGCTTAGTAGGTTCAATTCCTGAAAGATATAAACATAAAGACGATAAAGTTTCTTTTAAAACTTATTTTGCAATGGCGCGAGGCTCTCAAACAAAAGATTTGGATGTTCCTGCGCTTGAAATGACAAAATGGTTTGACACTAACTATCATTACTTAGTGCCAGAATTTTCTAAAAATCAAAAATTTAAATTAAGTTCAAACAAACCATTTGATGAATTTGATGAAGCAAAAAAATTAGGCTTTAATACTAAGCCAATTATTCTAGGACCTCTTACTTTTTTAAGTCTTGGGAAAACTACAGATGAATCTTTCAAAAGCATTGATTTATTAGATAATTTACTTCCAGTTTATGCTGAGATTTTATCTGGTTTAAATAAAAGAGGTGCTGAATGGATTCAAATTGATGAACCTATTTTAGTAAAAAATCAAAATGCTGATTTTACTAAACTAATCAAAAAAACTTTAAATCAATTAAAGAAATTTGCAGGTTCGTCTAAAATTATCTTAACAACTTACTTTGAAAAACTAGATTCAGAAGTTGAAAAAGAAATTTTAGAGAGCGATGTAGATGGCATTCATTTTGATTTAATTCGTGGAAAAATATCAAATATAAATTCTTTAAAAGATATTAATAAAACAATTTCTATTGGAATTATTGATGGAAGAAATATTTGGAAATCCGACGTTAATAAAAAAATTGAGCAAGTAACAGAGTATTCAAAAAATATTAAAAATTTATGGATCTCTTCTTCTTGTCCGTTATTGCATACTCCTTATGACTTAGGATTGGAGACTAAAGTTCCTGAAAAAATTAGAAAGTGGCTTTCATTCTCTAAGCAAAAACTAATTGAACTTAATCATATTAAAATTTCATTAAACAAAGGTAATAATGAAATCAAAAATTACTTAGATGAAAATAAAAAAGATATCACAAGTAGAGCAACATCTGAGTTAATTCATGATGATAAAGTTAAACAAA
>Ga0209299_1002054_pt1 | contig 10909 bp, 9 predicted proteins | sample S_140806_MF_Meta_FD_187326 | JGI IMG/M metagenome (GOLD analysis project Ga0209299, IMG submission 187326) | Freshwater microbial communities from Lake Simoncouche, Canada to study carbon cycling - S_140806_MF_MetaG (SPAdes) (version 2) | ecosystem: Environmental > Aquatic > Freshwater > Lake ...
ACACCCTTTGTAACATCATCAAATGTTCCACCAAGTGCCTTATTGATCATGTAAATACCGTTCATCGCAGCAGATGAACCTAGTGGATCTCCGTTAAGAGCAATCTTGCCCTTGAACTTTGGATCTAGTAGATCATCGAGCTTTGTAATTGTTCCAAGAGCTCCGCTGTAACCGATAGTCATTGTTCCTGTGTAGTTAGGTGTGAATTGTGCAGTTGGATCAACTTTGGCTGCGAATTGGAGGTTATTCCAAGTTCTCACCTTGTATGGGGCATAAGTTCCGGTGTTGAGATACTTAACAGCAACTGCTAGACCGATATCAAAAACATCGGGTGAGCGCTTTGTACCCTTGTTTGTTACAGCTGCATCAATTTCTTCCTGTGAAGAACCTTCTGGGTTAGCTTCATCAATCTTGACGCCGTAACGCTTCTTGAAGCCATCGATCATGTCGCCGTAGTTTGCCCAGTAAAGAGGCAGAGCGATTACGTTGAGTTGTCCTTCTTTACGGCACTCTGCTTCAAGTCCAGCGAGGCCGCCGGCCTGACCAGCACTTGTTACCTTAGAGAAGTCACGAGCTGCATTAGCTGGTGAGCTTTGAATCACTGGGATCGCTAGTGCAACAACAAGTGCTGCAGCTACGGATCCACTAGTTAGTTTTGAAAACTTCACTGCGTTCCTCCTAGTTGTAAGTGGTATGTGTTTTGTCATACATCCTTACCTCTTGCACTACACGTGTTGAGCGCAAGCGGTCTGGAATTTTGTACTTACGTAAAACGTCCTAGTCAAAGACCAATACGTTTCGCGCCCCCTCGCCAGCCCTTAATCGATCAAAGGCTGAGTTAAGGCCCTCTAAACCTATCCGCTCAGATATGAGCTCGTCTAGGAATAGTTCGCCATTTAGATAACTTTTTACTAACGCTGGTACATCTTTTCTCAGGTTTGCTGAGCCGAAGTAGCAACCCTTGATTGACTGTTCGTTGACGAAAGGACCGGCATCAAGCGTGATGGTAGCGCCATTTTTCATTAGGCCAACCAAAATGAGCGTTCCATCAACGCCTACTGTGCCCCACGCCTGTTGGATCGTGCTCTCACGGCCGAGTGCTTCAAAGGCGTAGTCAACGCCGCCGCAGATTTCTTTGACCATCGCAACTGGATCACTGGTTGCACCATTGATGACATGGGTAGCACCAACTTTTTTAGCTAAATCAAGTTTTTCCTGTGTTACATCCACCGCAATAATTGTTGTTGCACCAGCCATACGTGCACCTTGAACGATGTTTAAGCCAACGCCGCCACAACCAAAGATTGCAACAGTTGATCCGGGTTTTACTTTGGCAGTATTTATCACTGCGCCATATCCAGTAAGGACTGCGCAACTAATTAAGGCTGCGCGATCAAGTGGCATCTCTTTAGGGATAACAACTGCGCCAGATACTGGTACGACAACATATTCAGCAAAAGAGGCAACGGTTAAAAAGTGATTGAGTTTTTCACCGTTTTGGGAAAGGCGTGATGTGCCATCAAATAAACCGCCAACTGACATCGCATTTCCTGCAGTAGAGCAATAGTTTGGTCGACCGCTCTTGCAGTAGTCACAGTTTCCGCAGCTTGGAACGATAGACATAATTACGTGATCACCCGCAACAACACCTGTTACATCAGGGCCAACTTCAACCACTACACCTGCAGCTTCATGACCAATAACAGCTGGAAATGGAACCAACTTTCGCTTTCCATCCACGGCATTTAAATCACTTGCACACAATCCACTGGCTGCCACTTTTACAAGGAGTTCTCCAGATTTTGGCTTATCAAGTTCAACTTCGCGCACTTCAAATTTTGAACCGATGCCATCTAGAACTGCTGCCTTCATTTTCACTGTATTACTCCTTAGATTAGGCGCAATTTGCGCAACGGTTGTGGTGCAAACAGTTAGTTAAGATCTACCCAGGTTGTTTTAAGCGCGCTATAGGCATCTAAGGCATGAAGTGACTTATCACGGCCATTGCCAGATGCCCCAAAGCCACCAAATGGAGTGATGACATCGAGCATGTCAAAGGTATTTACCCAGACAGTTCCAGCGCGAAGTTTGCGAGCAAACTTATGAGCCCGTGCCACATTACTTGTCCATACCGATGCGGCAAGCCCATATTCAGTTCCATTGGCTAATTGCAAAGCTTCTGCTTCATCCTTTGCATCGATTGCAACTAGAACAGGTCCAAAGATTTCTTCCTGGGCAAGACGTGATCCAGGTTTAACGTTATCAACCAGAGTTGGCTTTATAAGTAGATCTTTACCCGAAGTTTTTTCTCCACCAAAGACAATCTTTTCTCCATCTTGACCAACAAGATCTAGATAGCCATTAACGCGATCACGTTGAAGTTCAGAGACAAGTCCTGCCATCTGGGTTGCTGGATCAAATTGATTTCCAACAACAAAGCTCTCTAAGAACTTATGCAGATGGGCAAATAACTCCTCTTTCACGCCTTTTTCAACGATGATGCGTGAACCTGCATTACATGTTTGTCCCGCGTTGTAATAAATAGCCCAGGCGATAGTTGAAGCAGCAGCTTCTAGGTCGGTGCAATCATTTAAGACAACTTGTGGACTCTTGCCACCTAGTTCAAGTGAAACCTGTTTCATATTTGATTCAGCGGCATATTGCATCATTTTGCGACCTGTTGGGCCACTGCCGGTGAATGCAATCTTTGCAACATCCATATGACGTGCAAGTGCTTGTCCAGCCTCTGATCCAAGACCTGGAACAACGTTAAATACTCCAGCAGGCAATCCTGCTGCAATTGCTAGCTCTGCCATTTTAAGTGCGCTCAAAGATGAGTTTTCGGCCGGCTTAACAACAATGGTGTTACCCATGGCCAAGGCTGGGCCTAATTTCCAACTAGTAATCATCATGGGATAGTTCCAAGGGACAACTGCGCCAATAACGCCAAGCGGTTCACGTGTGACCATTGCTAGGGCGTTGCGTGGTGCTGGTGCGATTTCATCGTAGGTCTTATCAATTGTCTCGGCATACCACTGGATCACTCGCGCAGAGTTGGGTGCATCCACACTTAGGGCATCGCTAATCGGGCGTCCGGTGTCAATTGCTTCAAGTAGCGCTAATTCTTCTCTGTTCTCATTTAAGAGTTGCGCCCAGCGCAGCATGATTGCTTTCTTATCGCGTGGATTCATCTCACTCCAGATGCCGGAGTCAAAAGCTTTTTTAGCAGATGCAACAGCGCGGTTAATATCCTCAGAATCACCTGATGCCACATTACAAATTAAGTGACCATCACTAGGTGAGTAGTTCTCAAACGTCTTTCCACTGGCAGCATCAACGAATTTTCCATCGATGAAAATCTGTGATTGGGGCTTTAGATCAAGTGCGCGCTTCTGCCAAGTTTGAGTATCAGACATGACGCAGATGCTATCGGGTCAAAGTTAACTTTTAGTAACGCGATAGGTGGCAAGAGATGAATCGGTGGCATAAGCGATTCGCACACCCGCCGCCTTGGTTGTTGCCAAACCATTAAGAATCTGAGATGTCAGAACTTCACCTGGAGCCACCACGGCAACGCCTGGGGGATAAGGGGCGATTAAGTCGGCCGAGATTCGGCCTACACAATCTTTGGCAGCCACCATCTCGGTATCGGCGAAGTAGGCATCTCGCATTGAGATTGCAACTGTTGGGACCACTGACCAGCTCAGTGAGGTTGCTGTTGGACGCGGGGTTGTTTGTAGTGAGGTGAGAATAGGGACCAGCACGCTAGCTAAATGTTCGAACTCTTCAGTTGAATCAGCCAGAGTTGCAATGAAGACAACCGTGTCACTGTCTGCCATCTCAACGCGGATGCCCTGAGCTTGTAACTTCTTCTCAATCTCAACCCCAGATGCACCTATTTGATTAGCCCGCAGCACAATCTTGGCTGAATCAAAGCGGCCAGGTGCAAAATCACTTTCATTCAAGAAAATTGGCAAATCAAATTCAGACTGAACCGAGTTCTTAAAAGCATTTACGTTATTTACTAATTGAGAGATTAATTCATCCCCACGAGTTTGAAGTAGTGCGCGGCAACCATCAATAGATGCCAGGGGAGCACCGGCAGGTGAAGTGGTGTGAGTTGTTTCAAAGCTTTGTTCAATCCGATCTAGGTTAAGAAGTTTTCCTTGCGCAAGCAGAAGCGCTGAAGCACTGTAACCAGGAAGAGCTTTGTGCACACTAGTAATAAGTGCATCTGCGCCCATCTGCAAGCAGTGCTTGGGTGTTAGAGGCGAGAAACCAAAGTGTCCGCCCCATGCTGCATCGACAATGACAGGAATTGAATGTGCATGTGCACTTGTAACCAGTGCGCCTAAATCTGACAAAGTTCCTAAATAACCTGGTTCAGTAAGAAGTAGCGCAATTGGTTTTTGATTAATGACCTTTTCAAACTCAGCAACTGTTATACCTGTTGGCACACCCGTTGCTTCATCAATTTGTGGTGATAGCCAGATTGGTTCTAATCCAGCTAATACAAGTGCGCTAAGAATTGAGCGGTGCGCGGTGCGAGAGAGTGCGACTTTGTCTCCAGGTTTTCCCAGAGCCAAGATTATTGCTTGGTTGGCATGTGTTGAACCACCAGTTGAAAAGCGAGCAAAGTCGGCGCCCCATAAGGTGGCAGCGAGAGCTTCTGCTTTCTTTAATATCTGGTTGGTTAACTTAATCTCATCTAAACCACCATATAAAGGAGTATCACCATCAACGACCACCCCTAAGCCGGCATCGAGGCGGGACGCCCGCTGCTTGTGACCTGGGATGGTGAAAGGTGTGCGCTTGGTTTCAAAGTAAGAAAGGTAGGCATCTAGAAGCGGTGCCGAATCTCTCAGTGAACTCATAGCGCCAAGGGTAACTTCTGAGCGCCCTGATCGGAAATGAGGCTTTAGACTTCTCCCATGAGCACACTGACTAACCTGATTCAAGAACGTCGTTTGGTTACCGCTATTCCGGGACCAAAATCCACTGAGGCGCTTAAGCGCCGCACGGAAGCGACGTCAGGTGGATTGGGTATGGCAATTCCAGTTGTAATCGAACGTGCAAGTGATGCGATCTTGCTTGATATCGATGGCAACCAGATTATTGATTTAGGTTCAGGAATCGGCGTTACTGGTGTTGGTAACTCGGCACAGCGCGTTGTTGATCGTGTTATTGAACAAGTGCAGGCATTTACACATACATGTTTCACTGTTGCTCCATACATGAACTACATCGAAGTATGCGAAAAGCTCAATGCAATGACTCCTGGTTCACATAAGAAGAAGTCATTACTTGTTAACTCAGGTGCTGAAGCTGTTGAGAACGCTGTGAAGATTGCACGTCACTACACAAAGCGTGCCGCAATTGTTGTTTTTGAACATAGCTATCACGGCCGTACAAATCTGACTATGGCCTTAACTGCAAAGAACATGCCATACAAGGAGGGCTTTGGTCCTTTTGCTCCTGAGGTTTATCGCGTGCCGATGCCTTATTCATTTCATTGGGTGGGAGATCAAGCAACTATTTCGCAAGATGCCATTGAGATGGTTACACATAAAATTGATAAAGAAATCGGAGCACATAACGTTGCTGCGATTTTGATTGAGCCAATTCAAGGTGAAGGTGGATTCATCGTTCCACCTAAGGGATTCCTTCCAGCGCTTGCAAAGTATTCAAAAGAGAACGGAATCGTCTTTATTGCCGATGAAGTTCAGACTGGCTTTGCCCGCACAGGACATATGTTTGCAGTTGAAGAAGAGGGCGTTGTGCCAGATATGGTCGTAACAGCTAAGGGAATCGCTGGTGGTCTTCCACTTGCAGCTGTAACAGGTCGGGCGGAAGTAATGGATTCAGTTCATGCTTCAGGTCTTGGTGGAACATATGGCGGAAATCCAATTGCATGTGCTGCTGCCCTTGGCGCAATGGAAACAATGGAAGAAGAAAACCTTGTTGCTCGCGCTCGCCACATCGGTGAAATTCTTGGTTCAGCACTTCGTGATCTTGCTAAAAAGTACCCAGTTATTGGTGAAGTCCGTGGACGCGGTGCTATGCAGGCAATTGAATTAGTAGAGCCAGGAACTAAGAATCCCAACACTGCTGCAATGAGCGCAGTTGTAAAGTACTGCCAGAGCCAAGGTGTCTTGGTTCTAACAGCTGGTACTTACTCAAATGTTGTGCGCTTCTTGCCACCACTTGTGATTACAGATGAGCTTCTCAAGGATGCCTTAAGCGTTCTTGATGATGCTTTTGCTTCTCTTTAATTCTCTAACTTGTAGCCAAGACCTCTGATGGTCTGAATCAATACCGGATTAGCAGGATCTGCTTCGATCTTTGATCGCAAACGTTTGATGTGCACATCCAGGGTCTTTGTGTCACCGAAGTAATCTCCGCCCCACACACGGTCAATGAGCTGGGAGCGTGTTAAAACACGGCCGGCATTTCTCATTAAAAACTCGAGTAATTCAAACTCTTTGAGTGGAAGACCAACAAGTGAGCCGTTAATGGTTGCTTGATGGCGGGCAGTGTCTAATTTGATGGGGCCAACTGAAACAACATCTAGATCACCATGCTCTTCACTATCTGGCGTTCCACGACGGAGTACTGCCTTAATACGAGCAATTAATTCACGTGATGAATAAGGCTTGGTCACATAGTCATCAGCTCCAAGTTCAAGACCAACGACCTTGTCTATCTCTGCATCTTTTGCAGTGAGCATAATGATTGGAACTTGTGAAGTTGTGCGAATTGTTCGGCACACATCCACTCCAGAAACTTCTGGAATCATCAGGTCGAGCAGAATTAAGTCTGCACCTTCTTTTGCAAAGATATTGAGTGCAGCACGGCCATCTTCGGCAACACTTACTTCAAAACCCTCTTTTCCAAGTAGGAAAGCCAATGCTTCAGAAAATGATGATTCGTCTTCAACGATAAGTATCTTTGTCATTCAACGCTCTCCATAGGTGATTCATAGATGGGTAGTCGGATTGAAAAAGTACTTCCGACGTTTTCGACGCTCCATACCTTTACTTCACCGCCATGCTTTGCTGCAACGTGCTTAACGATTGAAAGACCTAACCCGGTTCCACCTGTTTGGCGTGAACGTGCTGGATCGACACGATAGAACCGTTCAAAGATACGATCTTGTTCTAACTCTGAGATTCCAATTCCCTGATCTGTAACGGAAATATCAAGGATTCCAGATTCACTGACGGTTGTGACAGAAACTTTGGTGTTTTCAGGTGAATAGTTGATGGCATTTTCAACCAAGTTATGAACTGCCATAATTAATTGGTCACGATCACCTAACACAAGGGCATCACTGTTTTCACGATAATTTACAGTGATATTGCGACTATCAGCAGTGATTTGACATTGATCAATTGCTTCTCTGATGACATATTCAACGCTTACTTCAGCAGCAAGTTGTAATGGATCAGAATCTTGCACACGAGATAAGTCAATGATCTCTTGGACTAAGTCCGTTAAGCGCTTTGCCTCTGATTGCATACGGGTTGCGAATTTAACAACTGATACTGGATCATCTTTTGAACCAAGAACAGCTTCGCTCAAGAGGGAGAGTGCTCCAATGGGAGTTTTCAACTCATGTGAAATATTGGCAACAAAATCTCTACGTACATCATGAACGCGCTGGGCTTCACTCTCATCGCTGATGAGAACTAAAACTAAGTCATCTTTAGTTAAGGGGAGTACTTTCACAGTCAGCTCGTGCTTGCCTTCGCCAATTGGTCCACGGGGAATTTCAATCGTTCCAACTTGCTGATTGTGTGTGCGACGAACTACACGAACTGTTGCTAATAATTCAGAGCTTTGAATTCGACCATCCTTGAGAATCCCTAACGTCTCAACACCAGGGGTGATAAATAAAGGAATTTCACCAGGGGCTAAAATCATGGAATCGCCTTCTAGAAGATTTAATGTCTCAAGGAGCATTTCGGGCAAGATTCTAGGTTCTGGGGCCTCTAAATCTCGGCGCAAGAACTTCACAGGTCTCACTCTATAGGCTCAAATCCCCAGTTTACCGTCCGTTCACCTAACTAATGGACTCTATTCACTACCTCCACATAGGTTTAGCCCATGGCCCTGATTAGATCTGTATTCCAAGATGAACTAGACAACGTATCGCAGTCTCTGGTCGACCTTACTGCGATGGTTGCTTCTTCAATGACAAAGGCAACGACTGCCATTCTTTCCTGCGACTTAAAACTTGCTGAGGAAGTTATTGCAACCGATGTCAAGATCGATGATTACCAGCACGAAACGGATTTTCGCATCATTGACATTATTGCAAGGCAGCAGCCAGTAGCTTCAGATTTGCGTGCTCTCGTTACTGCTCTGCGCATGGGATCAGATTTAGAGCGCATGGGAGATCTTTCCCACCACGTTGCCAAGGTTGCTCGCTTGCGTCACCCCAACGCTGCAGTTCCACCTGAGCTAGTTGCAATCATTCAAGCAATGGGAGTTTCAGCAGTTGCAATCACTGAAAAGACGGGTGTTGTAATCGCTACCCGCAATACCGAAATGGCTCTTGAAATCGAGCGCGATGATGATGTGATGGATGACCTTCACCGTAAGCTAATTGCAGTATTAATTGAGCCAACATGGAAGCATGGAATCGAAACTGCAATTGATTTAACTCTGCTCGGTCGCTACTACGAGCGATATGCAGATCACGCAGTGTCAATTTCTCGGCGAGTGTATTTCCTGGTAACAGGAGAATACGCCTCGTAATTTGCTTGTTTCACCAGCGTTTTAGGCCTACTGCTTGGGATTATCGCAGCTATTTGTGATTGTTTTATTCTTTGATTTAGGTAAAGATAATGGCCACTGAGTAGAGCGCCATTCAAACCAACCACAGATTGGAAACTAATGTCATCGATTGCAGAGATTGCCGCAGCTTATGAAAAGGCTACAAATGAGTTTTTAACTATTGCCACCAATGTTCCTGAATCAAAGCTAGATCTGTGCGTGGGGGAGGATTGGAGTTCTCGCCAAGTTATTCACCACTGCGCTGATAGTGAGGCGCAGTCTTTTGCACGCCTCAAGCGTTTAGTTGCAGAACCTGGATCTGCTATTCAAGGTTATGACGAGGGTGCTTGGGGTAAGAATCCAACTCTTGGATATACCGTTTTGCCAGTTCAGACATCGATAGAAGTCTTTAAAGCAGTACGTGCTGGCTCATTAGAAATCATCAAGCGCCTTGCTCCAGAGCAGTTAAAGAACTTTTGCATTCACTCAGAGCGCGGAGAGTTCTCACTTGAACAATGGCTTAAGGCTTATACCCGCCATGCCATTGAGCATGCAGATCAGATAACGAAGAACTTAGCTCTGTAGTTTCGCGCACTAGGCTGGCGCGCATGAAATCTCTGGGTCCTGCCTTTAATCGCATGTGGGGCGCCAGTGTGCTGACAAACCTGGCCGATGGAGTTTTAATCGCCGCCGCTCCACTTCTTGCTGTTTCGCTTACTAAAAATCCAGTCCTTATTTCGGCCATAAGTGCGTTAGTAATGCTGCCATGGCTTTTATTTGCCATTCCTATCGGTGCCATCGTTGATCGAGTTGATCGTAGGTTCTTATTGGCAGGGGCTAATTCAATCCGCTGTGTTATCGCAGCCCTTATTGCCCTAGCAATTTCAACTAATACCATCACTATTTACTGGCTTCTTCTAGCAACATTTCTGATTGGAATTTGTGAAGTAACCGCTGATACAACATCGCAATCCCTGATTCCCCAGATTCTAGATAAGAGCCAGTTTGAGAGGGGTAATTCTAGATTTCAAATATCTGAGACCGTCATTCAAGGATTTATTGGAACCCCAATAAGTGGTTTTCTATATGCCCTAGCTATTTATCTACCCTTTGTTATTAACAGCCTAGGGTTCTTAGTGGCGGCAGTTTTAGCCGCATCCATTCCAGTTAAGTTTTTGCAAGATATTCGCAGTGAGGAAAGTGCTGATAAGAAACCAGATTTCATAGCTGAAATGAAGTTTGGAATTAACTATCTTTATAACAACAAGCCTCTACTAAGACTGGTTGTGACAACGGCCAGTATTGGTCTGTGTTACTCCATGGCCACATCCACAATTATCTTGTTTATCTTAAATGAATTAAATCTCAAGCCTTCACTCTTCGGTCTGGCTTTAACAATCATAGGATCTGGAGCAATTCTGGGTGGGCTATTGGCCCCTAAGTTATCTTCCAAGTTTGGGCGCAGCACAGTTATGGCCTTTTGCATTTTTATGAGTTCTTTTCTCCTGTTGCTTGAAGGATTTTCACCCAATATCTATGTCTATGTTGCCCTAGCCACTTTTGGTTCTTTCACCATCTCCATCTGGAATATTCTGATAATGGCAACGTATCAAAGCGTCATTCCTGCCCACCTCTTTGGACGCATTCACGGCACACGCCGCACAATCGTGTGGGGATTAATGCCCTTTGGATCTCTGTTAGGCGGGTTCTTAGCTAGAGGGGGATTACGCATTCCTTTATTTATCGGTGGAACGATTGCAACAGTGATTGCTCTGTTCTCCTTGAGATTTCTGCTCCATGGACTCAACACCGCCACAATCGAGGAGGCCAGTGAGAAGGGGTAAAAATCACCCCCTGGCCAGAGCCCTAGACCTCTTTTATTACGAACATCGTTACAAATCCCACGCTCATGCAAATCGTTCTCCTGTTGCGCTAATACGCTCAAATCGGGCAGACTCTCACCACCAAAAGCGCCTATGGGGCAGGTCGACTCTCCACAGACGCTTTTACTTATCCCTCGAGGAGGATCTATGAAGTTCACACGTAGCGCAAAGTTTGCGCTTGCAGCTGCAGCAACAGCGGCGTTGGCAGTATCACTGCTTACACCAGCTCAAGCTGCAACTCGTTCAAC
>Ga0209299_1002063_pt1 | contig 10891 bp, 7 predicted proteins | sample S_140806_MF_Meta_FD_187326 | JGI IMG/M metagenome (GOLD analysis project Ga0209299, IMG submission 187326) | Freshwater microbial communities from Lake Simoncouche, Canada to study carbon cycling - S_140806_MF_MetaG (SPAdes) (version 2) | ecosystem: Environmental > Aquatic > Freshwater > Lake ...
GTCGAAGTGGCTGGTGCGCCGAAGGGCGGTGTCGCTCAGGAAGCCAGGGTCGAAGTAGAGCGGCCAGCGCAGGGCCAGCACCAACCAGGTCTGGGCCCCGGGGTTGCCGGGGAGTGAGGCCAGCAGCGAAGCCCAGCGCTGCTCCTGAACCTCGGCGAAGCTGACCGCATCCTCCCGCGACATGCCCGTGGCGGGATTGGAGTAGTGAAGCGGCGGATAGGGCATCCCCACGGTGGCGGCCTCCCCGTAGCCGAGTCCGTGGCGGCGGCAGAGGTGCCCAGCGGCGCCCATGAACACGTGGGCATGGCTGTCGCCGGCGAAGAGCAGCCGACCCTGGCCCGGGACAGAACAGTCCGGTCGTTCGTCGGCGGCGGGGGCTGAGGGGACGCCCTGGGCGGCAGGGGGGGCACCCCGGAAAAGGAGCGCGCTGCCTTGCCGGGTGAGCCCCTGGAGCAGCCCCGATCCGATCGCCGCCAGCATCAGGCCCGTGGCCACCACCTGCCAACGCTCCGGCCACCAGGGGGAGCGCCGCAGCGGCTCCTCCACCCAGCGCCAGGACACCACCGCCAGCGCCAGCATCAGCCCCACCAGCAGGGGGATCGTGGTGGCGTTCACGCCCACGGTCCAGCGGGCCAGGGTGAGCACGCTCCAGTGCCACAGGTAGAGGGAATAGGAGATCAGCCCGAGGAAAACCAGGGGTGGGCGGCTGAGCAGGCCATGGGCGGCGGTGCCGGGTCGAAGCGAGGCCAGCAGCAGGGCCGTGAGGGTCACCGCGGCGGCCACCGGCACCACCCCGAAGGGCAGCGGCAGGGCGGTCACGGCGACCAGGGCCAGCAGGGCTGCCAGTGGAACCGGCAGGGGAATCGGCGCGGCGATCCTGCCCCTGGCGGCAGGGGCGGCCGCCGCCTGGGCGGGGGGGGCGCCCGGCTTCGGGGCGGCGGGGTGGCGGAGGGCCAGGGTGAGCCACAGCAGGCAGCCCACCCCCAGCTCCCAGAACCTTCCGGGCAGCAGGAAGAACGCCGCCGGCACATCGACACCGAGCTGGTGCACAAAAACCCCAAACGACGCGACCACCAGCGGGATCAACAGCCAGAGCAGACGCCGGCTGCCATCGCGCCCCTCGCGGGCAAATCCGCTGAACCACACCAGCAGCGGGAAGAGCAGATAGAACTGCTCCTCCACCCCCAGCGTCCAGGTCTGGGTGAAGGGGTTGAGTTCGGCGGCGGGACGGAAGTAATCCACCGCCAGCTTGTGGAGGATCAGGTTGGAGGTGCCAAACAGGGCTCGCCAGCCGACACCGAGCATCTGGCCCGGATCGGGATTCACCAGGCAGAGGGCCACCGCCGTGATCAGCACACAGAGCAGCAGGGCGGGCAGCAGGCGCCGGATGCGGCGGCCATAGAAGCCCAGCATCAGATCGCCCAGGCCGCTGGCGGGCCTTTGGGCCAGGGAACCGGTGATCACGAAGCCCGAGATCACGAAGAACACATCCACCCCCAGGTAGCCGCCGGGCAGCAGGCGAGGGTTCAGGTGGTGCACGATCACTGCCAGCACCGCCACGGCCCGCAGTCCATCGATTTCGGGGCGGTAGGGGGCCGGGGCGTCGGGTCTTTGGCTGTTCCCGGGGCGGTCGGTTGCGTGGGGGGCCACAGCTGGGCTTGGGCTCACAGCATCCCGTTGCGATCCGGGCCGGACCTTATCAGGCTTCTGAGGTTTGCAGGGCCCTGGTGCATTCAGACCTCAGGGGCGTTGGCACTGTCGCCGGCTCCCAACGGAGTCGGGGGCCGCTCAGTGGCCGGATCGAGGGGCGCGGCGGCCAGCAGGTCTTCGATCTCGCAGACCGGGAAGCGGTTGATCGCCTTGAGGGCACGGCGGGAATTGGTGCGCAGCTGCTCGCTGATCGCCTCGCAGTAGGGAATCTGGGCGAGCAGATCAACGGTGCGTCGCAGCACCCGCACCACATCGCCCTCATCGAGGGAGGTGGCGGCGATCACCTCCCCCCAGCTGGCTCCCTTCGCCCAGGCATGAACCAGGCCCGTGAGTTCAGGCTCCCACCACACCGGAACCACCACCGAGCGCTGCTCCTGTTGGCGCTGCAGCTCGCGTCTCAAGCCGCGCAGGTCGTGGAGGGCTTCCTCGGCGGCGGGCGGCGGTGGCCAGGCGCACCAGAGGTCGGGGCGGTTCACCTCGGTGGAGATCGCCTCGAGCACGGCCGCCAGTTCGGCTGGATCCAGCTCATCCAGGTGGCCGCTCATCAGGGCCAGGCCCAGCCAGAGCTCGTTGTCGCCCCGCAGGGCCGCCACGGTGCGCCCCACCTCGGTGGGATCGAGGCCCTCCTCACCATCGAGGCCGCCGAAGAAGCGCAGGATGTCGATTAGGGAAAGAAAGGTATCCCAGTGGCGATTGGCGCGGAAGTGCAGCAGGCGCTGGCGCTCTTCCAGTTCCGCCTCCAGCTCCTCGGTGCGGCGGCGGTGCCTCTTGAGCTGTTTGCGGTCGCCCCAGCGGTGGGCGGGGTGCTGCTCGATCGCCGCCTCCAACTCCCGCACCAGCAGGTCCTGGGTCTGCACCTCACCGGCCAGGTCGTAGCGGGGGGTGTGCATGTCGTGGCGGCGGGCCATCGAGGCCACCGCCAAGGCCAGGCCGCCGCTCTCTTGGTTGCCGTGGCGCAGTTCGCCAGCGTGCCGCAATTCGGGCGCCTCCAGCTGGGACACCTGCAGGCAGCTCAGTTCGGCATGGAGGCTCACCACCGCCGAACAGGGCAGCAGGATCCACACGTTCTCGTCGGTGAGGCAAAGCAGCAGCGGGAACTGGCCGGAGCCCTGCACCTTCTCCACCACCACCGCCGGGGTCACCCGGCCCTTGAGCTGGGGCGCCTTCACGCTCACCAGGGTGCCCTCGCTGGCGAACTGGAGTGCCAAGGTGAGCTCGTGGGCCAGGGTTTCCTCGGCCTGCTGCTGCAGGATCCGCAGTAGGCGCCGCTCCTCCCGCAGTCGGCCCCGCTCCTTCTCATAGTCCTCGAAGTCATCCCAGGGCACATCACCGCCGCTGCTTTCCAGGGAGGCGAGCTGGGCGGAGAGTTCGGCGATGCGGGCCTCATCGTCGGCCAGATCGAGGGTGGCGAGGTAGCGGCCGAAGCTGCGCTCCACCAGTTCCTTCGCCTTGGCCAGGTCGTAGCGCTGCAGCAGGTTGAGCACCATGCCGTAGCTCGGGGTGAACTGGCTCACCAGCGGATCGGCGGGTGCGGTGGCCAGGGTGCCGGCCTCCCGCACCCCCTCGAAGCGGCTCTGCACCGTCACCACATAGCCCTGGGAATCGAGGCCGCGGCGGCCGGCCCGGCCGGCCATCTGCAGGAATTCACTACCCATCAGCGGCCGGTGGCCCCGCTCGGTGCGCTTCGACAGCGCCGAGATCACGGTGGTGCGGGCCGGCATGTTGATGCCCGCCGCCAGGGTTTCGGTGGCGAACACCACTTTGATCAGCCCCTGCTGGAACAGCTCCTCGATCAATTCCTTCCAGGCCGGCAGCACGCCGGCGTGGTGGGCGGCGATACCGCGCAGCAGGGGATCGGCATGGCCCTCGCGCACCGCCTCAGGGGTGGCGGCCACGAAGGCATCGAGCCGCACGCGGATGCGTGCCTGCTCGGCGGGAGTCACCAGGCACACCTTGCCGAGGTCGCGCACCGACTTGTCGCAACCACGGCGACTGAAGATGAAATAGATGGCCGGCAGCATCTCGCGCTCCGCCATCTGGGCCACCACAAAGCCGATCGGTGGCGCCTCGGGCTGGGGCGGCCTGGCTTCCTTCGGCCCCTTGCGGCGGGTGGTTTTGGGGGGCCGCCACACCTTGCAGTTGGGATGGAGGCCGGTGCCCTCGTCGTTGAGCAGGGGGTGGAGTCCCTTGGCGCTGCAGAAGCTGAAGGCCAGTGGCACCGGCCGGAAATCGCTGAACACCAGCCGGGAGGGGCCATGCACCCGCTCGATCCAGTCGGTGAGCTGACCGGCATTGGCCACCGTGGCCGAGAGGGCCACCAGCTGCACCGAGGGGGGGCAATGGATGATCGATTCCTCCCAGACCGTGCCGCGCTGGGAGTCGTTCATGTAGTGGCACTCGTCAAGCACCACCGCCTCCACGTCATGGAGTGGGTCATCGGCCTCGCGATCGATCTCCGCATAGAGCATGTTGCGGAAGATCTCGGTGGTCATCACCACCACGCGGGCCTCGCGATTGAGGCTCAGGTCACCGGTGAGCAGGCCCACGTTCTCGGCACCGAATTGGTGGCGGAAATCACGCAGCTTCTGGTTGGAAAGAGCCTTGAGCGGGGTGGTGTAAAACACCTTGCGCCCGTGGGCCAGGGCCCGGTAAATGGCGTACTCGCCCACCAGCGTCTTGCCGGAGCCGGTGGGGGCGCTCACCACCACCGAGTGGCCGATATTCAGCGCATCGATCGCCTCCATCTGGAAGGGATCGAGCGGAAAGGGGAAGAGCTCGCCCAGGGGCGGCACGGAGCCGGTGGTGGGGCGCTCGGGCATGGGCTGATCCTATGGGGTGGGTGCCCGGCTCCCGATCAAGCAGCAAGGGCCTGCCCTCGGGCGGCGATGCAAACAGGCTCCCGCTGTAGGGCTCCAGCGAGGTAGAAAGGCCGATTGACCGTTTCGCCGGCTGTGAAGCTGCTCACTGACGTGTCGTCAGCGGCGCCGTGGCCGTTTCCCGTGGCAGGCTTCTGAGCAAAACGGCAAGCCGATCACCATCTTTTCGCCGTTTCCCGCTGTCACCGATTTTCCTCCATGGCGGATTCCACGGTTGATGCGTTGGTTGATGTGGTGGTGGTGGGTGCCGGCCTCTCCGGCCTGGTCTGCGCCCGGGAGCTGAGGCGCCAGGGGCTGGCGGTGCAGGTGCTGGAGGCCCGGGACAGCGCCGGTGGGCGGATGCGGGGCCACACCAGTGGTCTGGGCCTGCGGCTGGATCTGGGCGGCCAGTGGGTGGGCGCTACCCACCACCGCCTGCTCGCTTTGCTGGAGGAGTTCGGCCTGCGCCGCTTCCCCACCTATTACGACGGCGAGGGGCTGTTCCACTGGAATGGAGCCGCGCACAGAGCCGGCGTCGAACACGACTACTGCTCGAGCCTGCTGTTCTTCCGCCCCGGGGAGCTGGGTCTGCCGGCCGATGAGGTGGCCGCCACGCTGGAGCTGCAGCGGCGCTTTCAGGAGTTGGTGGCTCGGGTGCCCCCCCGGGCGCCCTGGACCGCCCCGGAGGCCGAGGCGCTGGATCGGCTGAGCATCGCGGGCTGGCTGGAGCGGCAGGGGGCGGGGGAACTGGCTCGCTATCCCTTCGCCTGGCTCACGCGCATGGGCGGCTCCGGTGGCTTCGAGCCCCATGAGAGCTCCCTGCTCCACCTGGCCTGGACCCAGGCCGTGGCCCCCCAGCACGAAACCCCGGAGGCCTGGCTGGTGCAGGGGGGGGCCGCCCAGGTGGCGGAGCGGCTGGCCGCCGAGTTGGGGGAGGCGCTGCGGCTGAGGGCCCCGGTGCGGGCGATCGAGCAGCAGGGAGGTGGTGGGGTCCGCGTGACCCACGGAGCCAGCGCGGTGGTGCGGGCGGCGGCGGCGGTGGTGGCCATCCCGCCGCCGATGCGGCTGGGCATTCACTTCGATCCGTGCCTGCCGCCGGAATGGCTGGGGCTGCTGCAGCGCTCGCCGATGGGCTCGATGGTGAAGGTGCTGGCGCTCTATCCGCGCCCGTTCTGGCGGGAACGGGGGCTCAACGGCCTGGGCATCGGCAACCTGCCCACCCTGGAGCTCACCGTTGACAGCTCCCCACCCGGCGGGCCCGGCATTCTCACGGGCTTCATCGCCGGGGAGCGCGCCGTGCGCTGGCAGCGCCTGGGCGAGGCGGAGCGCCGCAGGGCCGTTCTGCAGGACCTGGAGTGCTGGTGGGGAGCCGAGGCGGCCGAGCCCGCCGATCTGGTGCTTCACAACTGGAATGCCGAGGGCTGGAGTGGCGGTGCCTTCACCTCCTTCCTGACCCCCGGCGCCTGGACCACCTACGGCTCGATCGCTCAGGAGCCCCATGGCCGGGTGGTGTGGGCCGGCACCGAGGCCGCCAGCCGCTGGCCCGGGTACTTCGAGGGGGCGATCGAGGCGGGTCTGGCGGCTGCCGGCCGCGTGCGAGTGCTGCTGGGGGGAGCCGGCAGCGGGCCCCTTAGCCGTTGAGCTCTCGCTTGAGGTGGAAGTAAAGGTGGTTGGGATCCTTGTACTGTCGAGGCAGGCAATGATGCAGCTTCTCGAGGCGATGCCAACAGACGCTCCGCTGAATCTGCTTAAGGGTTTTCTCTTCCCGGATCAGAATGCGCAGGGCCTTGCAGTACAGCGGAAAACTGGCTTCCAATTCGCCGATCGTCAGGGCGGTCGTGAAGATTGCCTGGCTCATGGCAGCACCGTTTCGGACGCATCAAATCATCGATGCGCTACCCGGTTGGGCGAAGCCCCCACTTGGGGGTAATCGATCCTCAGGCGGGCTGGGTCGCCGTGAAGGCATAACGGGTGTGGAGCTTCGTGCTGGCGCCGGGGAGTAGCTCAAGTTTGCGGTCGCCGCTGATCAGGGCCTGCCGCGGTGCACTCCAGGGTTCGATGCACACCATCGCCCGCGGTGGCTCCGTCCAGAGCACCACCAGGTCAAGGGGGTGACTCAGCTGCAGTTCAAGGCTGGTTCCGGCGGCCCCATCCACCAGCCGCACCGGGCCCGTGGGCCGCACCAGCAGGTCGATGCCGGTGGCCAGATTCTCCATTTGTTCTGCGGTGGAGGCGTCCGCCATGGTGAGGTGGTTGAGGCACTGGGCTGGCAAGCCCTCGAATTGCACGCTCTCCAGGCTGGAGAGATTGAAGTAGGGGTGCAGCCCGAAGCTGAAGGGCATGGTGTCGCTGCCCCGGTTTTCCACGGTGGCGGTGATCTCCAGGGCCCCGGGTGCCAGTCGCACCTCCATGGTGATCAGGAAGCTGAAGGGGTAAGACTTGAATGTTTCAGGGCTTTCCTCCAACTGCAATTGCACGCCAGCTCCGTCCGGCAGGGCTTCCAGGTGCCAGGGCAGTTGGCGCGCAAAGCCGTGCTGGCCGAGCTTGAATTCACCCTGAGGCAGGGGAAGCCGGTTGTCCGGCAGGCCTCCGGTGATCGGGAAGAGCACCGGAAAGCCCCCGCGCACCGATTGGGAAGGGTCGAGAAAGCGCTCGAGATCGAGGTAAACCACCTCGTGACCGGCGCAACGCCAGCCGCTGATCAGCCCCCCGCGTTCGGGCACAACCCGCAGGACATCACCGCTGGCAGGATCGCTGAATTCCCAGTGGGGATAGGGAGTTTCCTGTTGGATCAGGGGCATGCGATGGCCTTCCGGTTCGGAATCCCCACCACTCTGCTGCATCGGACCTGGAAGGGTTGGCCCGAACCGGAACCGTGATCAATCGTGAACCCTGCTGCCGTTCAGATCTGCACCATGCCGCAGCGCATTCCCTTCAGCACAGCCTGCAGCCGGTTATGCACGTTGAGCGTTTGCAGGAGCCGCTTGGTGTAAGTGTGGGCGGTTTCATTGCTCACCACCAGCCGCTTGGCGATCTCCCGGTCGCTGAGGCCACTGGCGAGCAGGTCGAGCACCTCATAGTCGCGGGGGGTGAGCCTGGGACAGCTCAGATAGGGCAAGATGCCTCTCCTTAGGGAGGGGCTGCGGTAGGAGTGACCGCCCAGCACGGCCATCACGGCGGCCCGCAGTGGCTGCTGATCACCCACAAAGTCGGCTTCGGCCACCACGGCTTCCAGCCACGGGGCTTCGCTGCACTCGGCAGGAATCGCATCCCCCAGCGCCAGGATCACGGTGTGGAGCTTGGGGTGGAGCTGGCGGGCTTCACGCACCAGATCAAAACCGTTGCCGCTTTCCAGGAAATCGGTGCAGACCAGCAGCTCGTAGGGATCGTCGGCTTCCGCCGCCAGATAGCCGAGGCAGGCCTCCTGTTCGGTGATGGCGCAGGTGATGCGCGAAGACCCGCCGAAGCTCCGGCACAGGGAACGCAGCAAAAAGCGGCCCTTCGCCGCCACCGCGACACGGCCTTGGATTTCGATCGATTCCAGGCCTTCCTCTTGAGTCCCCTTGTCGGCAGTGGCCAGAAAGGGTGTGAGGTCCATGCGCAGGCATTGCCCCAGGTTGGGACGCGAAGTAGGCCATCCGCAACACTAGGTCTGGAGAGGCCTGCCCTGAAGCGATCGCGTTTCAGTCGTCGTAGACGCGGCAGTTGATGTCGGAGGGGTTGAGATCACAAAACACCTCAAAGGGTGACGGGGCCTCGGCCTCCTCGGGGTGGCGCTGCTGGAACGCCTCCAGTTCCCTGATTTGCTCCTCAATCTTGCTGGCGATCGCCGACTCCCCTTTGGCCTGGGCTTCTGTCAGGGCAAGGCGATAGGTCTGGAGCTGGTCTCCAATGGTGGCCATGGCACGAAGCCCCGGCAGGGGCCCAAAGGGCCCGGTGAATGTAACCCTGCCGGATCCCTGCTCCGGCCACCCGACCCGGGGGCCCATCGTGTTTCTGGATGCGTCACGGTGACAGGGTGGTGCGGTCCCGCAGGAGAGATTCCATGGCCGACGCTCCCTATCTCGTTGCCCTGGCCCTGGTGGAGTTTGCGGGCAAGCGTGCCCTGCCGCTCACCGGCAAATCCCAGACGGCCGCGGCTGCCGATGCCCCCGATCCCGGCGATGACGGTCGCACCTTGGCGTTGGAATTGCTGCTGCGCCTGTGGCAACGCAGCGAGGAGGGCCCACTGCAACGGGCCGCGGGGGAGGCCAGCCTGCTGCTGCTGGAACTGCCGATGGAGTTGATGAGCGAAAAGTTGCCGCTGCTCAAGGCGAATTGGATCGCCGGCGGCGACACGGCGTCGTTGCTCCACAGCCTGGAGGGCCTGGTGATCCGGGCCTGGCGGATCACGATCGCCAAGTACGAGCCCGTGAGCTTCGTCGCCTGGCCCTGAACGCCCGTTGGCCATCGCTGATGCTGCCTTGGATCGGTTTGGAGCCTTTCCGGCTTCTCCCTGCGACTTAGGAGCCCAGAGCCCCTGCCTCCAACCTCCGCGAAGAGGGCCGATTGTTCCCCCCCGGTTAAGGCCTAGACCCTGCCGGAGAGAACCACCACGGCCAGCAGCAGGGCCACCAATACCAATTCGCCGAGGATCGTTTGCATCGGCCTCACCTGATCCCAGCTCAAACATCATTCTCGGTAGACACTCCCTGCTCCGGCGCCCCCCAAGCGGGGGCAAACCAAGCCTCCCCCGATCGGGACCGTGCTGTAGCGAACCATGAAGGCAGTTTCTCAAGCAGCCTCCGTTCCTGCAGGTTGGGATTAGCACCTCGACGGGCAGGCCATGGCGTCAACCTTCACGCCCTCGGCGCCCACGGCTTCAGCCCAGGCCTGGTTGGAGTCGTTCGCGGCGGCGTTGGCTCAGGGCGATCCCCAGGCCGCAGTGGTCCTGTTCGGCCCGGAGTGTTTCTGGCGCGATCTGGTGGCCTTCACCTGGAATCTGCGCACCGAGGAGGGGCCGGAAGCCATCGCCTTGATGCTGGAAGCCCGCCTCGCGGATGTGGCGCCCAGCGCCTTCGCCCTGCGCGGCGAGGCCAGCGAGAGCCAAGGCGTGGTGGAGGCCTGGTTCGACTTCGAAACCCGTGTGGCCCGCTGCAGCGGCCATCTGCGCCTGCGCGAGGGCCGCGCCTGGACCCTGCTCACCGCCATGGAGGAACTCAAGGGCCACGAGCAGAGGGTGCGCGAGCGAAGGCCGGTGGGGGCGGAGCACGGCGTGCATCCCGGCCGGCTCTCCTGGGCGGAGCGGCGCCATCAGGAGTGCCAGGAGCTCGGCACCAACCAGCAACCCGAAGTGGTGATCGTGGGTGGCGGCCAGGCCGGGCTCACGCTGGCGGCGCGCCTGCGCCATCTGGAGGTGCCCACTTTGGTGCTGGAGAAACAGGCCCGCCCGGGCGATCACTGGCGCCGGCGCTACAAGAGTCTCTGCCTGCATGACCCGGTTCACTACTGCCACTTCCCCTATCTGCCCTTCCCCGAGGGCTGGCCCCTCTACACCCCCAAAGATCAGCTGGCCGACTGGATGGAGGCCTATGTGAGCGTGCTGGGCCTCAACGTCTGGGGTGGGTCACCGGCCCACAGCGCCCGCTTCGATGCCCAGGAGGGGCGCTGGCAGGTCACGACCGAACGCGACGGCCAGCCTGTCGTGCTCAGGCCGCGCCACCTGGTGATGGCGTTGGGGGTGTCGGGCTACCCGAGCGTGCCGCCGATCCCCGGAGCCGAGAACTTCGCCGGCGATCAACACCACTCCAGCGCCCATCCCGGACCGGATGCCTATCAGGGAAAGCACTGCATCGTGGTGGGCTCCAACAACTCCGCCCACGACATCGCCGCCGCCCTCTGGGAAGCCGGGGCTGCAGAAGTCACGATGCTGCAGCGCAGCTCCACCCTGGTGGCGCCGATGCCGGCGCTGGCCAAATATGCCTTCGCCGGTTCCTATTCCGAGCAGGCCCTGGAGCAGGGCATCACGCCGGATCAATCGGACATGACGACCGCCTCGATCCCCTATCGATTGCTGCCGCGCTGGCAGAAGCCGATCTACGACGCCATGCGCCGCGATTATGCCGATCTCTATAGCCGCCTGGAGGCCGCCGGTTTTCAGCTCGATTTCGGTGCGGATGACTCGGGCGTGTTCATGAAGTTCCTTCGGCGCGGATCCGGCTACTACCTCGATGTGGGGGCCTCGGAGCTCGTGGCCGATGGCCGCATCCGGCTGCGCAGCGGCGTGCAGATCGAGCGGCTCACCGAGACCACGGCGGTGCTCAGCGATGGCAGCGCCCTTCAGGCCG
>Ga0209299_1002069_pt1 | contig 10857 bp, 11 predicted proteins | sample S_140806_MF_Meta_FD_187326 | JGI IMG/M metagenome (GOLD analysis project Ga0209299, IMG submission 187326) | Freshwater microbial communities from Lake Simoncouche, Canada to study carbon cycling - S_140806_MF_MetaG (SPAdes) (version 2) | ecosystem: Environmental > Aquatic > Freshwater > Lake ...
AGCGATGCCCCGTCTTGGTCTCGGCCCCATCCCCATGGCTCTCGAAGCTCCCGACCTCGATCACCTCCGCATCGGCCTCCACCTCCCCAGGTAGCCGGTCGATGTGCCACACCTCATGGCCCCGCAGACCGTAGGTGGCGATCACGGCCATCACCCAACCCCTCAAAGGCTCGCTTTGCTGGAGTTGATCCAACCAGACTTCGATGTCATCGGTACGGGGGATGAAACGGGGCGCGGGTGCGCGCAGCTTGCCGGCACTTTTCTTGAGCTGGTCGAGCCTGGCCCTCAGTTCCGGCGTGGCAATCGCGATGCCACGTTGGGCCAGATAATTCACCATCTGGATCACGCCATAGAAGCCCTTGCTGTTGTATGGCCTGCGGATCAGCTGACTGCTGCGGTCCTCTCGCCAGAGCTGCAGCGTCGCCGGCGTGTACAAGCAGAACTCCTCCAGAGCCCTGGTTGTGGCGATCTGGTCGGCAGCAAAGGTGCGGCCGAAATAGCCGTTTGGCTTGAAGCAGGTGAAGGGATTGCGATCGCGCGCCTTGGGGCCCCCGGGCGCGATCCAGGCCTGGACCTCAGCGCAGATCTCCCCCCAGCGCTGGTGCTTCTGGATAGGGGCTTGGCCATGGGCGGCCTCCAGAACCTCCCAGCTCAGGGCCGGACCACCCCGGACGGCCCGCTCATGGGCCCGGAGAAGCAGTTCGGCCAGGTCCCAGCAGGCCTGATCGTCATCCAGCCGGAAGGCGCGGGCGGCCTGTTGGCGCCGGGGCGGCAGGGTGTCGTACACCTGGATGTAGGGGCTTCTGGAGGCCTGCTTGATCCGGTAGCGGCAGCCCGCAGCCTGGAGGCGCAGCTGGGCCTGACTGAACGTGTCCTTGGCACGCATGGCAGGGGGGCGGTCTCGACGCCAAAGTCTCGCCAAAGCGTGAGGAACTTTGTTCCTCAAAACCGCTACGCACGGGGTCGCCTGGCTACGGACTGGTACAGCTGCCGCACTGGACTAGCCGCTCCAAAAGCCTTGCCCCAACTGGCTTTTGAGCCAGAATTCAGGCTGTGTCTGGAATGGGTCGCCTGAGATTCGAACTCAGGACCAATCGGTTAAAAGCCGAATGCTCTACCGCTGAGCTAGCGACCCGAAGACCCCCGAACAACGACCGATCGAAGCCGGCCAAGACCGGATCAAGGTCGCCCCATGGGGCTTTAAAGGAAAGTATCACCCGGAGGGTCAGACCCGCTACAGGCTCCGTGTAGACGGTATGGCCAACCTGACTGGGGGCGCACGACTTTGGCGAAGCCCCGTCAGGAGTCCTGGCGAGAATGGGGCTCGTCGACCGGCCCCATGGACACCCACCCCTCACCCGATCTCTCACCCGACCATCCCCACGCCACCTGGTCCGAGCCGGTGGTGCATCCCGAGGCCTGGGTGGCCGCCTCGGCCGTGCTGATCGGGGATGTGCGGCTGGAGGCCGGCGCCAGCCTCTGGCCCACGGCAGTGGCCCGGGCCGACCTCTGCCCGATCGTGGTGGGGGAGGGCAGCAACGTCCAGGACGGCGCGGTGCTGCATGGGGATCCAGGCCAGCCGGTGTTGATCGGAGCCGATGTGACGATCGGCCACCGGGCCGTGATCCATGGGGCCACCTTGGAGGACGGCTGTCTGATCGGCATCGGTGCGGTGGTGCTCAATGGCGTCACGGTGGGGGCGGGGGCGCTGGTGGCGGCGGGTTCGGTGGTGACCCGTGATGTGCCTCCGGGCACCCTGGTGATGGGAGCGCCGGCTCAGGCGAAACGGGAGCTGGGCGCCGAAGCGATCGAGGGACAGCGCCAGCACGCCAGGCGCTACCGGCAGCTGGCCATGGCCCACGCCGCCCGCGAGGGTGGTCAGCACTGCGGCGTCTCAGGCGTTTGATCAGGCTTGGCCACTGGGGGCTCAGCTGCAGGATGGGTATCTCAAGGAGGACGCCGAGCCCTGTCACCGGCTTCCCACCTCAGCGGTCAGAGGCTCGCAGGTTTCCATCGGTTGGTGGCGAGCACGAGCTGAGAATCCGGGCTGCCGCTGGTCAGCGTTCGCGGAAACGCCTGGGCCGGGAGGGTCCTGGCTGAACCGGTCCTGACTGGCCCAGTCCGGGTTGGCCATTGCGTCGAAATCGATCGATTGCCTCCCGGCGGCGCAGAGCACCAGGGCCGTTCCTTAAGATCAACCAACAACGCTTCCCAGTCGCCATGGACCTCAGGCTCATCCTGGTTGCCGCCCCGATCCTGCTGGCCGCCAGCTGGGCCGTCTTCCACATCGGCCGTGCCGCCGTGGGTCAGCTGCAGCTCTTCATCAAGCGGGCCGCCTGAGGCTCGGGCCCCTGACGGGGCTATCGAAGGGATCGCTTGTGGATCGAACGCGGGACCCACGTCACCTGCCCATGGGAATCAGCCCAGCGGGTGACGTCCCCACACCAGACCTAGCCTGAAGAACCCCTGCCCCTGCCCTGTGTGGTGAGTTCCACAGTTGACCTCTCCACCTCAGCTGCAGAGCCGTCCGACCAGCTGCCGGCAACCCTCGCTGGGGGGTCTGGACCTGCAATCCAGCTAGGGCGGACAGAGCCTGAGGTGCTCGTGATCGGGGCCGGCCTGGCGGGCACCGAAGCCACCTGGCAGGTGGCCCAGGCGGGTGTACGAGTGAGGCTGGTGGAGATGCGGCCTGTGCGCCGCTCCCCCGCCCACCACAGCGGTGAATTCGCCGAGCTGGTGTGCAGCAACAGCTTCGGGGCCCTCAGCAGCGACCGGGCCGCTGGGCTACTCCAGGAAGAGCTCAGGCGCCTGGGGTCTCTGGTGATCGGCACCGCCGACCAGCACGCCGTGCCCGCCGGTGGCGCCCTGGCGGTGGACCGGGGCCGCTACAGCGCCGCCCTCACCGCCGCCCTTGAAGCGCACCCCCTGGTGACGGTGGAGCGCCGCGAGCAGAGCGAGCTGCCCGGCCCGAATCAGATCACTGTGTTGGCCACCGGACCCCTCACCGCCGATGCGCTGGCCGAGCAGCTGCGCGCCTTCACCGGCCGCGACGACTGCCATTTCTTCGATGCCGCCAGCCCGATCGTGGAGGGTGAATCGATCGATCTGGGCGTGGCCTTCCGCGCCTCCCGCTACGACAAGGGCGACGCCGACTACATCAACTGCCCGATGGACCGGGAGCAGTACCTGGCCTTCCGCCAGGCTTTGCTGGAAGCCGAACAGGCGGACCTCAAGGACTTCGAGGTCGAATCAGCCCATTTCTTCGAAGGCTGCCTGCCGATCGAGGAGCTGGCCCGCCGCGGTGAGGACACCATGCGCTACGGGCCCCTCAAGCCGATCGGCCTCTGGGATCCCCGCTGGGGCGACGTGAATGACCGCGACGTGCGCCGCGCCAACCGCGCCTACGCCGTGGTGCAGCTACGCCAGGAAGATCGCGATGGTCGCCTCTGGAACCTGGTGGGCTTCCAGACCAACCTGAAGTGGGGCGAACAGAAACGGGTGTTGAGGCTGATCCCGGGCCTGGAGAACGCCGAATTCGTGCGCTTCGGAGTGATGCACCGCAACACCTTCCTGGAGTCCCCCCAGCTGCTGGAGGCCACGCTCCAGTTCCGCCAGCGCCCCTCCCTGCTGGCCGCGGGCCAGATCACCGGCACCGAGGGCTACGCGGCGGCGGTGGCCGGTGGCTGGCTGGCCGGCACCAACGCTGGGCGTCTGGCCCGGGGACTTGATCCAATCACCCTGCCCCACACCACGATGGTCGGAGCACTCACCCACTTCGTGTCCGAAGCCCCCTGCGGGGATGGCCGGGGCAAGGGGCGCTTCCAGCCGATGCCCCCCAACTTCGGCCTGCTCCCCGAATTGCCCGAGCGCATCCGCGACAAGCGCCGCCGCTATGGCGCCTACCGCGACAGGGCCCTAGCGGAGCTGACCACGACCCTGGAGCAACAGCCCTGCGCACCACGAAACATCAGCCCTCGCGGGCAGGTTTGAGCCTGATAAGTCCGTTACTGTGCGCAGATGGTATAGCCGGTCGGTGCATAGACCAGACATTCCGGCTTGGTTCCGTATTGCCAGTTGTCCTTACCAGCGGAAACGGTCTCCGCCTTCACCTCACCCGGCGGAATATCGGCCAGATAGTTGATCGTGAACACCCGTTCCGGAGTCCTGCCCACACGGCACTGCCTGGAGGCGATCGGGTTGCCCTTAATCCAGAAGGAGCAGACCGTGGAACGGAACTGCTGGGCAACGGCCGGCTGGGAAAGCCACCCCAACGGCAACAGGGCTGCCAACAGGAAGGAAGGGGCGAGCCGTTGGGCTGGGGTCATGGGATGTCCCAGGGCGGAAACGTGTGGTCATTATCCCCGCCGACATCGAAGCAACGATTCGGTGGCGTGCTCAGAACTTGCGCAGTTCCCTGCGGATCTTGAGGGATTGACCGGAATGCTGCTGGTTGAACAGCAGGATCCCCGCGGTGGCCAGCAGCAGGCCCAGCACGGCGATGGCCGGCCAGGAGCGGAACGACCGCCGCACATTCACGGACCGGCGGATCGGTGCGGCGCGGCGACGTCGGGGCGCTTGGTGGTCGTACCTGTCCATCGGTGGCGGCGGTGGGCCCGGTTGACCGTCCACTCTGGCGGAGGAGCGCGTGTCCAGGGCGCTGGCGGTTGCAGCGATTGATGTCCACTCTGGCGCTCCTACCACGAACAGTCCGAGCTCGCCCTGCTCAATGACGGGGCCGATGCGCCCATCACCCGGAAGAATGCAGCCAGCGCCAGCGTGGCCGGCGTCAGCGCCATGGCCGAGGCCAACGCCTCCCGCACCCCGGAAAGCTTCCGCAGCGATGCAACCGGTGATGGAGAAGCGGTGAACTTGCGGATGCTCAATCAGCGAGGCGAGAAAGTGACTCTTGCATTTCCGATCGTGCGCTCTGCTGCCAGCTTCCAGCCCTAGACAATTCCAGGCGGTTCGATACAGTGCAACCTGAAAGCAGCTTCCCTGCCCCATGCTCACCGGAACCGAATTACTCGCCAAGCTCAAGGATCTCGGCGATCTCTCGAAATCCGATCTGGTTCGTTCCGCCGGCTATGTCAGCACCAAGAAGGACGGTACGGAGCGCCTGAACTTCACCGCCTTCTATGAGGCTCTGCTGGAAGCCAAGGGCGTCACCCTGGGTGACAGCGGTGGCAGTGGCGGCAAGCGGCGTCCGGGCCGCAGCTTGAGCTTCAACACCAAGGTGCAGTTCAACGGCAACCTGCTCGTCGGCAAGGCCTACACCGCCCAGCTGGGGCTGGAGCCCGGCGATGAATTCGAGATCAAGCTCGGCCGCAAGCAGATCAAGCTCATCCCTCTGGGGGCTGCCGAGGAGGAGTGAGGGCCGGCCTTCCCGCACCACGGTTGATCGATGGTCCCGAGGCCGCGCCTGCCACCGCGCTCCTGGCCCATGGGGCGGGCGCCGCGATGGCCGCCACCGCCTGGCGGCTGTTGCGCTTTGAGTTCCCCTCCATGGCCCGGATGCGGGAGACGGGGCGACGCCAGGGGCCTGACCGAGCACCTAGTCGATCTGCGGCCGCCGACCCCAATCCTGCAGGGGGAGCGCGATACCTTCGGGACGCGGGAGGAGGTTGAGAGCTATGCGCTCTCAACCCAGGTTCAGCTGCAGTGGATCATCAGTGGGGACCACAGCTTTAAGCCCACAAAGAGCTACGGCTTCAGCGAGGCGGGGAACTGGGCCACGGCTTCTGGCGAATCTTCACCTCGATGCCTTAGATCACCACTTGCGGCTACGGCATTGCGATCGGGCCAACCATCGGCCAGCGTTAGGTGGGTTGGTGGAGGGGCCTGGCTCAGCCAGCCGGGTGGTCGTCGAACCAGGCCTGCAGGTCGGCAGGCTCTGTGAAATCGAGCAGGTCTTCCGCCAGCTGCTCCAACTGCTGCAGGGGAAGGGATGAGAGCCGCTCCCGGCTGCCCTCATGGAGGCTCCCGAAACGGCGGCTGAGCTGGCGAATGGCCAGGGCAGCTGCTTCCTGCTGCCGGCCGGCTTCCAGTCCCTCCTCGCGGCCCTCCTGCCTTCCCTCCTCCAGGATCTCCTGGACCGCGCGGGTGTGGCGCAATTCCTGCAGCGGCAACCCGGCGATCATCAGAATCTCCTCTCGGCTGAGCTTTGGAAATCTTTCAAACAGCATAGAGAAAACCACCGGCTCCAGATCCCGTCGGCTCGCCAGAATCCGCCGGCAGCGCTCACCCAGCTCCTGCTCGGAACGCACCGGCAGGGTGAGCAGATCCACTGCTGCATCAAGGTTTTCCTGTTCACCGAGCTCCTCCAGGCTCACCCAGTGCACCTGCGCCAGGAAGCCCCGCAGGGGCATCACCGGCCCGAGCTGGAGTCGCTGGTGCGGCGTGATCACCACCACCTGCCAGTGCTCGATGCGGGGGTGGAGCTGCAGGAAGCGGTAGGTCTGGGCCGCCAGGCGGTGGTGGAAGCCGATGTCGGCACGCATCTGCACCTCCAGGAGCACCACCGGCAGCTCTTCTGAGCCCGTCTCGCTTCCCAGGGGCCAGAGCACGCCATCGAGGCGGTGGCTGCCCGCTTTGAGTTCCGGCGCCGAAAAGCGGTACTGGCGGTCGAGCTCAAGGGGAACCGCACCGAGGGAGGCCTCGAGGCCTGGGGACGGTTCCGCCAGCCAACGGATCAGATCCGGTGCGGACTGGAACACCCCGTAGAACCAGCGATCGGTGTTCAACGCGGGGTGGAGGGCTGCCGCCAAAGTACCGGGTGCCTGGAAAAGCCATCCTCCGAGAACTGAACCGCTATCCACCCCCAGCAATCAGGCTGAGCCAGCCCCTGCCCGTCGACAGCTGGAGCCGCCCCGAACCCAGGGCGGTGCTGCCCTCCGCAGAGGATTCGCGCCATCCCTACCGGGTGGAGGTGGCCCTGCCGCCCTGGGTGCTCGATGGAGATCCGGCGTGGCGTCTTGGTGGAGGAGCCGCGCCAGTGGCTCAAGGACGCCCTCGCCGCTTTGCGGCGGCCCTTGGGTGCCTCTGGCGCCACGGTTGTCGACGGCCCCGAGGCCGCGCCGGTCACCGTGCTGCTGGCCCATGGGGCTGGCTGGCGTGTGGTGCGCTTTGAGTTCCCCTCCATGGTTCGGATGCGGGAGACGGGGCGACGCCAGGGGTCTTACCGGATGCCGGTGTTGCAGGAGGTGTTGCGCCAGCAGGTGCAACTGGAGAAGACGGAGCAACCGGGCCGTCCGATCTTCATCGGCGGCAAGTCGATGGGTGGCCGAGTCGCCAGCTTGCTGGTTGATGAGCTGGCCGCCGGCGATGGGGTGCGGGGATGTCTCTGCCTCGGCTATCCCTTCCACCCGCCCGGACCTTCGGGACACGGGAGGAGGAGGAGAGCTATGCCCTGTCAACCAAAATTCAGCTGCAGAAGATCAGCAGCGGGGTCCACAGCTTCAAGCCCACCAAGAGCTCGGGCCTCAGCGAGGCGGGGAACTGGCCCACGGCCGTTGATCACTTTGACGGCTTCCTGCGGCAACACCTAAACCCTTGAGACTCACCTTCGTGATGGGCGATGCGGCGGGCGTGATCTAGACCTTCGTGCCGCTGGCCTGCGGTGCTGGAGCTGTGGCGGCAAGCCCAGGGCGGGCAACGGAGGGGGCGGGATTCGAACCCGCGGAGGCTTTCACCTCGCCGGTTTTCAAGACCGGAGCCATCAACCACTCGACCACCCCTCCAGGGGTTGGCGCCGAACCTGCCGGCGACCTGGCCATGATCTCATGGATCCGGAACCGGGCGCGGTGCTCAGGGGCGCCGGGACTTGGACTCCAACTGGCTAGGGATGCCCTTGCAGCCCCCCGGGATGGTGGCCCGCGAGCGGGGTCCGCTCCAGGCCGCCAGGTACTGGTGGGTGGCGGCATCCAGCCGCTGCACGCCGCTGAAGTTGGCGTTTTCCACCAGGGCACCGCTGCCGCCACCGGAGGTGAGATCGAAGCGACCCTGAAGCAGGCGGGGGGTCGCGGTCTGGCTGCGGCCGTAGAAGAGGCGGGCCCCATCTAGCAACGCCCGCTCCAAATTCGCTCCGGCCAGATTGCAACCCGCCAGGTTGGCGCCAGACAGGTCGGCATAGCTCAGGTCGGTGCCGCTCAGGTCGGCGCCGTTGAAATCAATGCCGCGCAGGTCGGTACTGGAGAGATCCACCCCTTTGAGAATCTGGTGCAGCCGGATCACCGGTACGCCATCGAGCCGGTCCTCCTCATAGCTGCCATTGCCATCGAGGATGGCCCGGCCCAGCCGGTTGTCGCGCCGCAGCGGCGTGAGCAGGCGGGCATGGGAGAGGAAGCGCAGGATGCGGGAACGGCCGTCCCTGTCGATGCTGCCGAACACCGCCGCCAGTCGACCCTCCGCCAACATCCGCTCCAGGGGCCAATCCTCGAGCATCCCTTCGGGATCGCTGATCAGATCCGAGATGCCCTGGATGAAGCTGTCGATCGTCTGGGCCTGGGTGATGCGGTTCTGCTGGGTGGTGAGCCGCTTGTCGATCAGCACCTGACGCCAGGCGATCGCCAGGGCCACCAGGGCCACCAGGATCTGCCCGAAGGCGCCGATGACCCCTTCACCGAGGGCCCCGATCGCCTCCCAGTTCCGACTGCGGTAGATGTCGAGGAAGGGATCCAGCCAGCCCAGGGCCAGGGGCAGGGCCACGGCGGCCACCAGCAGGGCGAGCGCCGCCAACACCCGCGCCGTGGGCCCCTCATCCAGCCGGGTGCTGACCAGCCGCCAGAGGTCGGGCAGCAACTGCAGGAGCGCTAGCCCCAGCAACACGGCGCCGGCCGGCACCGCCAGCAGCGGCCAGCGGGCCAGCAGACCCACCAGGGTGAGGGCCGCGGCCAGCAGCAGCTGCAGGGAGGCCGATCGATTCAGACGGCTCAGCAGATTGCTCGCCCGGAAGGGGGGAATGGGTGTGGCATCGGCGCCGGGCACAAGAAGCGGAATCCCCGGATCCGGAGCAATCCGTTCGCCTGCGGAAGGGGAGGCCAGACCCGCCTGATCCTGGCCGATCGGATGGAAGGCCGGTGGCTCGGCCGAAGCCCAATCGCTCTGACCTGCCGTTCCAGGCTGCCGGGAGGAATCCTGGAGGCCAGGGGAAGGGGTGGCGGCTCGCCCCTTCTGCGACCACCAACGGGAGACCGCTCCACGGGGCGGGAAGGATCCCCTCGGCTCGGGCGTTCTGCTCATGCGATCGAGGGGATCTGGAAGAAGAACCCGGCGGCCAGGATCAGGTACGCGGCTAGGAGCAGGACACCCTCCAGCCAGTCGGAGCGGCCATCGAGGCTCACCAGATTGCTGACCACCACCGCCATCACCACTGCCACCAGCTCATAGAGGTTGAAGCGCAGATCGATCGGATGGCCCAGCAGCGGCCCGGTGAGCACCAGGGTGGGCACCACCAGCAGGGCCACGAGCAAGGTGGCGCCCAGCGCCACCGACACCGAGAGGTCCATCTTGTCTTTGCGGGCCATCGTCACCGCCGTGACGTACTCCGAGAAGCCGCTGAGCAGGGGCAGCAGGACCACGCCGGTGAACACCGCCGAGAGGCCCACCCGCTCGGTCACCTGTTCCACCACCCCCACGAACAGCTCGGACTCGTAGGCCAGGGCGGCGGTGCTGCCGATGAGCACCAGGAGCCAGGGCAGCAAAGGCGGCCGGTGCTCCGCTGGTTGCGGGTCGCTCGCGCCGCCCTCCTGGGCCAGATCCGCACCAGCCTGGTTCTCCCCGGCCAGATCCACCTCGGCCACGTCGTAGAGGGTGCGGTGGGTGCCCAGGGAGAACACCAGCGTCAGCGCGTAGACGATCAGCAGAATCCAGGCCACGAACTGGGAGAACAACACACTGCCGCTGCCTGGCATCCCTTCGCCGCCGCTGCCCTGGGCGGAGGAGAGGGCCGCCAGGCTGGGGATCAGGATCGCGATCACCGCCAGGGTCATCGCCGAGCCGTTCACCCGAGCCACCACCGGCTGGAAGCGCTGCTCGCGCCGCCCCAGGCCGCCCACGAACATCGAGAGCCCCAGGGCTAGCAGGAGGTTGGCCATTATTGTGCCGGTGATGCTCGCCTTGACGATGTCCACCAGGCCGGCCCGCAGGGCCGCCAGGGCGATGATCAGCTCGGTGGCGTTGCCGAAGAGGGCATTGAGCAGGGCCCCCACGGAGGGCCCCAGGATCAGCGAGAGCTCCTCAGTGGCGGTGCTCAGCCACACCGCCAGGGGCAGGATGGCCGCCGCGGAGGTGCAGAACACGGCGGTGTCGCCCCAGCCAAGCTGCTCGGCGGCGATGGAGACCGGCACCAGCGCCAGCAGCGCCAGGGCGATCTTGTTGCGGCGGCCCATCGACGGTTGAGATTTCGTCCCATTGTGGAGGGCGTTCAGCGCTTCGGCCCGGATGGCGCCGCAGTGGGCCTGCCGGTAGGTAAGCCACAGGCGTTGGGTGGCGGCTCGATCGATCGGGCGCTCGAGCCGCTGCTGGGAGGTTTGCAGGATGCGATCGAGCTCGCTTTCGGTGCGGGGCACCTCCACCATCAGGCACTCCGTCATCGCCAGGGTGGTGGTGGCTTCGGTGCAGGGGATCGGGGCGAGCGCCAGTAGCAGGGCCCGCCAGGGCATGGGGGTACGCCGGTGCCGCCGGCGGAGGCACCGGTGAGCGAAGCATGGCAGTGCGGCCGATCCACGTTTTCACATCTAGGTTGTTGGAAGTGTGTATCCCCCCACCTGATCAGCAAGAAGACTCCGCAGAACGCAGGAGCCGCTCTGGGCATGGTGGGCAGCCCACTGCAGCTATCAGGAGCCGCTGATGCAGTGTCTT
>Ga0209299_1002075_pt1 | contig 10836 bp, 8 predicted proteins | sample S_140806_MF_Meta_FD_187326 | JGI IMG/M metagenome (GOLD analysis project Ga0209299, IMG submission 187326) | Freshwater microbial communities from Lake Simoncouche, Canada to study carbon cycling - S_140806_MF_MetaG (SPAdes) (version 2) | ecosystem: Environmental > Aquatic > Freshwater > Lake ...
CGCGCAAGAGAATCGCATCGGCTCGGCCTTCGTCGGCTGGATCGCCGGCTGCGCGCTCATCTGGGGTTCGCTCTTCGCCATCGGCAACTTTCTCTACTCGTCGGGAGACCCCAAGCGCCTGACCATGGCCTGGGTGCTCACCGCCGTCACCCTGGTCAGCGGCTACGTCCTGCTCAAGGTCACCCAACAGCTCTGGGCGGATAGCACCGCCTCGCAGGAGAGGGAAGAGGCGAAGCGGGTGTGACCGCCCGGGGGTCAGTGAGCTGAGCGTTCTTTAAAACGCGTGCCGGAGGCTGACTGCGCCCGACAGGTCGGGGCTTTGGCCTTCGCTGGCGTAATGAAGAGAGAAGTTGACCATCGTGTGCTTGTCGAAGCGATGGTCGATATCCATGCCCAGTCGAACCTGGTTAGCCTGCGGAGCTGCTCCGGTCGTGCTGAAGGGCATGAATCCCGAGATGTCGGTGCCGGTCAGCGTGATGGGATCGCTGTCGAAGCGATGGACGAGTTCCACGCTGAATCGTAGGCTGCTGCCGGCGTAGCCGATCGGCATCGCCGCGATCAGGCCAAGTCGACCTTCCTGGGTCAGATGAGACTGTGCGTCGAAGCTGGCCGGGAAGGAGCCGGTGGTTTCGGTATAAGCATCGGCCAGGGTGTTGGTCCAAGCCATGGAAATGAACGGCGAGACCTTAACATCCGTGCCCATATTCATACCAGGTCCGTCAAGGCGGATGCGCGCGCTGGTCGTATTGATGTTATTCGATCCATGGGAGTAGTCGATGCCGCTCCCCGTGGTGTAGCCACGGTTGGTGCTGGAGTCCCACTGCCCGTAAATGACGACCAAGGAGAGAATACTTTCGCGGTCGGGGAGCTGGAGGTCGATTTCGCCGAGGAGGTAATTGCCCGAAACCTTGCTCGTGCCAGCATTCGCCAAGTCGTTCTTCTGCGAGCCATAGCCAAAGGCGATTCCGCCAACGCAGTCACTGCCCAGTATGGTGCTGGCTCCAGCCTCTCCGGTGATCACGCGGCTGTCAGCGTTACCGGAGGTTGCTCCAAAGTCGCCGGTGACCCACGCCTGGCTGTCCTTCCCCATGCTGTCGTAGGACATGAGCGGACGGTGATGGGCGCCTTCCATCGGCACGTTAGCGAGGGTGCTCGAGATGGTTGAGATGCTATTGGCTCCCGTGACGGAATTCATCCAATCGGAAACGAGGACCATGGCGCTATTGGTATAGATAAACGGATGCCATGCGGCGTCGCCGGCTATTTGGGAATTGCCCGCGATGAAGGCTCCATTGGCTGATACGCTCGTGGCTTCGGAGTTGGTGCCGCCTAAGGTGCCAAGGTCAACCATGCCGCCTGCGACGGTGTATTTAAAGGCATGATGGGCCGAAAGGCTGGGAACATCGCTATCCCCCACGATAACGGAGCCGTCGGCCGATGCGGCGTTGGCCTGCGAAGCGCCGCTGCCCTCGATGGTGCCGAGGTCCGTGAAGCCGCCCGAGACGGTATACTTGAAGGCATGTACCGCTCCGCCCAACGTCTTACTTTCGCCCACGATTACCTGCCCGTTGCTGGAAACCCCGTAGGCAGAGCAGTCGGTGCCTCCCAGGGTTCCGATGTCAACCATGCCAGTGGCCGTGGTGTATCTGAAGGCGCGGCTGTGTCCGGCGACATAGTCCTCTCCGACAATCACGGAGCCATCATACGAGACGCCTACAGCAGCCGGATTATTTCCGCCAAGGCCTCCGATATCAATCATGCCTGACGCGTCCGTATATTTAAAGACGTGGAAATTATTTGAGGCGCCGGAATACGTGCTCCAACCAACTACCACTTTCCCGTCGCCGGAGACGGCTAACGCTCCGGAGTGCGTGCCCCCCAGCACTCCCAAGCTAACCATCCCGGTCGCAGTTGTATATTTATAGGCCGATGAACTGAGTGGTCCTGAGGCATAATCGCTTATGCCGACGATTACGGATCCGTCGTGGCTGACGCCGTTGGCCTGGGACCAGGTGCCTCCGAAGGAGCCGATATCCACGATTCCGCCAACGGCGGTGTACTTATAAGAATGGGTCCCTGGTCCGAAGTCCGACTCGCCGACTACCATGCCGCCATCGGCAGAGATTGACCACGCCCACGTGCTAGCGCCACCGAGAGTGCAGCCGACGCTATTTAGGTCGATGGTCACGCCGTAGGCGGCCTGGGTGAGAAAAGAAAGACCGAGGGCCAGACGTAGGAGGCGGCTAGGATTCTTGGACGACGGCTGGGCGGGGCGGGGGTTTCGCATCTGGGTTTATTAGAGCAGTATATTTTTAATACAATATTTCATCTAATAAACTTATTAACCTAGGGTCGCCGGTGGCCATACGGAGACAGATGGCGGGCTTTTGCCGACTTCGGCCGAGGCTGACCAAGGGTGGTCAGCCCTACCTTTAAGAGGTAAAGGCGACTAGGTCAGCACGCAGTGCTGACCCTACCTCGATTCAACCGTTTGCCCCCACAGTTTATCCGCGGACGACGCCGAAGCGGAAGACAAGCTTTTGGGCGTACTGTTCGCCGGGGCGCAGGATGCCGCTGGGATAGCCGAGGCGATGGAACGCAGGCTGGTTCGGCGAATCAGGGAAGAGGCCGGGCTCGAGACAGAAGCCTTGGCGAAAGGCGAAGGGCTTGGGCCAGCGGCCTTGCACGGTGCCGGTGAGGAAGTTGCCGGTGTAGAACTGGAGGCCGGGGGCGTCGGTGAGGACTTCGAGCGTGCGGCCGGAGGAGGCTTCGGTCACGAAGGCGGCGGACTTAAGGGACTTGTCCGCGCCGAGGTCGTAACAGTGGTCGTAGCCGCGGCCGCGACGGAGCTGGTCGTGCGGGGCGCCGATGCGTTCGCCAATCGCGTGCGGGTGACGGAAATCAAACGGCGTGTTCGTCACGTCCATGAACTCACCCGTCGGGATGAGCGCGGCCGTCACGGGTACGAGTCGATCGGAGCGCAGCGTGACGCGGTGGTCGAGGACGCTGCCCTGGCCGGCGAGGTTGAAGAAGACGTGGTTGGTCAGGTTGCAGGCCGACGGGGCGTCGGTCGTCGCCGCGAAGTCGATCGTCAGTTCGTCGGAGGCGTCGGGCAGGGTGTAGGTGACCGTTACGGTTAGCGTACCGGGATAGCCTTCTTCGCCGTCGGGGCTGACGTAAGTGAAGCGGACTGCCGAAGCGTCGACCGTGCGGATGGCTTCCGACTTCCAGACGCGCTTATCGAGGGCACGGAGGCCGCCGTGGAGGTGGTTGCCGTTGTTGTTCTGGGCGAGAGCGATCTCGCGTCCATCGATGGTCAGCTTGCCGCCCGCAAGGCGGTTGGCGTAGCGGCCGACGGTGCTGCCGAGGAACGGGTTGCCGGCGACATAGTCTTCGAGCGAGCGGAGACCGAGGGTGACTTCGCCGAGGCGGCCATGGACGTCCGGGACGCGGATCGAGGTGAGCGTGGCGCCGAATTCGCTGACCGAGACTTCCATCCCGCGGGCGTTGGTGAGCGTGTGCAGCTGGACCGGTTGGCTGTCGATGAGGCCATGTTGACGGCGTAGGGCGAGACCGGCGCGTCGCGAGCGACGAAGGATCAGGAAGCCCGTCACCAGGAGGGTGCCGTAGGTCAGTGCTTCAGGGGAGAGCATACGGTAAGGTTGTTGGGGGGCTGGAGGGTGGGCAAATCAAAGAAATGCAGTGGGGGTCTGCTGGCATGGTGAACTGCTGCGAAGCAGGCCGCCGCAGGGCGGCCGAGGGTAGGGGCGTGGCTTTGCCGCGCCCTCCGACAAAGGAGTGCACGATGAATCGTGCCCCTACCTCTGGCCGCCCTGCGGCGGCCAAGAGGCAGCTAGGTCAGCACGCAGTGCTGGCCCTACCTATAAAATCATGAAACAAAAAAGCCGCCTGGGTGGGCGGCCTTGGGAGGACAGCACGTGGTGCTGTCCCTACCTCAGGCTTACTTCTTCTTCGCTTCGCTGGCGGAGGCGACGGAGGCGCCGGGGAGGAGTCCGGTCCAGTCGGTCGCGATGCGGACCGCTTCCTGAAGCTGGATATCATACTCCGGCCAATCGTCGTCTTCGAGCGGGTCGCGCATGCGGCTGGCCCGCTTGCTCTTGGCGGCGGAGCCGGGGCCTTCCTTCTTTTCCTGTTCGATGGCGGCGTCGAGCTTCACGTCGGCGGCCTTGAAGCCTTTCTTCGCGTAGTCGGTAAGTTCGCGGCGGATCTGTTCGCGGAATTCCAGGTCGTCCTTGCGCTCGGTGCTGCGCTGGTCGAGCGAGAGCGACACGTCCTTGCGGACCTGGCGGCTCTTCGTCCAGTCGATCGTGCGGGAGAGCGTGAGGAATTCCGGGAGTTCGGCCTGGCGGCGGGCGGAACCGGCGGCGAGCTGCGCGATCAGGTCGTCGGAGAGCTTGGCCTTCAGCCAATCACCCTCGTCGGCCTTGGTCAGCGTCGGCGTGACGGAATCCCAGGGCAGGGGGCGTTCGAGGTCGGCCTCGGCGACGGGCAGTACGGAGTAGACCGACGGCACGACGATGTCGGCCGGGACGCCCTTGAGCTGGATGGATGAGCCACTGGGCGCGTACCACTTCTGGATGGTCACCTTCACCGCCGACTTCAGGTTCTTGTCGAAGCGGCTCAGCTCGATGATGTTCTGGACCGAGCCCTTGCCGTGGGTGTTCGTGTCACCGACGACGATGGCACGTCGGTGGTCGCGCATCGCGCCGGCGAAGATCTCGGAGGCGGAAGCGGAGAGCTTCGATGTCAGCACGATGAGCGGTCCGTTCCAGGCGACCTTCTCGTCTTCGTCGCGGTAGTCCTCGGAGCGTCCCTGGCTATCGCGCACCTGAAGGACGGATCCCTTCGGAATGAATAATCCAGAGATGTCGACCGCTTCGGTCAGCAGGCCGCCGCCATTCTTGCGGAGGTCCATGATCAGGGCCTTCATCCCCATCGCCTTGAGCTTGTTGATCAGCTGCTCGATGTCGGCCGAAGGGCTGGAGCCAGAGCCGTCAGGATTCTTGCCATAGAATGAAGGGAGGTCGATGACGCCGAGCAGCAGCGTGCCGTTGCCGTTGGGGACTTCGAAGGCCTTGGCCGAAGCCATCTGGCCGACGAGCTTGATCTGGTCGCGCTTGAGCGTGACGGTCTTGCGTCCGCCGGCGGCCATGTCGACCAGGAGGCGAACCGACGTGCCCTGTTTGCCGCGGATGCGGCTGATGGCTTTCGAGAGGCGCATGCCCACGATATCTTCCATCTCGCCCTTGGTATCTTGCCCGACCGCGATGATCTTGTCGCCAGATTTCACCTGGCGGGAGAGGTCGAGCGGGCCGCCGGGGAGGATGTCCTTGACGACGCAATAGCCGTCTTCGTCGGAGAGCGTCGCGCCGATGCCTACGAGCGAGTTGCGCATCGCGATCTCGAACTCCTCCAGCGACTGCTGCGAGAAGAAGGTCGAGTGCGGGTCGTATTGGCTTGAGTAGGAGTTGAGGAAGATCTCCTCGACCTCGTTCTGGTCGAAGTTGAGGTAGGTGCGGCCCTTGTCGTAGCGCTTCTTCAGGCGGGCGGCGGATTCCTTGGTCTTCTCGGGCGTGATTTCCGGCAGGGTGTGGTCCTTGGGCGCCTTGGTGCTGCCCGTGCGATCTTCGCCGAGGAGTTCCGACAGCATATCGAGGCGGAGGCGGCGGGCCCAGAGGGCATCGGCGGCCTCCTGATTGGCGGGCCAATCGGACTTCTTACGATCCACTGGGAAGGTGCCCGGCTGGGTGAGGTCAATCGGCTGGTCGAGGGCGGCGAGGTTGGAGGTCGTGCGTTCGTTGACCTTCTTCTTGAAGAGGGAGTAGATCTCGAAGGCCGGGGTCAGGTTGCCGCGCTGCAGGTAGAGATCGAGCGTCTTGCCGTAGCGGTTGATGAACTCATCCACTTCTTCGGCCGTGAAGTACATCTTCGCACCATCGAGATTTTCGCAGTACGTCTTCACCACGGAGTTCATGTCGACCGAGCCCATGTCCTTCTTGCTGATGTGGAGTTTCTCGAGGAGGGCCGCGGTGGCGCGGGTCTCGTTCTGCATCGACTGCGTGGTCGTGAAGCCGGCGGTCTGGGCGGAGGCCAGCGCTGCCAGAAGGATCGGCAGCAGGAAAAGTCTGAGGCGCATAAAGGGTGGAATGGGGAAACTTAGCGTAGGCGGGCGCTAAGTTCTTCGAGCCTACGTTTCTCGCCGACAGTGAGCGAGCCGAATCCCCCGGCCGAAATCTTGTCCAGCAGCCTATCCATTTCCGCGCGGGCTTGGGCGGAGGTCAGCGGCGTACCCGAGGGATTTACCTCAGTCTCGGGCTCGAAGGCGGGGCTCGGGGCGTCGGTCGGCATGGGTTCCTGCACCTGAGCGTAACTGGGCGCCCAATTTGTCCGGTTGAGGTAGCGCCAAGCGAGCCAGCCGAAGATCAGGCCGCCGAGGTGGGCCGAGTGGGCGATGCCGTCTTGCCACGCGGGCTTCCAGGCGGCCCATCCGTGGCGGGCGGGAAATTCGGAGAAGCCCCAGCCGAGGACGGTGAAGAGCGAGACCACGATGAGGAGCCAGCGGACCTTGAGCGTGACCGGGAGGAAGAAGAACAGCAGGAGCGTGATCTGGTGCTCGAGCTTATCGAGCAGCGCGACGAGCATCAGCGCATAGACGCCGGCGGAGATGCCGATGAGCACGCCATCATGCGGGCCGCCGAGGCCGGTGAGGAACCAGGCGAGCGCCCCGATGAGCACGCCGCCGATGAGCACCTTCAGGAGGGTGGCCGGCCCGTGCTCCTGTTCGACGGTCGCGCCGGTCCACCAGAGCACGAGTCCGTTGCCAAGCAGATGCCAGAAGCCTTCGTGCAGGAGCGCGTGCGTGAGCCACTGCCAGGGACGCAGGGCGCTTTCGTCGAGTTCCATCCACCGGAGGAAGTCCGCGTGCGCGGATTCCTGGATGAGGTTGAGGATGAAGAAGCCGACCAGGATGCCGACGACCCATGCGGTCATCGAGATCGGCTCGCGCGGGGCGGAGCGATCTCGCATGTAGGCCCGGTCGCCGATGCCCATGCGCGTAGGGCGGCCTCAGAGCTTCTTCACGATCGCGTCAGCGAGGCCATACTCGATGGCCTCCTCGGCGGTCATGTAGAAGTCGCGGTCGGTGTCCTTGGTGACTTTTTCGATCTTCTGCTTCGAAGCCTTGGCGAGGATCTCGTTGAGCTCGGAGCGGAGGCGTTCCATTTCCTGGGCCTGGATGTGGATGTCCACGGCGGTGGCCTGGATGCGGCCCATGATGAGCGGCTGGTGGATCATCACGCGGGAATGGGGGAAGAGGAGGCGGTTGCCTTTTTCCTTGGGCGCTTGGAGCAGGATGGAGCCCATTGAGGCGGCCATGCCGGTGACGACGACCTTCACGGGGGAGGAGATCATGCGGATGGTGTCGTAGACGGCCATGCCGGAGGTGATGGAGCCACCCGGGGTGTTGATATAGAAGGTGATCTCCTTGCCGGGGTCGATGCCGTCCAGGTACAGGAGCTTCTCGACGATGTCGCGGGCGGAGGCGTCTTCGACGGCGCCCCAGAGGAAGATCTTCCGCTGTTCGAGGAACTTCTTCTGGATGAGCATGGCGCTCGGGCCGCCGTCCTTGGGGGCGGCCGGGGTCTTCTCGTCCTCGTCTTCGTCGTCGTTACGCATGGGAGTCGTCAAATTGCCCGAAACCGGCCCCGTGGCAAGCGTGGGAAGGTAAAGCCGTCGGGGAAATCATTCACAGTCGGCGGGCGACCTTGCTCCCCGGAGGGGCTTATGCCTAGGTTCCGGCCGTGCCCACCCTCCGCCTCACCGGCCTGCGCCGCCAGCTCGGCACGACGCCCGTCCTCGCGGGAGTGGACCTCGTCGTGGAGTCGGGCACGCTCTGCTGCCTGTTGGGTCCGTCGGGCAGCGGTAAGACGACCTTGCTCAAGGTGCTCGCCGGGCAGATCGAATCCCAGGGAGGCACGGTGCTGCTGGATAACCGCGACATCACCTTCGCCGAGTCCGCCGAGCGCGGTTTCGGGTTCGTCCACCAGAACTATGCGCTCTTCCCGCACCTGTCCGTCCTCGAGAACGCCGCGTTCTCGCTCGACGCCGAAAAGCTCTCCGCCGCCGAGATTAAGGCGCGCGCCCTCGAGGCGTTGAAGCTCGTCGGCGCCGATGGCTGGGCCTCGCGCCGTCCGCAGGAACTCTCCGGCGGCCAGCAGCAACGCGTCGCGCTCGCCCGCGTGCTCGCGCTGCGTCCGAAGCTGCTCCTGCTGGACGAACCCCTGAGCAACCTCGACGCCGCTTCGCGCCTCGAGGTCCGCGAGGTCATCCGCAAGCTTGTGCGCGCGACCGGTGTGACGGTGCTTTGCGTGCTGCACGACCAGAAGGACGCCTTCGCGATGGCTGACCGCCTCGCGATCATGCATGAAGGCCGCATCGTCCAGTCTGGCCTGCCCATTGATCTTTATCGTCGACCAGCCGATAGCTGGATCGCGACCTTCCTCGGTTCGGCCAATCTCATCCCCGGCAAGGTGACGCACGTCGGCGCCGGCGAATTCGTCGCCGAGACCGCCGTCGGCGAAGTGCGCGGCGCGCTCGCGACGCCGGACAGCGCTCCCGGCCCCGGTGCGAAGATCGTCGTCTGCATCCGTCCGGAGTGCCTGAAGCTCGACTTCATGGCGCCCGACGAGAACGCTTTCGCCGGCTCCATCGTGGCTTCGCTCTTTCAGGGCGACGTCTCACTGCACGACTTCAAGACCAAGCAAGGCGTGGTCCTCAGGATTTCCGAAGCCAATCCGCGCCAGCGGGTCGGCTCCAAGGCTACTGTTTTCGCTTGGGCCGAGCCCGAGGACGTCGTCGGGCTCAATCGCTGATCAGGACTTCGCGCGACGGAATTTCCCGGGCGTCTGCTTATAGCGCGCCTTGAAGGCCGCCTGCAGGTAGTGGCTGTGCGTGAAGCCCGTCTGCTCGGCGATGAGGTCGATCGTGAGGTTGGTCTGGCGGAGCAGCCGTTCCACTTCGCGGAAACGCACGCGCAGGATTTCGTCCTTCGGGGAGCGTTTGAGCACCGTCTTCATGCGACGGTCGAGCGTGCTCCGCGAGGCGCCGAGCTTTGAGGCCAGCTCGTTGACGTCGAGACCCTGGACGGCGCCTTCGCGGATGAGCGCGACCGCGCGGGCGACGAGCCGGTCGCTGATCACGAGTTCGCCGGAAGACCCGCGTACCACGATGCCTTTGGGTGCGATCAGGATCGGCTTCGTCCGTGCGGCCTTGCCTTGCATCAGGCGGTCGAGGAGTTCGGCGGCGGCGAAGCCGACTGCCTGGCCGTCGAAGCGGACGCTCGAGAGGGGCGGGGTGGTGAAGCTGCAGAGCGTCTCCTCGTTTTCGGCGCCGACGACCGCGACTTCTTCCGGCACCGCGACGCCCGCCGTCTGGCAGGCCTCCAGCAGGCGGACGCCGAGCTGATCTGTCGTCGCGAAGATGCCGATGGGCTTGGGCAGTTGCGCGATCCATTGGATCAGGCGGGATTGGCTCTGCTCCCAGTCCGGGACGCGTTCGGGATGGTCTTCGGGGAGTTCGAGGCAGCGGTGTCCGTAGGCACGGATGACTTTCTTGAAGTTGTCCACGCGCTCGACGAAGAACTCTTCGTTGCGCTGGCTGTAGGCGGCGAAGTGCCGGAAGCCTCGTTCGTAGAGGTGCTCGGCCACCATGCGGCCGATATCTTCGTTATTGCAGCCCACGAACGGCCGTCCGCCGGCGAAGTGCGTCGAGCGGAGTTCGACGGCCGGCAGGCCCGTGGCCGCGACCAGCTTGGAGGTCTCCGCGCTGAACGTACGGGTCAGGATCCCGTCGCCGTCCCAATCCTTCAGCCAAGTCGGCGGAGAGGAGTCGAGGGCGCGGAGTTCAAGGTAGGTCGACCAAGGGCCGTGGGCCGCGACGTAGCTGCGGACCCCGGCGAGTAGCTCACGCGTATAGCTGCGGGTGGTCTCGATGAGCAGGGCGACCCGCGGGGCGCGGCGATGGGCGGGGGAGGGCATGGCTTTGACCAAAAACCTTACTTTTAGTGCATCATACCTGTAATGACTTTCCGGGCAAGAAAGGATATAGTACCAGACCCCTATGAAACTCCGCCTCCTCACCGCCGGCCTGCTCGGCCTTTGCGCCCTGGCTTCCGCCGCCGGCCTCATTGACAACAAGAACCAGGCCTCGATCTCGTCGGGCGCCGACAAGCCCGAGAACGCGAACAAGCCCAAGGTGCTCATCGTCATCGGCGACGCCACCGAGCTGCTCGACACGATGTATCCGGTCTACCGCCTGCAGGAAGCCGGCTTCCAGCCGGTCTTCGCGACGCCCGAGAAGCGCGTGTACCAGACCGTCCTCCACGAGGTAAAGCCGGGCTGGACGATCACCAAGGAGTGGGAAGGCTACACGATCAACGCCGATATCGCCTTCAAGGACATCAAGCCCGAGGAGTACGCCGGCATCTTCTTCAGCGGCGGCCGCGCCCCTGAGTACATCCGCGAAGACGAGGCCCTCCTGGCCGCCACCCGCTGGTTCTGGGAGCACAAGAAGCCGATGATGAGCGTCTGCCACGGCGTCGAGATCCCTGCCCGCGCCGGCATCGTGAAGGGTCTCCGCATGGCCACCGTGCCGAAGTGCAAGTTCGACCTCGAGGTCTGCGGCGGGATCTTCGTCAACGCCCCGGTCGTGATCGACCGCCACATGGTCAGCGGACGTACCTTCCATGACAACGGCTCGTTCGTCGGTCCGTGGATCAAGATGCTCGAAGCCCAGCGCGACCAGAAATAAACGCCATGC
>Ga0209299_1002080_pt1 | contig 10818 bp, 11 predicted proteins | sample S_140806_MF_Meta_FD_187326 | JGI IMG/M metagenome (GOLD analysis project Ga0209299, IMG submission 187326) | Freshwater microbial communities from Lake Simoncouche, Canada to study carbon cycling - S_140806_MF_MetaG (SPAdes) (version 2) | ecosystem: Environmental > Aquatic > Freshwater > Lake ...
TCGGAAAGAAGGGAAGTGGGCCCCGCAGAAAGCGCGGCACGAGTTTGATGAGAATGGAAAAAAGAAGTACACCAAGACCGACCACATCCCGCTTCGGGCTGATCGAGATCACCCGCCTGGAGTTCTGCTGATCGAGCAAGATATTACCGAGTTTATTACAGAGAGAGAGCGTCGGGAGAGAATGTTCCGCGGATTGATTGAGGCGTTTGTCAAAGAGGTAGATAGTCGGCAGGCCAAAGGGGCTCACACGAACGGAAAGCTGATTGCCAAGCTGGCACGCGGAACGGCAGAGGAGATGGGTTTACCTCCCGTAGACGTGGAGACGGCTGAGCTGGCGGGGGAGTTGCTAAATCTGGGGACAGTTTCCCTTCCGCAGGAACTACTAACCAAGGGTGGCAGTAGAAATGAAGAGGAGAAAAAACGTCTTCGAGAAGCGATCGTACGAAGTGCGGATCTGTTAGCGGGATTAGAATTTGAGGGTCCAGTGGCAGAGGTAATTCGGCAAGCGCAAGAGCGGGCAGATGGAACAGGTTTCCCAAAGCGAATGAGTGGAGATGCGATTTTGCCCCCCGCAAAAGTTGTAGGGGCGGCCAAAAGACTGATCGATTTACTTCAAGGGCAGGAGGGAACGGTGCAGTCGCTGGATCAGGCACTTCGGATTGTCATGGCTGAGGCTGGTGCGTCCTTAGATCGCGGGGCGGTTGCGGCGATGGTGGACTTTTTGGATAACCGAGGTGGCAAAGGAAAGTTAGGAATCGGATAAGAATTTGCCTAGTCGGGGATCAGGCTCTGTTCCACTGTGTCATCGAAGCGTAAGTTCAGTAGCTTCCAGTCTGCGCTAACGGGCGAATAAAAAACGAACTGCCAGCGGAGTGGTTTTCTAGGGTGATAACTGAGGTAGGTGATGTAGAGAGTTCGTGTGCCGACAGAGCGGAGATCGTAAAGCTCATAACCCTGAAGTGGGCCAAAGACTTCGATTCCCTTTTGAATATTGGTTACAAACTCTGGAACGGAAGCGGGATCGGATAAGGTTGGATTGCTGGCCACGAGAGTCTTGAAGGAGTCGTCGATCTTTCCCCCCTGAACTCCAAGGAAGAAGGCTTCCAGCTGTTTTTGAACAGCTGCAGGGGGTGGTTTGGCATTTGGATTTCGGGGAAGGAGTTGGGGGATGAGAGTGGTGACCTTTGGGAGATTGGTCGGAGTAGTTTTATTTGTCGGAGCCGACCATGCGGTCAAGCTCGCCAAAAGAATAAATAAAAAGAGTTTCATGAGAGTAGGGGGCTGAGTTGGGTTGTTCCACTATGGACGATTGGAGCTCCGTGGGCAAAAAAGATTCTTTCGATCGGGAGTTGGCTCAAACCCCGTACACTATGACGAAGCTGAACAGGATCCGTGCAGTACTTGTCGGGAAGAAGGGTCAGACCATGAGGGGGAAGGTTGATAAGGGCATCTCCAACAACAAGGGTTTTGGATTTCGCGTGAAAATAGGCCGTTTCCCCCTCTCCCGCCCCTGGAAGAGGGACATTTTCAAACCCAGCCACCTCTGTTTTGATCTTTCCCTGAACTAGCTCGGCCATTTCTCTGCAGGAACGGTCGTGGTTGTTATTGGTGCGAATAATGACAACGGGAGAGGTGGGCAAAGGACAGTCCTTAGGCCAATCGATCGGGTCAAAAAGTACAACCCCATCTGAATGGGTGAAAAGAGTCGACCAAAGCTCCGCCTTGCAAGAGGGGTCGTAGGCGTGCCAAGTCGAGAAACCGTGACCGTAGGAGGTCAGTGAGGAGGGACTCAGGCTCAACGGGTGAGAGTTGCCGCGTAGTCGGTATTACTGAGAAGACCTGTCGGTTGGGCTTGTTCGGGTTGAATCCGAAAGAGCCAACCTTGGCCGTAGGGTTCGCGATTGATTAAGCCTGGATCGTTTGGAAGCACCGTGTTCACGGCAATAATTTCACCGGCAACAGGGGAGTAGATGTCCGAGGCCGCTTTCACGCTTTCGACCGTGGCCACAACCTCTCCTGCTTTTACTTTACGACCTGTTTTAGGTAGTTCGACGAAAACAACATCACTCAGTGCGGACTGAGCGTGATCGGTGATTCCTACAGTGGCTTGCTCTTTTTCAAGGCGAAGCCACTCATGGCTTTTTGCGTAGAGGAGATCATTGGGTGTATTCATTTTCTTTTCAGGAATTTGCGATGGGAGACTTTGGCGGGAACTTTTCGTCCGCGCACTTCAAATTCAACTTCTTGTCCACAAGCGGGTGGAGGAGTTGTGATTAATGCCAAGGCAATTCCATGGCCGAGGGTAGGGGAAGGAACGCCACTGGTGATCACGCCGATCTGTTTGTTTCCATGAAAGACTGGGTATCCATGCCGAGGTGGGGCTTGTCCTGGCTGGCCCTCCAGACCTATGCAGATTCTAGGTGAACCGCTCGTTTTCTGTTTTTCCAAAACCGAACGACCCGGAAAGGGGCGGGGGCGGTTTAGATCCACGAATATTCCTAAGCCTGCCTCGAGCGGTGAAATCTCCGTGGAAAGGTCCTGCCCGTTGAGAGGAAGGCCTGCTTCTAGGCGAAGGCTGTCGCGTGAGCCCAAACCGCAGGGCAGGAGACCCAAGGGCTTGCCTGCCTCCAGGAGGGCGGTCCAGATCTTTGGGCCCGTCGGAATATCGGAAAAGATCTCGTAGCCATTTTCCCCCGTGTAGCCAGTCGTCGCGATCAGAATACTCGCTCCAAAAAAGGTGAACTTGGCGATGTGATTTCTGGGGGGGAGAGAGGCGCCTTGAAGTATCTTGCTAAGAATGGCGGATGCTTGAGGACCTTGAAGAGCCATTCCAACTGCACTTCCTGGATTTCCGGAAAAGCGGACATCTGCGGTTTCATGCTTTTTAAGGAGTTGTAAGATTTCGAGATGGCGGGAGGCGTTGATCACGAGAAAAAAATCATCACGGCTGAAGCGGTAAACAAGGAGATCATCGATCACGCCACCCTGCTCATTCGTAATAAAAGAGTAGTGCCCCTCCCCATCTTTTAGCTTGGCCGGGTCATTGGCTAAGATGGACTCGAGGCAGGAAAGGGTATCTTTTCCTTGGGCTCGGATCTGGCCCATATGGGAAATATCGAAAAGGCCAGCAGCTTGGCGTGTGGCTTTATGTTCTGCGATAAGACCGCTGTATTCCACGGGTAGGTTCCAACCGGCAAAGGGGATCATTCTGGCCCCGAGGGAGAGATGGCAGGAGGCGAGTGGGCTTTCAGAAATCGAGTCAGGCATCGTTTCGGAAGGTAAGTCGTGTAGGGCAGGAGTCAACGTTCTCGCGAATCTTTTCCATCCGAGGTAGAAACTTTTATGGCTACGCCCCCTATTCGTTTATTGGACCTGATGCGCCAGACGGAAGATCCTCATATGATCAATCTCGCCGCAGGGATTCCCTCAGCTGATTTTCTGCCCTTGGATGCACTGCGGACGGCTTTGGAAGGGGAGTTGGCTTCTAGAGCCAGGGAAATGTTTAGTTACCATCGTCCGGAAGGGGCCGCGCTCTTGCGGGATGCGATTCGGGACTACCTCGGTGCTCGCGGAGTGAATGTTCAATCAGACCAGATTCTGGTGACGACAGGGTGTTCAGGGGCCTTGGCTACGATGATGAACACCGTCTTGAAAAGGGGAGATACGGTTGTTTGTGAAGCACCCGCCTATTACGGTCAGTTGGAACTTTTGCGAGCCATCGGGGTGAAATTTCGGACGGTGAATACCGCCGTCGGACAGGAACCCGATCCGGCTAAGTGGGAGAAAGCACTTAAGGCCAAACCTAAACCCAAACTCCTTGTCGTAACGTCCACTCTTTCCAATCCAAGTGGGGCTACATTGAAAGAGGAGTGGAGGCCGCGGATGGTCGAGATGTGTCGCAAGATGGGTGTGCCGATTTTGGAAGATGATATTTACGGGGATTTGCTTGGGCGGGCCCGACCTAAGCCTCTGCGCGCTTATGATGACGGCAGCACAGTTCTTTATGTCACCAGTTTTTCTAAAACAGTTGCGCCGGGGCTGCGGATCGGCTTTGCCCTGCCCGGAAAATGGATGGATGCGGCGGCCGACCGCCAGTGCCGGCAAACGATTCATGGCGGAGTCCCTCCCGAATTTATTACTGCCTCTTTTCTTCGTTCAGGCCGTATGGAGGGACATTTGGAAATGCTGCGTACCGTGTACGCCAAAAGGCGTGAGCTGGCGGGGGGGATTTTATCGAGGGAGCTGCCTGAGGGAATCCGCGCAGATGATCCTTTGGGAGGCTACATGCTCTGGATCAGGGGTGGACGTCCGAGCCTCATGGAGGAGGTTTCGAAGCAGTGTCTGGCCAAAGGGGTTGCCGTAGTGGGGGGTGGCATCTTCTTTGCAAATCCACCCAAGGAAGCTTGCTTTCGATTGAACTGCGCTCGGGCGACTCCTGAAGATCTAGCGCGTGGTGTGGGAATCTTTTGTCAGGTGATTAAGGCTGAGTTGGGCCGAACTGGTGGACGTAAAAGCCGGACCTAAGCTTCGGCTCAAACCAGGTGCTTTTTGGGGGCATGATCTGGTCGGCATCGGCCACAGCCAGAATTTGGGATAAGGAGACAGCTGGGAGACTGAAAGCGGCGGCGGCTTGGCCTGAGTCGACCCTATCTTCCAAGCTCTTCGTTCCATGGATTCCTCCCACGAAATCGAGACGGGTATCGGTCCTAGGATCTTTCACCTGCAAGATCGGACCGAGCAGGCGATCCTGAAGTGCGGAGGCGTCCAGCTTGGCCACGGGATCGGATTTAGGATCAGCTTTCCAGGCCAGCTGATGCCATGTTCCTTTTAAAAAGAGTCCGATCTTTCCTGTTTCATCCGGAGGGGCAGAAGGGGAAGGGGTGACTTGAAAAACTTTTTTCGCCTCTTCGAGAAATGTGGCTGGGGTGAAAGGATCCAGCTTGAGGACGAGTCGGTGATAAGGAAGGACTCGCAACTCGGAGGCTGGAAAATAAACGGTGAGAATTCCGAGTGGGCCTGGTTTTTCATTGGACAAGCGAGCGGCCGCCGCTGCGCGATGATGTCCGTCGGCAATATAGGAGCGGGATACCTGCGTGAAGAGACGGACGATTTCGGCAGCATCCGGGCAGCGCCAGACAGTATGTTTGACCCCCCGCTCATCCGTTACTTCCGCCAAGGGTTTCACGGTTAGTTCAATTTCATCCATCTGGGCAGTCAGTTCGGGCAGATCGGGATAGGTGGCGAGAACGGGCCCGGTGAGAGCGCCAAGATGGCGGATCAGATTGACGCGGTCGTCCTCCTTGTCAGGTCGAGTGAACTCGTGTTTCCGTAATTGGCCGGAGGCGTAATCGGAAAAATCGGCCAGAGCGGCGAAGCCACGTTGTCGGTGTTTGCCCTCGATCATACTCACGAGATAGATCGCAGGACGCTTTTCAGGGAGGAGGGATCGGTTTTTGACGAGGCGGGCAAAGTTTTCGGCGGCTTTGATGTAAACCTCCGGAGCATTGAATCGAACTGAGTCGGGAAATTCGAGGTCGGCCCGATCGACTCGGAGAAGTGTATCGGGATGATCTTTGGCAAGGGCTCGGCACTCGGCACGAGAGACTATATCGTAGGGGACGCAGGTGACTTGCGCGGTTTGGTCGGGATTGACCGAAAGGGCTGGGATGGGATGAATTTTTACCATAAGGCGTGTTCGAAAGTAGCGTTCCCCGCCCCTTCTTGTCTAATCGGATACGTAGGGCGGTAGTGTTGTATTTGGCCTTGGAAGCTGATTAATTGTAGAGATATGGGATTTTCGGCTTTGCACTGGACAGGAAAGTTTTTCGCTGTTTTGACCTTGGTCTCGTTTTTTCTGCCGTGGATGAGGATTCAACCTTCTGCCTTAAAAAAGAATACCCTAGAGGTTGTGCGAAGCACCGATGCAAACAGTGCTGGCTTTTGGAGAAAAATGATTTGGATGAGAAGTGGGGAGTGGGGAGAGATGTGGGCGGATCCAGCAGATGGATTTTCTGGTTTTCAGCTGGCGTTCGGGGCGACCGCAGGAACCCAAAGGGCAAAGATTCAGACGGAGCTTGCTTCGGTAGCACTGGATAAAAAAGAAAATCGACCCTTGTTAGGTTGGCTTCTTCTCATACCCGTTTTGACGGGACTCGGATGGGCGGCATTGAGTATCCCAAGGGTGGCTGGAATCGCCCTTGCCATTCCTTCGGTGGGTTTATTTGGAATGTATCTGATTCTGCGCTGGAAAATAGCGGATGCGTATATGGACAGACTCATTGCTCAGCTTCAGCTGAGCGTTGGATGGTGGGGCACCTTGTATGGAATGGTGGGTCTGGCGACTGTTTGTGCGATTCTTTTGGCCCGAACCCGAGGCGGTTGGAATGAGGCGCGGGTTACGATGTTTTCGTAGAGTCTTTTGAAGCAGAATCTTTTTTATCACCGTCTTGGACTGCGTGTTTCACCTCTTTTTCGAACTCATCTTTCGCGCGGGAGAATTCGCCTAGGCTACGGCCGATAGAGCGAGCCAACTCCGGAAGCTTCTTAGCTCCGAAAAGCAAAATAATGACGAGAACAATCCAGAACCATTCGGAGCCTTGAGGTAATCCGAGTGCGATGGGGAGGGGAATTAGCATTTTTTTATCTTAAGTTGAAACGCCCGTCTGGCAAGAAGGGGTTGATGGATTAGAGGCCGAGCGCTTTGCGGGCGGCATCGACCGTCGGTGCGATCGGGCTGGGGGCTTGGGGGAAGAGAGAAAGAACGGTATCGGGGTCTTTTAATCCGTGGCCCGTGAGAGTCATCGTGACCAAGGAGCCCTTGGGAATCCAGCCGGCAGCGACAGCTTTTCGAAGCCCTGCCACTGGTGCAGCGCAAGCAGGCTCGACAAAAATGCCCTCGGTTTGAGCAAGCAACTGGTAGGCGCTTAAAATTTCTTGATCGGTCACCTTATCGATTTTGCCATTGGACTCTTTTGCGGCCGCCAGCGCACCAGCTCCACTGGCGGGATTTCCGATGCGAATGGCAGTAGCAATCGTCTGAGGATCTTTCACCACGTGGCCGTCCACCAGGGGAGCGGCACCGAAGGCTTGCCAACCGAACATGCGTGGGCGGGGGCTCTTGGGGAGAGCTTCGCAAAAGCCTTTCCAGTAGGCGGTGATATTTCCTGCATTCCCGACAGGAAGAAAGTGAAAGTCGGGAGTTTTTCCCAGTGCCTCCAAAATTTCGAAAGAGGCGGTTTTTTGCCCCTCGATCCGAACAGGGTTGATCGAGTTGACCACCTCCACCTCTGGAAGATTCGACATTTGGCGGATCAAATTTAAGGCGTCGTCAAAATTTCCGGTAATCGGCAAAAGCTTCGCCCCGTGGATGAGGGCTTGGGTCAGTTTCCCCAAGGCGATTTTGCCAGCAGGAATAATTACGGCGGAGGCGATTCCGGCACGGGCGGCATAAGCGGAGGCAGAGGCGGATGTGTTACCCGTGCTGGCACAGATGACCAGTTTTGCTCCTTTGGCGACGGCATGGGTTACGGCCATGGTCATTCCACGATCTTTAAACGATGCGGTCGGGTTGAGCCCTTCGTACTTCAGCCTCAGATCGAAATCACCACCTATGGCCGCGGTCAGTCGCGGGGCCGGCAGAAGAGGAGTGTTTCCCTCGCAGAGAGTGATGATCTTTGCATTTTCAGGAAGGGGCAGTCTGTCCCGAAACGCATGAATGATGCCGCCCCAACTCATGTCAGATCCTCCACCCGCAGGATGGTGGCGGGAGCGCGGGTGTTGGGAAGTTTGGCGATCGAGGCAACGGCGCGGTGGAGAGAGGAGAGAAGTGCGGATTCGAGAAGGAAGATGAGCGGGACAGAGCCAGCCCCGTGCCCCTCAGGCTGAAGAACTGAGGAGATTCCGATTTTCTCAGCACCAAAAATTCCTGCGACCTGGGCTAAGACGCCGGGGCGATCCTCGACCTCGATGCGAACGTAGAATCGGCCGACCGAATCCGAAGGTGAAATGAGTTGAGCTTTTCGCGCTGAATTTTGGAGAAGTGGCCCCGGGGATCGATCCCTGACATTTTTGGCTGCCTCGGCAAGGTCGGCCAGCAGGGCGCTGGAGGTGGCATCGGGACCGGCACCGCGACCCGTAAACTGAACCGGGCCGGAAAGGTTTCCGATGAGCCCGACCGCATTGAATGCGCCGTGGACGGAGGCCATCGGGTGGCGAGCGGGCAACAGGGTGGGCGCGACACGGACTTCGATCTGGTCGGACCCGACTGGGCGAATCATGGCAAGGAGCTTGATGACGTAGCCTAGTTGGCGGGCGAAGCCGACGTCTTGGGATTCGATCTTTCGGATCCCCTCGACCGGGATTTCGGAAAACTTGGGCAGGAATCCGTAGGCGAGGAGGCAGAGGATGGCGGCTTTATGGGCGGCATCGATTCCGTCGACATCGAGTTTGTCATCGGCTTCGGCATATCCCAAATCCTTCGCTTGTTGGAGTGCGGTGGCAAAATCGGAGCCAGCCTCCGCCATTCGGGAAAGAATATAGTTGGAGGTCCCATTGATAATTCCGTGCAGGCCGAGGAGCTGGTTTGCGACTAAGCCTTCGCGCAGTCCTTTGAGAACAGGAATGCCTCCGGCGACGCTGGCCTCAAAGTAGATGGGGGTGGCTGATTTTTGCGCGAGTGGGAACAGCTCTTGTCCGCGTTCGGCCAAAAGGGCTTTATTGGCGGTGACCAGCGGCTTTTTCGCCTTCAACGTGGCTTCGGCAATGAGAAAGGCGTCTTGGGTTCCGCCGACCAGCTCAACGACGATTTGCACGGCGGGGTCGGAGATTACTTTTTTCCAATCCTCCACAGGGGCAACAGGAAGATTGTCCCGATTTTTGGCGGAGTTTCGAACGGCGATACTTTTGATCTCGAGTTGTACCCCGAGTCGCTCCCCGATCAGGGCATTGGCCTTGGGAAGGTTTCGGATCAAGCCAGATCCGACCGTTCCGCAACCGATTACGCCGATGCCAATCTTGTTCATAGTTTGATTTGAGCGTGTTTGGGGGGGGTATCGCAAGATCAACCCCACGCTCAATAAAAAATAGCAAAGATTGGAATTGGGATGAGGCCAAGATTGAGGCAGGGGGGTAGGTGTGGTTAGGATGTGGGATGGTACGTGCTGGCATCGTCGGACTTCCGAATGTGGGAAAGAGTACGCTTTTTAATGCGGTCACCCGCACACGGAAAGCGCAGGCGGCTAACTATCCTTTCTGCACGATCGAGCCGAACGTGGGAATGGTGACTGTGCCGGATGCGCGGTTGGACTGGTTGGCTAAGCTGTCTTCCAGTGAAAAGATTTTACCTGCATCGATCGAGTTAGTGGATATCGCGGGGTTGGTCAAAGGAGCGAGTCAAGGTGAGGGATTAGGAAACCAATTTCTAACCCATATTCGGGAGGTGGATGCGATCATTCAGGTCGTGCGCTGTTTTGAAGACGCGGACATTCATCACGTGGCGGGCACGGTCGATCCGTTGCGCGACATTGAGACGATCCTGACGGAGCTGGTTTTAGCGGATCTTGCCACGGTGAGTAAGCGTTTAGATAAACCCGGCAAGGCAGCCAAGCAGGGGGATGCCCATGCCAAGGCGGAGTTGGCTCTTTTGACCCGACTCAAACCGCACTTGGATTTGGGTCGGCCTGCATTGACTTTGGAGATGTCGGACGACGAGAAAAAGGTGCTTAAGGGATTTTTTCTACTGACTTCGAAGCCGACCCTGTTCGCCTGTAATGTGAAAGAGGAGGAGTTGGGTGTGTTGACGAAGGGGGAGAGGTCGGGAAAGACAGGGGAGCAGGTCAAGAAAGTGGAGGAGTATTGTCGGACTCATCTTTCCAGCCAATCGGTGATCGTCAGTGCGCAGATCGAGTCGGAGTTAGTGGATTTACCTGAGGCGGAGGGAAAAGAGTATTTGGTGGGGCTGGGGGTTCAGGAGTCGGGTGTGGGTGCGTTGATTCGGGCGGCGTATGAGTTGCTTGGTTTAAGGACCTACTTAACGACAGGGCCGAAGGAGACGAGGGCTTGGACGATTCATGCGGGGGACAGGGCGCCGCAGGCTGCCGGAGTGATTCACACCGATTTCGAGCGAGGTTTCATTGCGGCGGAAACGGTGGCCTTTGCCGATCTGCAAGCGGCCGGGACGATGCAGAAAGTGAAAGAAGCCGGAAAATTGCGCGTGGAAGGAAAAGAGTACATTGTTGCAGACGGCGACGTGATGGACTTTCGGTTTAACGTTTAATGGGGCAAGTTGTGAAGAAGAACATTCATCTGATCCGCCATCCCCTAGTCCAGCACAAGCTGACGATGATGCGTCGTAAGACAACAAGCGTTACTGAGTTTCGTGAGTTGGTGGGCGAAGTGGCCATGTTGATGGCGTATGAGGTGACCCAGGATCTGCCGTTAACCTGGGCCAAAATTCGCACTCCAATGGGAGCCATGAAAGCTCCCGTTCTTGCGGGAGAAAAAATGGTTTTGGTTCCAATTCTTCGGGCGGGAATGGGGTTGCTCGATGGGATGCTTAGAATTTTTCCTTCAGCTCGGGTTGCTCATATCGGTATTTACCGGGATCACAAAACGCTGGAACCGGTGGAATATTATTTCAAGGCATCGAAAACATTGCGGGGTCGAGACCTGATCCTGCTGGACCCGATGTTGGCGACAGGGAATTCAGCAGTTGCCGCAACCGATCGTTTGAAGAGTGCCAAGCCTCGATCGATTCGATTCATGTGCTTGGTCGCTTCGCCGGAGGGGGTGCGTAGTTATCAAAAACATCATCCCGATGTG
>Ga0209299_1002089_pt1 | contig 10786 bp, 7 predicted proteins | sample S_140806_MF_Meta_FD_187326 | JGI IMG/M metagenome (GOLD analysis project Ga0209299, IMG submission 187326) | Freshwater microbial communities from Lake Simoncouche, Canada to study carbon cycling - S_140806_MF_MetaG (SPAdes) (version 2) | ecosystem: Environmental > Aquatic > Freshwater > Lake ...
GCAAAGGCGCGATCTCCCGCTTCAAAGGCGCAGACTTCCCCGGTGGCAAAGGCAGCACCACGCACAGCGGCCATCATGTGCCGCTCATCGTCAATTGGCCCGCCGTGATGAAGCAAGGCCGCGTGAATCGCGATCTCATCACCTGTGCCGACTTCCTTCCCACCCTCTGCGCCGCCGCCGGAGCACCCGCCCCCGAGGGCGTCGATGGCATCAGTTTTCTCCCTCAACTCCAAGGCCAGCCCGGCACGCCTCGCGAAGCCATCTACATGTGGTATTCACCGCGACAGTCCAAGGACCTCAGCGTGAAGGAGCTGGCCTTCGACCATCACCACAAGCTCTACCGCACCGGCGAACTCTACGATCTCCAAGCCGATCCCAAGGAAAAAACTCCGCTCACCGGCGAGAAGCCCGCGAGAGCCAAACTCCAGGCCGTCCTCGATCAATACAAAGATGCTCGACCTGCTGATCTCGACCGCCAGTTTGAGCAGTCAGCCCCCGAGAAACCCAAGAAGGGCAAAAAGAAGAAGTGAACCTGCCTCACGGCGCACGCATCACGATCGGTGGCAGTTTGGCGGCGAGCTTCGCACGCAGCTCTTTGAGTATCTCGGCATGCTTCGGGTCCTTCGCGAGGTTGGTGTACTCGTGCGGATCAGTGTCGTGATCGTAGAGTTCGAGGCCGTTGCGGCCTTCGTCCCACTCGGTGCAGCGCCAGCGGGCGGTGCGGATGGTGCGGCCCCAGTGCTCGGCGTTTTTGCCACGGCGGGCTTGCGTGAAGGCCGCGTCGTGAAGCTCGGCGGAGGCGTTTTCGAGGAAGGGGTGCAGGCTTTTGCCCTCCATCTGCTTGGGCGATGACACGCCGCACAAATCACAGAGCGTGGGGAAGACATCGGTGAGCTCGATGAGGCTCTCGCTGCGCTGGCCGGCGGTTTTCATGCCGGGCGTCGCGAGGATGAAGGGCACGCGTGCGCTTTCCTCGAAGAGGCTGCGTTTGTGCCACAAGCCATGCTCGCCGAGATGCCAGCCGTGGTCGGAGGTGAAGAGGATGATCGTGTTGTCATCGAGTCCGGCGGCTTTGAGCGACTCCAGCAAACGACCGACCTGCGCATCCACGTAGCTCACGCAGGCCAGATAGGCGCGGATGGCAGCGCGACGCTGCTCGGGCGTGGCGGTGAGCGTGTAACCTGGCACCGCACCGTTGCGAGCAGGCTCGGGGATGTCGGCTTCATCATCGGCGGGGGCATCGGGCAGCGTGATGCTTTCGAAGGGATACAGATCAAAATACTTCGCCGGAGCCACCAGCGGCAGATGAGGCCGGTGAAAGCCGACGGCGAGAAAGAAGGGCTTTTCCTTCTCCCGCTTGCCGAGCCACTCGATGGCGGTTTTGGCAAAGATGCCATCGACGAGCTGATCGTCATCGCCGGGGATTTCCTGCCAGCCGAGGCCTTCTTTTTTGCCTCGCTTCACCTTCACGAGGCTTTTCCGGTCCGCTGGAAAGGGCAGCTCGCTTTGGAAAGGCGTGCCAAAGTCCCAGCCCTGAGGATCGTCCATGCTTTCGAGTCCGGTCGGCACGCCGAGGTGGAAAATTTTGCCGCAGCGGGCCGTGGCGTAGCCGTTCTGGCGAAAGTGATGCGGCATCGTCAGCACGCCGGGATGATTCGTGTAGAGGTTGTCCTCGTTGTTCGTGACCCGCGTCGTGTTCGGCCGCATGCCCGTCATCATGGATGAACGGGACGGATTGCAGTGCGGGAACTGGCAGAAGGCCTTGTTGAAGACCACGCCGCGTTTCGCCAGCGCATCGAGGTTCGGCGTTTGAGCCTGCGGATGCCCGTAGCAGCCCAGCGTGGCCGCGAGATCGTCGGACATGAGCAGGAGGACATTCGGCTGCGCCGAAAATGAGGAATGAGGAATGGCGAATGACGAAAGGAGGACGAGGAGCGATCTCATGGTGGAGCGTGAACGATGCGTAGAGTCATTTCCTTCCTGTCCCGGAGGGACCACGGAAATGAGCCGGTGGTGCAACCACCGGAATCCAAGCCGCGACTGACATGCGCCCTGAAGGGGCGCGAGAAGGCCAGTTTAAGTGTTTTGGCTTCGATGAATGCTTCTCGCGCCCTTTCAGGGCGCAGCTTTCGATGGCGTTGTGAACCGGTGGTTTCACCACCGGCTAATCTCTTGCGTCCCTCCGGGACGAACTGCCTCCGCTTCTTCACCTTCACTTTCGCAGAGGGTACATTATGAGACCGCTATTTCAGCTCCTTGATCCGCACGTTGCGATACCACACACGCAGCGCCTCGTCCTGGAAGCCGATGTGGCCGAGAGCGAGCCGGTCGGCCATGTTCATGGCTTCGAGGGTGGTGTCGATGACCTGCTCGCCGTTGAAGACGACCTTCACGCGGCGGCCTTGGACGGTGATGGTGTAGCGATTCCACTCGCCGGCGGGTTTGACCATGTTCTTGGACGGGCCGGTGCCGTGAACGATGCCGCCGCAGTCGTGGTGGCCGGGCTTGGCGAGGCCGTAGGTGTCGAGGATCTGCACTTCGAAGCCGCTTTTGACGTGGTCCTTCAAATCGCCGACGCGCATGAAGACGCCGCTGTTGCCCTTGGCGTTGATCTTGAATTCCAAGTCGAGCACGAAGTCGCCATACTGCTTTTCGGTCGAAAGGTAGGCGGCATAGCGCTGCCAGCCTTTTTCACCTTCGCGGGGATGTAGCGAGATGCTGCCATCGGGCTCGACGAGCCAGTTCCCGGTCGTTTTCCAGCCGGTGAGGTCCTTGCCATTGAAAAGAGGCACAAAGCTCGCGTCATCAGCCGCCGGTTGCTGAGCGAGGACGGAGGTAGTGACGAGCAGGAGGCAGAGCAGAGCGAGATTTTTCATCGGCAGCATGAACGAGCCAGGACGCGGGAGTCTTCCGTTCTCATTCTTTCCATGGCAGCAAAATCGGCGAAACCTAAAACAGGCACGGCATCGACTCAACGACCAGGAACGCCAGGTCGAGATGAGCCTCGTGAGCTAAGCTGGGTTTGAAAACGACCCTGGGCTCTCGAAAAACGTGCCAGCAAAGTAGCCATCTTGCTCCGCAAGATGAGCGAAAGGCTCTCGCAAGCCCCTCAACCCCAATCCACAGATTTTGAACCACGGAATACACTGAATACTCGGAAACATGAGGTGGGCAGACTCAATGCCCATCTCATTTTAAGAGTGAGTTCATCGAATCTCTGGGCGCTTCTTCTTTCCGTGTGTTCCGTGTATTCCGTGGTCGGCCATTCCCGTTTTAAAGCTCAACCGCTCGCCGCCTGCCCCTGTCAAAGGTTTGGCCGCCGAGGGGCGGAGGAGCAGAGCACGCAGAGATGAAGACAGAAGGAAATCGTGGCGTCCTCTGCCTCTTTGCTCCTCGGCGGCAAAAAGGTGTGTGAGCAAGGCAGGGGAAATGCCTTGAAGCTTTTTCGTCGCTCAGCCTCCCACACGTCTCGTTCCTCTCGCGGAGCGAGAGGATGACTTTGCTTCGCCTGATCGCACCTGGGGAGGCTGAAGGCCTCCGGGAATCCAGCCCAGGGGTGAAGGGGTGAAGCCACGCAGACCCTGGGAATGGCACCCGCAACGCCGGGTGCTCTGAAAAGAACGCCGGAGGCACGGCGAACGGTTTCCCGCACTCCTTCAGAGTGCGGCAGTCATGCCTTTCACGAACCCAGGCTCTTCGAGCCTGAGCTGGACTCCCAAGGGCCTTTCAGGCCCAAACCCATCGCATCCAAGGCTTGATCTGCGGCGGCTTTTTTGGCTACGGTCAGCCTATTCATCTCACAACTTTGCTTTTCGTGAGAATGTCCGCCCTCCGCTCAAATAACTGTGGGCGAATTGGATTCGTTCATAGTTGAATGTAGATAGGCAAAGTCTGGCCAAAAACCGATCCCACACTGAAATGCAACGAGTCAACAAAGGTATTCTGCTCATTGCCGTGGGGATGGTCATCGGTCTCTATGTTCTCCTGGAAGTTCAATCGCCAGTGCGTGTTTCAGCTTCGTTTCCAGATTATGGGGCGGTTTTGTTGAAGTATGGTGGCTACTTAATGTCAGGTGTTTTAGCTCTCATCGGCCTCTATCTGGCTGTAAGCTCACCAAATCAGTCATAGTGTTCACCGAACGCTTCGTTCAAAAGGCCCCCCTCCTCAAAACCGCCACGTCACCGACACCCGCAGCATCCTCGGCTCGATGGGATGCACATGGCGGTCTTCGACGGGGACGCCGCCCGGGTCGGTGGTGAGCTGGCTTTCGTAGAAGTAGGCGATGTCGTTGTCAGCACGGTTCAGCAGGTTGAGGCATTCGAGGGCGACTTCCCAGTTTTTGCGACGGTAGCCGACGCGGGCGTTCACTTGCAGGGAATCGCGGGCGCGGATGTCGGCGTAGTCTTCCGTGAGGGGTCGCGGACCGAAGTAGCGGGCGCGAAGGGAGCCAAACAGGCCTTCCTCACGGCCGAGGGTGAAGCCGGCGTTCAGCGAATACGGAATGCTGCCGGGGATGGAGGCGCTGGGAGGGTTCGCGGTGCGCAGGTGCGCCCAGGTCCAGGTGGCCTCGAGGTCGGCCATGGCCCATTCGGTGGGCCGCCAGTAGCTGGCCAGCTCGATGCCAAGGCGATCACTGCCAGGACCGGGCTCAGTGGTGCCGGCATCGCCGACGTAGAGCAGCTCTGAGTCACTGCGCAGCCACCAGAAGGAGAGCGTGTTCACCATCTTCGAGATGGATTCATTCCGAATGCCAAACTCCGCGCCGTAGGTGCGGGCAATGGGATCGACGCGATCCGCCGGCAGGCCGGTGGAAGGATCGGTCATGATGGTCACGCCGCGGGTGTCATTCGAGTGAAAGCCGAGGCCGGCATTGAGATACAGCTCCGTCTTGGCCCAAGGACCGAAGACCATGGCGAGCTTCGGGCTGACGATGCCTTTGGTGAGATTGCCATTGTTGTCCGGAAGACTGCCGTTGCGGGAATTGAAGTGGAAGAGGTCCGCCCGCAGCCCCGGGATGACGCGGAACCAGGACACCGGTTTGAACTCAAGCTCCGAGTAGAGGCCGTAGGTGGCCTGGTAGATGTCGTCCTGGCGCACGGTGTTCCAGCGCTGGCGAGCGGAGGTGTTGTAAAGGCCGAGCGCGTTGATGAAATCATGGTGCGTGGCAAAACCGATCGTCAGCCGCTGCTCGTGGCCCAGCGCATCGAAGCGCCAGTCCCGCGAAATACCCGCGCCGACGAACCAGCGGCCGTCCTTCTGCTCGAACTGATCTCCCAGCGTGTCGCCACGCGCGAGGCTGTCCTTGAAGTAGGTGAAGTTCGAGAAGAGATCGAGGTCGTAGTAGCCCGCGTAGGCATTGGCCCGCGTCGTGGTGCGGCCTTCCTGGCGTTCCCAATCAAAGCTGAGGCTGTAGCGCTGCGAGTTGCCACCATCGGTGGGGTCCATGTTGCCGTAGCGGCCGATCACACCGGCATCGAGCGCCCGCTGCGGCACCTGGTCGGTGCTCATCCAGTCGCCCTTGTAGCCCATGAGCGTCATGTTCACGCGGTCCGTGTCATCATGCCAATGCCAGCGTAGCAGGCCGTTCCAGCGGGTGGCATCGGAATTCAGGTCCCACGGCCCGTTGTAGAACTGATGCTCGATGGCCGCCGTGAGCATGCCCGCGCCTGCCTGGATGCTATCGGCGATCAACGTGCGGGTGTACTCGTACTCGCCCCAAGTGGTGGAGAGAATGCCCTGCGGCAGCGAATCGACCAGCTTGAATCTCGCCGCGCCGGTGCTGCTGAGGTCGCCATGCTGAGCGTAATAATTGCCCTTCCAGTATTCCAGCTCGCCCACCAGCTCCGGGATGATGAAATTCAGGTCCGCGTAACCCTGGCCGTGCGCATGCGTGCGAAGGTTCACCGGCATGCCATCGACGTAGATCGCGAAGTCCGTGCCGTGATCGAGGTTCGTGCCGCGGAGAAAATACTGGTTCGCCTTCCCATCGCCGCTGTGCTGCGTCACGATGAGGCCCGGCACGCTCTCCAAAAGCTCGCCCCGACGCGAAAACGGCCGCTCCATCAGCTCCTTCGCATTCGTCTGCCCTTTTGACGCCGAGGTGGCGATGCCAATGAGCGACTCCGCCTTCCCCTCAATGACAACTTCTTGCAGCTCCGTCACGCTTTCAGAAACGGTTTGAGCCGCCAAAGGCAACGAAAGCAGGCAGGAGAGAAAAACGAAAGGGCGGGAGGTCATCGCAAGCTATGACGACATCGCTGGCTCAAGCCCATAAAATGTCTTCAAAGCCTCTCGCGGTGGGTCTTGCTACCGCATGAGGTCTGAATTTTGCACGAACGGATATAAACAAGCCCCCCGTCGCTTTCACAACGGGGGGCAGATAGTAGCTCGCCTATGAGCGGAACAACAACTCACGCCAGCGCCTGCGCCACGGCCTCGGCGGTGATGCCGAGTTCCTTGAAGACGGTGTTGCCGGGGGCACTGATGCCGAAGCGGTCGATGGCGATGATCTGGCCCTGCGTGCCGACGTATTTCCACCAGAGGCCGGAGACGCCGGCTTCGATGGCGACGCGCTTGGTGCAGCTCGCGGGGAGCACGCTTTCACGATACTCGGCGCTCTGGCGGTCGAAGCGTTCAAAGCAGGGCAGGCTCACGACGCGGACGCCGGGCTTGCCTTTGGCGCCTTCGACGGCCCATTGCACTTCGGAACCGGTGGCGATGACGATGGCTTCCAGCGGCGCGGTTTCCTGCACGAGGACGTAACCACCTTTCAGCGTGCCTTCGCGGCGTGTGGTGGCACTGACGCCGCCCTGATGCGGGAGGTCCTGACGGCTCAAAGCGAGCAGCGTGGGGCCATCGGTGCGGCTGAAGGCAGCGGAGAAGGCCGCAGCGGTTTCTTCGGCATCGGCGGGGCGGATGACGTCCAGATTCGGGATCACGCGGAGACCGCTGACGGTTTCCACCGGCTGATGGGTGGGGCCGTCTTCACCGACGCCGACGCTGTCGTGCGTGAAGATGTAGGTGACGGGCAGTTTGGCCAAGGCGGCGAGGCGGATGCTCGGGCGGCAGTAATCGGCGAAGACGAGGAAGGTGGCGCAGCTGGCCTGGAAGATGCCGTCGTAGGCGATGCCATTGCAAATGGCGCCCATGGCATGCTCGCGGATGCCGAACCAGATGTTGCGGCCCTTCGGATTGGCAGCGGAGTAGTCGCCGCCATCCTTGATGTAGTTCTTCGTGGAGCCGAAAAGATCGGCGCTGCCCGTGATGAGCTTCGGCGCGGCCTTGGCGAGGTGGTTCAAGATTTCGCCGCCGCTGTTACGCGTGGCGGCTTTGCCTTCGGCGGGATACTCGGGGATGACCTTGAGCAGGTCCTCGGCGCTGGCGCTGCCGGCTTCGAGTTCGGCCTTGAGGGCTGGATTGGCAGCACTCCACTCTTTGTACATCTTGCTCCAGCGTTTGTGGATGCGGCTGCGCTTGGCCTTCAAATCGGCGAAGTAGGCCTTCACGTCTTCGCTGACATGGAAATGCGTGCCTTCGGGGATGCCGAGGGCTTTCTTCGCGGCATCGACGAACTTCGCGCCGCCTTCGCCGTGGCCTTTGGCGGTACCGGCGACTTCGGGGATGCCTTTGGCGATGGTGGTCTTCGCGATGATGATCTTCGGCTTGCCGTTGTCGGTCTTTTTCGCCCGCTGGATGGCCTTGGCGATGGCGTCGAGGTCGTGACCGTCGATTTGAACGGCATCCCAGCCGAGCGCACGCCACAATTTAAGCGCATCTTCGCTCTGGGTGATGTTCGCCATGGCGTCGAGGGTGACGTCATTGGAATCGTAAATGAGGATGAGGTTATCGAGGCCGTTGTGAGCGGCGAAGGAGGCCGCTTCACGGGCCACGCCTTCCTGGAGGCAGCCATCGCCAGCGAGAGCGAAGATGTGGCTGTCGATGATCTTGTGCTCGGCGGTGTTGTACTTCGCCGCAGCCATTTTGCTGCTGAGCGCGTAGCCGACGGCATTGCCGACGCCCTGACCGAGCGGGCCGGTGGTGCACTCGACGCCGGGCGTTTCGTGGAACTCGGGATGGCCGGGCGTGATGGAATGCAGCACGCGGAACTTGCTCACATCGTCGATGCTCAAGGCGTAGCCGCTGAGGTGGAGCCAGGAGTAGATGAACATGCTGCCGTGACCGGCGGAGAGGACGAAACGGTCGCGGTTGAGCCACTTCGGATCGGCGGGATCGCACTGGAGGGCCTGGCCGAAGAGCACCGCGCCGATTTCCGCCGCGCCGAGGGGCAGACCGAGGTGGCCGGAGGAGCACTTGTGCACGGCATCCATGGCGAGACCACGGGCTTCATTGGCGGCTTTGGAGAGGAGGGTGTTGTTCATGAGCGAAGGGCGAAGAGCTGAGAGCGTAGGGTTGAAAGAGTGCGCCAGAAGCGACCGGGCGCGGGAGCGGGTTTCTTACCGGCTCGAAATGGCCGTTTCAAGGTCGAAAACTGGGCCGGATCGGTCACGCAAAAGCGCGGGATAAATCACGCCACCATCTTCGCCGCGAGCTTCACGGCTTCGACGAGGCTGCTGCCGTTCGCCTTGCCCTGCCAGGCGATATCGCACGCGGTGCCGTGATCCACGCTGGTGCGCGGCACGGGCAGGCCGAGGGTGGTATTCACGGCGGTATCAAAGGCCAGCGCCTTCAGCGGGATGAGCGCCTGATCATGATACATGCAGATGTAAGCATCCACGGTGCGGCGGCGGGCGGGGATGAAGGCGGTATCCGGTGGCAGAGGTCCTTCAATGGTGATGCCCTTGGCTTTAGCCGCCTCGATGGCAGGCACGATGATCTTTTCCTCTTCGCCACGGCCAAAGAGACCATGCTCGCCTGCGTGTGGGTTCAGCCCGCAAACGGCGATGCGCGGCTTTTTACCCTTCACTCGCTGCGCGGACTCTGCGGTGAGCTCGATGACATCGAGGATGCGCTTCGTCGTCAGCGCGGGGACGACATCTTGATATCCGATGTGGACGGTGACGAGGCTGCAAATCATCTCCGGCGAGTAAAACGTCATGCAGGAGCGTTTCGAGGCCATCTTCTCCGCAAACATCTCCGTGTGCCCCGGATAGGTGATGCCAGCGGCGTGCAGCGCCTCCTTGTTCAGCGGTGCGGTGGCTACCGCAGCCACTTGACCTGCCAAAGCGGCAGCGATGCTCTTTTCGACATAGCGATAGCCCGCGGCACCCGTTTTAGCGCTCACCTTGCCCGGCTCGAAACCTTCCGCATCGAAGCCAAAGAGGTCCAAAACAGCAGGGCCATCGATCTCCCCGCATTTTTCACTCCACTCGATCTCGCTCACGATGCGCGGTGGAGCCTGCAAACCGGTCTGCCGCGCACAACGGGCCAGCAGCCGCGCATCGCCAAAGATGACCGGTGTGGCAATCGCCAGCACCTCTTCATGGGCGAGGAGTTGCAGGCAGATTTCGGGGCCGACCCCGGCGGGGTCGCCCATGGTGACGGCGATGAGTGGTTTGGGCATTAGCCCGGCAGAGAAGCTAGGAATCTGAAATCGGAAATCCGAATCTCAACTCTTCCGCGGCCGCGTGGCGAAAAAAAGCCAGACGCCGAGCAGGGCCACGAGGAAGGTGCCCAAGGTCAGCACGGTGAGCACGAGGTCACGCATGTCCTTATCCCGGATGAAGCCGAGCTTGTGAAACATCGTGAAGATGGTGGCCTCAAACTGCCGCTCCTTGTCTGTGTGCCGCGTGACGCTGCCCGTCGTGGTGGAGACATACACCCGCGTCTCCAGCGCATCGCTAGCATCGAAACGATGCACCGGCAGGATGCGGAAGATGTTCAGGTACTCCATGTTGAAGGCGGTGAGGAAGTCCGTCTTCTTCACCTCAGCCCCTGCGAGGAAGTTTCGGGCGATCTCCGCCGCATAAAGCTCGTCCTGCGCCGGATCGACACGGCCATCGATGGCGCTGACGTATTGCGGTCCCTTGGCATCCTTGACGTAAATCTGATACCAGGGCTGGCCGCCGATGCCGCGGAGGTTCACGGCCTGCGCTTCCGCATTGTCGCCGAGCTTTGAAACCGCGTCGGCGACGCTGATCTGGATGGCTTTCACATCCATGCCTCCGCCTGAGGGCTTCGCCTGAGGTGGCGGCGCCTGGGTGCGGGTCATGATGTTATGAAGCACACCGCTGCCGGAGGCCATCAGCACGGAGATGCTGAAGGCAAGGCCGAGCCAGCGGTGGAGTTTGCGAATGAGTTTGGGAGACATGAGAAGGAGCGATGATTACCACTTGAATTCGACGCCCGCGTAGAAGGCGCGGCCATCGCCGGGGAGGAAGACGGCGGGCGTGGCGATGGCATTGGTCACGACGCCGGTGGTGGGGCTGTAGGTTTCATCTGTGATGTTGCGCACCTCGGCGAAGAAGGACACGCCTTTCTGGGTCTTGTAGCCCAGCTTGAAGCCGAGCAGCGCATACGGATCGGCGAAGGTCGTGCGAGCCATGTCCGCAGCGTAGCGAACAGGAGACCATTCGACATTCGGGCCGGCATAGAAGCCGCAGGGATGCTCATACATCAGCTCGCCGCGGTAATAATAAGGCGCGTAGCCCGGCAGTAGGCGATCTCCAAAAGTGGGATCGTTTTTGAAGCGGAAGTCATTCCAGAAGAAGTTGTTCCGAAGCACGAGACGATCGAAACGCGTGTCATTCGCCGTGGTGAGATTGCGCAGCACATCGTAGCTGAAGCCGAACTCCACCCCCTGGTGGATGGTTTTGCCCGCGTTGATGGT
>Ga0209299_1002092_pt1 | contig 10783 bp, 8 predicted proteins | sample S_140806_MF_Meta_FD_187326 | JGI IMG/M metagenome (GOLD analysis project Ga0209299, IMG submission 187326) | Freshwater microbial communities from Lake Simoncouche, Canada to study carbon cycling - S_140806_MF_MetaG (SPAdes) (version 2) | ecosystem: Environmental > Aquatic > Freshwater > Lake ...
AGCAGTTCACGATTCAGGTGGCGCCGGAGGACTGCACCGGCTGCAAGCTCTGCGTGGAGGTCTGCCCGTCCCGGGACCGGCAGCAACCGAAACGCCGGGCCCTGGTGATGGCCCCCCTGGAACCCCTCCTGGATCGGGGCCGCCAGCATTGGGATTTTTTTCTCGGCTTGCCGGAGGTGCCCCGCGCCGCCTTGAACCTCCACAAGGTGGGGCAGCAGCAGCTGCAGCAGCCCCTGTTCGAGTTCTCCGGCGCCTGCGCCGGCTGCGGCGAAACCCCCTACCTCAAGCTGGCCAGCCAGCTGTTCGGCGACCGGATGGTGGTGGCCAATGCCACCGGCTGCAGCTCGATCTATGGCGGCAACCTCCCCACCACGCCCTGGAGCACGAACGCCGCTGGCCGCGGACCGGCCTGGTGCAATTCGCTGTTCGAGGACAACGCCGAGTTCGGCTTTGGGCTGCGGGTGGCGCTGGATCAGCAGCGGCAGATGGCGGCGGCCCTGCTGCGGCAGCTAGCGGGGCTGGATTCAGACACTCGCCCCGCCTCGCCAGCGTCTGGATTCGGCGCAGCGGGCGGATGGACGGCGAACGATGCCTCTGCAACAGCCGGAGGCTCTGGAGCTGCCGGCGGATCCAGGGCTGCCGCAATCTCTGCATCGGCCGCCGGTTCAAGGCTGGCTGGAGTCTCCGCATCGGCCAGCGGCTCCCGGGCGGTTGGTGTTCCTGTCGCGGTCGGCGATTCGGAGCGACCTGGCGATTCCGGAGAGCTAGCTGGTAGGCCCGCTGGAGAGCCCTCGGTAGCGCCTGGCCTGGCGTTAGAAATCCTCGCGGCGCTCGATCAACAGAGTGATGAGCCCGCCATCCACGCCCAGCGCGAGCGGTTGGAGGAGCTGAAGCGCCAGCTGCAGGCCCGGCTGGAATCCCTTCCCGCCGAGGGTCGCGCCGCCTTGCCCGCCGCCCGCCTCCTGGCGATCGCCGACAGCCTGGTGAAGACCAGCGTCTGGCTGGTGGGTGGCGATGGCTGGGCCTACGACATCGGCTTCGGCGGCCTCGACCACGTGCTCGCCTCCGGCCGCGATGTGAATGCTCTGGTGCTCGACACCGAGGTGTACTCCAACACTGGCGGCCAGGCCTCCAAGGCCACGCCGCTGGGGGCGGTGGCCAAATTCGCCGCCGGCGGCAAGGCGTCCGCCAAGAAGGACCTGGGCCTGATGGCGATCACCTACGGCACGGTGTATGTGGCCAGCGTGGCGATGGGCGCCCGCGATGAGCACACCATCCGCGCCTTCCTGGAGGCCGAGAGCTATGCGGGTCCGTCGCTGATCCTGGCCTACTCCCACTGCATCGCCCACGGCATCGCCATGGAGCGGGGTATGGCACAGCAGCACCTGGCGGTGGCCTCGGGCCGCTGGCCCCTCTACCGCCACGACCCCCGCCGCAGCGAGCGGGGCGAGAACCCCCTGCAGCTCGACAGCCCGGCCCCCACCATCCCCCTGGCCGAGGCGATGGCCAGCGAACAGCGCTTTCGCCTGCTCGCCTCCACCCAGCCGGAGCGCTCCCGAGAACTGGCACGCCAGGCCCAGGCCGCCGTTGATCGCCGCTGGGCCCTGCTGCAGAAGCTGGCGGGGGGGGCTGAAGGTGGTTAGGCCCTTCTCAACAACGCCCCCGTCAAACCTCCCCACAATCGAGATAGCCCCGCCGCTGGCCCCATGCCCCCCAACCTCGCCACCTCCTGGTTGGGTTTGCCGCTGCGCAACCCGTTGGTGGTGGGGGCCGCCGCGCCCTTGAGCGGCGATGCGGATCAGCTGGAGGTGCTCGAGCAGGCCGGGGCTGCGGCGATCGTGCTGCATTCCCTGTTCGAGGAGCAGATCGAACGCGATCAACTCGATCAGCACCAGCTGGGCCTGGCCGGTAGCGAAAGCCATGCCGAGGCCTTCGGTTATGTGCCCAGCGGCGCGTTGCGCCATGACGGCGCCGATTCCTACCTACGCCTGATTGAGCGGGGCCGCGCCCGGCTCACTATTCCCCTGGTGGCCAGCCTCAATGGCTTCCATGCCGGCAGCTGGGTGCACTTCGCCCGCCGGCTGGAGGGCGCAGGCGCCGAGGCCCTCGAGCTCAACATCTATGCCATTCCCACCGATCCGCAGCGCAGCAGCGTCGAGATTGAGGACGAGCTGGTGGCGATCGTGGCCGAGGTGCGTGCTGCCGTGGTCCTGCCCCTAGCCGTGAAGCTGGGCCCTTATTACACCAACCTCACCGCCCTGTCGTCACGGCTGGCCGGGGCCGGCGCCGATGGCCTCACGTTGTTCAACCGCTTCTACCAGCCCGATCTCGACATCGAAGCCCTGGCGATCCGCCCCAACCTGCTGCTCTCCACCCCCCACGACCTGCGCCTGCCGCTGCGCTGGATCGCCCTGCTCCACGGCCGCCTCCCCCTCGATCTGGCCGCCAGCGGTGGCGTGCACCGCGGCACCGATGTGGTGCGGCTGCTGATGGCCGGCGCCGGCGCCACCCAGGTGGTGGGTGCCCTGCTGCGTCACGGTCCCCGGCGGCTGGCGGGCCTGGTGGAGGAGCTCTCCTTCTGGCTCGCCGAGCACGGCTACGCCTCGGTGCAGGAGCTGATCGGCTGCCTCGACCAGACCAACTGCCCTGATCCCGCCGCCTACGAACGGGCCCAATACATCAAGGCTTTGCACACCTACACCATCGGCGAGGCGATCAGCGCAGCGGGGCCCTGGTGAGGGAGGCTCAGGCCTGCCGCGCGGCTTCGCTGGCGGCCTGTTCGGTCTCCAGAAGGTCTTCGGCCAGGATTAGTAGCGACATGCCCATCAGGGCCAGGGCCACGCCCTGCTGGGATTGATTGGCCAGCTCCACGGTGCGGGAGGCCTGCAGGTGTTGGGGCCAGCTCAGCCGCATCTCCGAACCAGAAGCAACACTGATCAGGATGTTGGAAAATGCTGATGATCGCGACCCTATTAGCATTTCGCAACATGGGCGGGACCCTCGCTCACGGCACGTCACGGCACTGGCGTGATCCTCAGCTCCCGGAAGCCTTCGCTCTCCTTGGGCCGTTTGCCGCAGTCCCCCTCGATCCCATCCAGCTTGCCGTCGTCGCTGAGCACCACCAGGCTGTTGCCATCGATCACGAGGGCCTCCGGGTTGAAGGCCCTCCCCCCCACTGGGGGAAAGCTGCGCAGCCTGACGGCCGGGCTCTCGAACTGGCCGCTCCAGCGGTAAAGCGCCGAAGGGGTGGCGGTTCCCTTCCGCCTCTCGGCCGGCCCCGCCACGATCAGCAGTCTGCCGTTCACCATCTCTAGGCTGCGGATGCCGAGTCCGCCAAGGTCCAGCAGCACCGGATCGCCGAAGCGGGCTTTCTCCCCAGCCAGCACGGCGTTGGGGTTGGTGAGTGGGGCCAGCAGGGCCTTCTTCTCGGGCAGCGGATTGCGGAAGCCGATCAGCAGAGACCCGTTGGGGGTGGCCGCCAGCCCTTCGATGTTCAGTCCCTCAGGGGCCTTGGCGGGACGCCGGGCGGCAGCCTCCAGGTCGAAGCGGCCGTAGCGGGGATCGGCGGCCAGGTCTTCGATCAGGGTGGTGTAGGGCCGCCCCACGGGCTCCACGGTGACCGCCAGGCTCTTGCCGTCGTCTGCGGCCCTCAGCCCCAGGTTGGTGGCGAACAGGCGCCGGTGGTTGGGGCGGGGTTCCCCCTTCGCTTTGTTCCCCGGACCCTCGGCATCGGCCGCGCCGTGGGAGCCGATCCAGTACACCAACGGCCCGATCCGGGCCGAGGCCTCCAGGTCCAGCTCCGGGTGGCCGTCGTCCACCGGGGCCACGGCCCGCGCTGGAATCTCTCCCTGGCCCACCGCCGGCCCCGCCTGGCCGCTGCGGTAAAGCTGCAGCATCACCGGCGGTTTCGCCTCGTCGTCGCCCACCACCCAGAGCCCCGGGCCGACGCTGATGGCCGTGGAGGCATCGCAGGGGCCGCTGTGCTGCACCACCGGCAGCCCCCCCTGCAGCCCCCCTGCGGGGTCCGCCGGGGGCTTTGGCGCGGCCAGGGCGGCATGGTGGGGTAGGCCCGCCACCATCAGAAGCGGTAGGAGGGCCATCAGGGCCCGGCCAGCGGGGAAGCGGTCCCGACCGCGCCGTGCTCCGGCCGGCATCGCCGCGGCGGCGGATCGGGGGGTGGGGGCGCTGCTGCGGCCGGGAGCGTTCATGGAGGCGGTGGAGCGGAATACCCCGCAGGATGGCGCCCCCGGCAAGGACCGTCGTCCGCCTCGGCCCGGCCGCTCCGCCGGACCCAACCAGTACCGGCAGCGGCGCCGCATTCCGCTGCGTTCAGGGCCCCGCCGCGCCGCGGTCCGCCGCAGCCGACGCGCCAGCGACCCGCGAACGTCCCAGCATGAACCTCTGAGCGCCCCGTTCCCTTCTGCCCCCCTCCGCTCCGCTCCCCGGGGCCGTCACCCCCGCCCTGGCCGAGGCGTTGGCGGCCACGGCCGCCGAATTGGCCGCCTGCACCACCCGCCCCTGGACCCTCATGGAGGTGTGCGGTGGCCAGACCCACGCGATCCTCCGCTGGGGGCTCGACCAGCTCCTGCCGCCGGGACTGCGGCTGATCCATGGCCCCGGCTGTCCGGTGTGCGTCACCCCCGCCGCCACGATCGACGCCGCCCTGGCCCTGGCCCGGCGCCCCGGGGTGATCCTCTGCTCCTACGGCGACATGTTGCGGGTGCCGGGCACCACGGCCACCAGCCTGCTCGCCCTGCGGGCGGAGGGGGCCGATGTGCGCCTGCTCACCTCCCCGCTGCAGGCCCTGGCCATCGCCCGCGCCCATCCTCGGCGTGAGGTGGTGTTTTTCGCCGTGGGCTTCGAGACCACCGCCCCCGCCACGGCCCTGTTGGCCCGTTGTGTCCAGGCCGAGGGCCTCACCAACCTCTCCCTGCTCACGGCCCATGTGCGGGTAGCGCCCGCCATGGAGGTTCTCCTTCAGCCCGCCGAAGACTGGCGGGCCGCGCAGACCAGCGCCCGCGTTTCAGCCTCCGCCCCCGCCTCCGCTAGCTCCGTGCAGGGATTCCTGGCGGCGGGCCATGTGTGCGGCGTGATCGGCACCGCCGAACTCCAGGAGCTGGTGGAGCGCCGCGCGTTGCCGGTGGTGGTGAGCGGTTTCGGGCCCCTGGAGCTGATGCGGGCAATCCTTTCCTGCGTGAAGCTCCTGGAGGCCGCGACCCCGCGGTTGCTGAATGCCTACGGCCCCGTGGTGCGGCCGGAGGGCAATCCGGCGGCCCGGGCCTTGCTGGAGGAGGTGTTTGAGGTGGTCGATCAATCCTGGCGGGGCCTTGGGCTGATCCCCGGGGGCGGCCTGGCGCTGCGGGAGTCCTATGCGGCCACCCTGGAGGCGCGGCGCCGCTTCCCCCCACCCGGCGGCTTCGCTAGCGCTCAGGTGATCACGGCCTCCCCAGGCCCCGGCCCCTTCGCTAGCCCGCCAGGCGTCACGCCCTCCTTCTGCCTAGCGCCCGATCTGGCTTCGGCTTCCGGCCCCTGCATCGCCGCCGCCATCCTGCGGGGGCGGGCCTCCCCGCTCCAGTGCCCCGCCTTCGGCCAGGGCTGCACCCCGGAGCATCCGCTCGGGGCGCCCATGGTTTCGGGGGAGGGGGCCTGCGCCGCCTATCACCAGTACCGGCCTCCGCAGGGCGCAGCCTTCCAGCCGTCTCCGGTGCCGCGATGAGCGGGCGGATCCTGCTGGGCCATGGCGGCGGCGGCACCCTCAGCCAGCGGCTGATCGATAGCGAGCTGCGCCCCCTCTATGCCGATCCCGGCGCGCCCCTGCATGATGCCGCCAGCCTGGTGCTTCCCCATGGCCGCCTGGCCTTCAGCACCGACGGCTATGTGGTGCACCCCCTGGAGTTCCCCGGTGGCGACATCGGCCGCCTGGCGGTGGTGGGAACCTGCAACGATCTGGCCATGGCGGGGGCGCGTCCCTGGGCCCTCAGCCTCGGCTTGATCCTGGAGGAGGGCCTGGAGCTGGCGGTGCTGCGGCGCATCCTGGCCTCAGTGGCTGCCGCTGCGGCGGATTGCGCCGTTCAGGTGGTCACGGGGGACACCAAGGTGGTGGAGCGGGGCAAGGCGGATGGGGCCTTCCTCACCACCAGCGGCATCGGCTTGCTCATGGCGGCGGAGCCGATCGGGCCGGGGCGCATCGAGGCCGGCGACCAAGTGGTGGTGAGCGGCGACCTCGGCCGCCATGGCATGGCGATCCTGATGGCCCGCCACGGCCTCGATCCCCACCCACCCCTGCTCAGCGATTGCGCCCCCCTCTGGCCCCAGGTGGAGGCTCTCCTGGCCTGCGGGGTGCGGCCCCATTGCCTGCGGGATCTCACCCGCGGCGGCCTCGCCGCTGCCCTGCAGGAGTTGGCCACGGCGGCCGGCGTGCGGATCCGGCTGATCGAGGAGCGGATTCCGGTGGCCCCCGCCGTGCGCCGCGGCGCCGATCTACTTGGCCTCGATCCGCTCCACCTGGCCAACGAGGGAAGGCTGGTGGCCGTGGTGGCCCCCGCCGATCTGGAGGCCACTCTGGCAGTGCTCGAACCCGGGGGCGGTGCCTGGATTGGTGGGGTGGAGCCGGAGGAGCGCCCGCCAGGGATGCACGCCGCCGCCCTGGCCGGACCGCGGCTGCTGCTGCGCACCGCCTTTGGCAGTGAACGGGTGCTCACCCCCCCGGCCGGTGATCTGCTGCCGCGCATTTGCTAGTCGGCCGATGCATGGGAACCGGAGGTGGACGCTCCTGGATCAGCCCACCATTTCCCAGCGGTTGCGTCCGCCCGCCTTGGCCCGGTAGAGGGCCGCGTCGGCACTGGCCAGCAGTTCCTGGGGGGTGTTATGGGCATCGGGAACCTGGCAGGCGATGCCGATGCTCACGCTCACCCGGCCGGCCACCACGGCCTTGGGGTGGGGGATCGCCTGGTGTTCCAGCGCCTCCTGCACCCGCTCCGCGACGGTGATCGCCCCCGGGAAATCCGTGTCCGGGAGCAGCAGCACAAATTCTTCGCCGCCGAAGCGGGCCAGTAGGTCGCCAGGACGGCTGCAGGTGCGCTGCACCACCTCCGCGATCCGGATCAGGCAACGGTCGCCGGCCAGGTGGCCAAAACAGTCGTTGTAGGCCTTGAAGTAATCCGCATCGATCATCAGCAGGGCGATCGGTTTCTGTTCACGGCGATGGCGCTGCCATTCCATCGCCAGCTGCTGGTCCAGCTGGTTGCGATTGGCTACGCCCGTGAGCCGGTCGGTGTGGGCCAGCACCTGCAGTTCGGCGTTGGATTGGCGCAAGTCCTCCTCGGCGCGGCGGCGCAGGTCGATCTCCTCCTCCAGGCGCTGGTTGGCCTCCTGGAGTTGCCGGGTCCGCTGGGCCACCTCCTCACTCACGGCGGCGTTGCGGGCCCGCAGGCTGCGGATGCTCTCCCGCAGGCTGGTCGCCATCGTGTTGAGACTCATGGCCACGCGCTGCGTTTCCGCCACCTCGCCCGGGGGCACCTCCTGATCGAGATTCCCTTCCGCCAGGGCTTCGGATCCTTCCACCACCTGAGTGAGACTGGCATTCACCCGCCGCACCGCCTGCATCGCCAGGGTTCCCGACACCCCCACCGCCCCCAGCGAGATCAGCAGATTGGTGAGGGCATCCCGGCGCAGCGGGCCCTGGAACTCCGACTCGGGCATCGTCACCACGATCCGCCAGTCGAGGCCGTAGCGATCCCGGAAGGGCTCCACCCGCACCAGCACCCCGGAGCCGCTGAGCGGAAGCCTCAGCTGATGGGGCATGTCGATCGCGCCGAGGTCGCCGAAGCGATTCACCAGCGCCCGGGCTGAATCGCGGATCGCCGTGGTCTTGGCTTCGGTGGCCCGCAGCCGGACCCCCCGGCCCCCCACCACCCGGAAGGGCAGGCGATCGGAGGAATCGGCCACCAACATGCCGTTGGCTTCCACGACATACACCTGCGAGCCCTTGCCCAGCGGCAGGCTGGCCAGGTAGCGGCTGATGTTGGACAGGAACACATCCACCCCGGCCACCCCCACCAGGCGACCATCCCGCCGGATCGGGATGCCGGCCCCCATCGCCATCACCTCCGGGGCATCCACCCAGTTGTAGATGCTCGTCCACACGGCCTTGCCGGCCACCACCGGCTCGTTGTACCAGCCATCACCGCGGAAGTCGGCGAAGGGTTTCACCTTCTGCAGATCGCCCTTCCGGCCGATCGCATCGATGGCGTACTTGTCGAGTCGCTCGATCGAATCGGCAGCGGCCAGCTCCAGGTAGGGGCGGGGATCGTCGTTGTCGGCCTGGCCCACACCGATGAAATCCCCGCTGGCCAGCCCGTAGTTGAGGTACGGGGCATTGGGAAAGGTGTTGTGCAGCTGCCACAGATAACGGGTGGTCGCCACCTGGTCCTGCGGATCCAGGGCACCGCTTCGCACGGCCTGCTCCATGGTGGCGATCACCTGCTGGGGCACCTGCAGGTAGGCGCGCAGGTAATCACTCACCTGACGGCTGGTGCGTTCCTGCATCGTCGCGGCCATCCGGTCGGTGGTGCTCCGCAGGTTCTGGTAGCTGAGCAGGCTGATCAGCCCGGCCGTGGCCACCATCTGCAAGACCACCGGCACCACCAGGAGGCTGCGCAGCGAGCGAGCCGGCCGAAGCTTTGCTCGGAGGTGCTGCCCGGGAGGAGCGTTGGCATGAGGCGCTCGCATCGGGATCAGAGGTCTTCTGAGGCCACACCCCTCACGATCCGGGAGAGCTCGCTGCGCTCATCGGTGGTGATGCGATGGGGCACGCCGCTGATGATGCGCTCGAAGTTGGAGAAGGAATCCTTGATCTCAGGACCGTTGCTGGTGATCACGAATTCGCGGATGCCCTTGTCGTGCCAGGAACCGCGCATCTTGAACACATTCAATGCCCGGGCCATCTCACCCCGAATCTCCACATACTGCAGCATCAGGATCGTGTCGGTGATGGTGGAGATATGGGAGTCGGTGATCGAGTGGCTGCCCATAAACTCTTCGGAGGTGTTGGTGAAGAAGCCAGCGATCTCCTCCTGCTTGGCGTAGCCAGTTACGCCGATCACAAACTGGCGAAAGGCGTTGTGACTCACCCCCCTGGCGAGGGCGGAGAGTGAATCGATCGCCATCCGTGAGGGCTTGAACTCGCTGATTTCGGTTTTGATGATCTGGAGGTGATCTTCGAGGCCGGTGGATTCCGGATAGGCGCAGATGATCTTCAGCAGACCATCCTGCTCCATCTGCTCGAAGTCGATGCCCCAGCTGGTGGCGTTGCGTAGCAGCTGGGCTCGGGATTCTTCGTAGGCGAACAGAATCGCCCGCTCTTTGCTGCGGCAGGCATCCTCGATGAACTTGCTCACCAGCAGCGTCTTGCCCGTGCCCGTGGCGCCGGTGGCCAGAATGATCGAATCCTTGAAGAAGCCACCGCCGCACATCTCGTCCAGCTTTGGCACGCCGGAGCTGAGCCGCACGTTGGAGGAGCGCTGGGTGAGTCGCATGGCGCCCAAGGGGAAGATGTTCACGCCGTGGGCACCCATGGTGAAGGGAAACTCCCCTTTCATGTGAGTGGTGCCGCGTAGCTTGAGAATCTCCACGGTGCGGCGCCGCCGTTCGCCCTCGAGCACGTTGCGGAGGATCACCACGTTGTCGCTCACGAACTCTTCCACGCCGTAGCGGGCGATCGGACCGTATTCATCGATGCGTTCCGTGGTCATCACCGTGGTCACGCCGATCTCCTTGAGCCGGGCGATCAGGCGGAAGATTTCGCGGCGCACCACCGAAACGGCGTCGTACTGCTGGAACACCGCCGTGATCGAGTCGATCGCCACCCGGCGGGCCTTGTATTTGCGGATCGCATAGTTGATGCGCTCGATCAGGCCGGAGAGATCGAAGCTGCCGGCCACATCCTGGCCATCAGGATCGGGTGAGGCATCCAGGATGAATAGCTTATTTTGCTCCACCATCTCTTGGAGATTCCAGCCGAAGCTGGCGGCGTTGCGCAGGATGTCGAGGGGCGATTCCTCGAAGGTCACGAAGATGCCCGGTTCGTTGTAGTCCCGGATGCCGTTATAGATAAAGTTGAGCGAGAATACGGTCTTGCCCGTGCCGGAGGTGCCGCTGATCAGCGTCGATCGGCCGATCGGCAGACCGCCGTGGCAGATGTCATCGAAGCCCTCGATGCTGGTCGGCAGTTTCTGCACCTGCATCAGCGGTGTGGCGGGGCTGGTGAGGCTGGGGTCCTGCATCGAAGGAGGTCTCGGGAAAGCGGTGGGAAAGGAATGGAGGCGGAAAGGTGGGCGGGATGGAGGTCAGAGATGGGGCAAATCGCCACCATCCCCGCCGCCGCTGATCGGTTCCGGGTCCAGCGGAGCGTTGGTCAGGGTGTTGCCCTCCTCCTCGAATCCGTAGGTTTCATCGCTGAGTTCTTCGTAGAGCAGGTCGAGGCCGATCAGCACCCGCTCGCGGTCCGAGAGGTCGCCGATGATGCGGCGCACCGGTGGTGGAAGAATCTTGGCGAGGGTTGGGGTGGCCAGGATTTTATCTTCCTCGGCCAACTGGGGATTCTTGAGCACATCAATCACCTTGAGTGCGTAGACACCCCGGAATTCTGTTTCAAGGATGTTGCGCAGGGTCTTGAGCGCCCGCATCGAGTTGGGCGTGTTGCCTGCTACGTAGAGCTTGAGAATGTAGGTCTTGCGGGCGGGCATCGCGGGGGCTCCTGGGGGTGGACCTGGGGGTGGAATTA
>Ga0209299_1002093_pt1 | contig 10778 bp, 9 predicted proteins | sample S_140806_MF_Meta_FD_187326 | JGI IMG/M metagenome (GOLD analysis project Ga0209299, IMG submission 187326) | Freshwater microbial communities from Lake Simoncouche, Canada to study carbon cycling - S_140806_MF_MetaG (SPAdes) (version 2) | ecosystem: Environmental > Aquatic > Freshwater > Lake ...
GAAAAATCCTTTGATTTATTAGTAATAGGTGGTGGCATCAACGGCGTCGGGATTGCGCTAGATGCAGCTTCACGTGGATTATCAGTTGCTCTAGTTGAAGCAAGCGATTTAGCATCTGGAACTTCTTCGCGATCTTCTAAGTTAATTCATGGTGGATTACGCTATTTAGAACAATATGATTTTAAATTAGTTAGAGAAGCGCTGCATGAACGCGAATTAATGGTGACAACGCTCGCACCACATTTAGTTAAGCCAGTCGGATTTTTATACCCACTTCATGAAAAATTAAAAGAGCGAACTTATGTTGGCGCTGGCCTTGCGCTCTATGATGCCTTGCGTGGTTTTCAACGTGCACTACCGTGGCATAAACATTTAAGCCAAAAAAAGATTTCGGAGATAGCGCCTTCGCTTCGTCTAGATATTGTTACTGGTGGAATTCAATATTTTGACGCTCAAGTTGATGATGCTAGACATACGATGATGATTGCACGCACTGCCGCTAAACACGGTGCCGTAATCGCAACCGGGGTACGCTGCCAAACTATTATTAAAGAAGGAAAGCGCGTGGTTGGCGCTAGCGTAAAAGTTAATGAAACTAATGAAGTGATTAACGTTAAAGCTAAAACTACTGTGATGGCTGCGGGAGTTTGGACCGACCCGCTTTATGACGTAATGGGGTTGAAACCAGGCTACCGAGTTCGAATGAGTAAAGGCGTCCATATTGTGCTGCCAAAATCTGCAATCAAATCTGAGAGCGGCATAATTCTCAAAACCCCTGTCTCAGTCCTTTTTATCATTCCATGGGGAAACCGCTGGATTGTTGGCACAACTGATACCGATTTTGTGGACGATCGAAATGAACCTTTAGCTAACGCAGATGATGTGCAGTACATAATTGATCAAGCCAATCGTGTACTAGATCCAAAAATCAAAGTCGAAGATGTATTAGGAGTATTTGCTGGGCTAAGGCCGTTAGTTTCAACAACACCAGACTCGCCAACTACAAAACTTTCGCGCGAACATGTCGTTGATCGACCTGCTCCTGGGTTTGTATCAATCGCCGGTGGAAAGTACACGACCTATCGAGTGATGGCGCAAGATGCGGTAGATGTTGCGGTATCGGACTTGCGCCGAATTGTTCCCGAATCATGCACTGCCACGCTACCGATTGTGGGCGCGGATGGTTATCAAGTATTAAAAAATAAGGTCGAGACTCTTGCAGAAGAATATAGATTATCTAATGAAACGGTCACGCACTTGCTAGAGCGTTATGGCTCCCTGATTGAAGATATTTTTGAATTAATTATCGAAGATCCGCAATTGCGTACTCCAATCTCAAGTCAAGCTTTAAATATCAAAGCTGAAATTGTTTATGCCGCAACCCATGAAGGTGCTAGAAGTGTTGACGATGTCATCTCCCGAAGAACTCGGCTTTCATTTGAATTAGGAGATCATGGCGCGAGCATCGCGCAAGAAGTTGGTAGCCTAATTGCCCCAGTTCTTGGTTGGAGCGCTAGCGATCAAAAGAAATCTGTAAATCTCTATCTAGATCAAATTTCCCGCGAAGTAGCCGCACTTAAAGCTGTAAAACCAAAGGCTAAAAGCAAAGTAAGTTAATTCTTAATCTGGTTCTTACAACCATCTGTTGGCGGCGTAACTGGTTTTTTAGTCGCAGAAGGTTTTGGAGAAGGTGCTATTCCTTCTTCTAAAATAAATTGAACCATCTGTTCCGATTGAGCATGGGTTCCGGTTTGATCAACATAAACAATTTTTCCGGTGTAGCTTCCAGCGCTTAGCCCATCGATCGAAAGTACCCATATACCAGCTGCATCTCGAACCACAGTCTGCACTGGCTTTTTGGTTATTTCTATATCGGAACGAAATACCACAGTTCCGGTTACTACTGGAGTTCCCGTTGCCCGCAACACTTCGATCGTAATCTCAACCGATTTATTTGTGGTCGTTGATTTAATCCCAGAAATAGTAATGGTGGAGGATTCATTTACGGGTAGTAAGTCACCAACTTGTGGGATCCAATTTCCTTGCACTAATTTAAGAAAAGAATTTGTATCACCTCGAAATACATTTAAATCTAGCCGTGTGCTTGGCACTCCATATTTACTTGCGATTCCGCAAGAGGTGTACTGCCAAATTTGCCAGAGGGATGTGCAATTTGAGGTACTCCATGAATTTACGTAACAGCCAGAAATTTTACGGCCAGGTTCTGCAATCGGATCTGCTGGGTTAATTGCATACTGGGCCATCCAGAGTGGATAACCTCGCAATATTGAACTTCGATTCATGGCAGTTTCTAAAAATCCAGAATAAGAATATAGGAATGGTTTTCTGCCGGTTTTTTCCGCAACCATCGCCAACCAAGTTTCCGCCCACAAAGTAATATTTGAGCGAGTAGCATATTTAGTACAAACTTTTGATTTATTCATCTGGATACAATTATTTTCTAAATCAAGTGCATAAGTTAAATCGCGAGTGTTGTATCCACCGATACTGGCAAGGCGCCAAATTACTTTTTGAGCTTGGGCTTTTGCATCTCGTATGACCAGCGCAGGATCTGCCGTATTTGGTAGGTATGCATAATGATAAAAGCCCGTATAAATACCGGCTGCCTGCGCGGCATTTCGATCAATCAGTAAATATTTTAAGGAAGGAATATCAGCATCATCTCGGGCATCTGATGCCTTAATCATCACAAATCTAATGCCAGCGCCATACATTTTTGCGAAATCAATCGGTTTATCATTTGGATGTTGCCAGCGACTTATATCCGCACCATGAATCCGACCCCCTGGTCCAGCCAGCGCTATTAATGAGGCAGCATCTGCTTCGCCGATCGAAGGCCATTGTTTTACTGTTAAAGTTTTTATCAGAGTATTAATCGTAGATTTTCCGACTTGAACTTGTGCGCGGTAAGAAACTTTTGCATTTAACGCAGTTGCGTTCGCTTCGATTTTCCAGGCCCCGCTTGATGTTGAATTTGTGCGCAGTCTGGTATCGACCCATTTCTCATCTAATTTTACAAAAATCTTAACTACTGCATTTTTTAGAGCAGGCTTAATTACGCCGTGAAAAGTTATTAGCGGCTCAGTTGGGCTGGGCGTTTGGGAGAGGCTGAATGTCGATTTAAAGTTTGCCGCAAAAACTGGAATTGATTCCGTTGAAATTAAGAGTAGCGCAGTCAAAATTAAGATCGGGGCGCTGCGGTTTCTCACTCCTCAATCACCAAAATTTTCACTCCAGTTATTTCTAAGATTGCGCGCTCTAATTCGGCACGATGCAGGGGATTCCGGTTAGTCGTAAAATCATGCGAACCAGAAAATTTTCCTGAATCAGAAAAATCAAGAGTCAGCTCAAATCCAACTAAAGAGACCAGCCGGGCATCAAAATAAGCTAGCCAAGCAACCCGATTTGAAGACTCAACGGTGTCTAGTATCTGATTCCAAGCGGCCTTGATTTCGGTTAGAGATATTGCATGAGGCACGGCGAAATTTTACCCATGAAAGGTTAATATCGCCTAGCCATGATTTTTCCGGATGTGAGGATGTAGATGTTCAGTGCAGTTAATGACTACATGAATATTTCACTGAGACAACAAGTTGAAGCGTTGAAGGCTTCAGTTCAAGAAGAACCAACAACTCCAGAGACCTTACTTTCACGTGGAAAATTGTTATGGGAATGGGCAAATAGTTTTTCACTTACGGGGATAGCACTTCCAGTCGAATGTTCTTTCTTTATGACGAGCGTATTCGTGGGAAGTATTGCCGGAGAGTTCAGTGTCCTTAAAAGAGATCCAGTTGTCTCCTCCAATGATTTAGATCAAATGATTGAGGAACTCACGCTAAAAGAGGAACATTTTGGTTCTCTTGGCACCTTTGCTTTAACCCCTAAGCCTCCAATGATCGTAAATAGCCTAGAAACTTTTCAGCAAGTATTTTCAGTAGGGACCTTGTCACTGCTTCAAGGCGGAGGATTCCTTATAGCTCGTAATGGTTTCGTAGACCATGGTATACCGCAGCACGAAAATCCAAGTGCAGAAAATTATGTGTCAGTTCATACTAGCCGCGCTGGAGCCACATTCCGCGCAAGTAGTTTGGATATGCGTGGACTACGTGGCGGTATTCGCGCACCAATACCTGTTCTGTTTTTTGAGTTAGCCGGATCAGATTTAGTACCAGGCGATACGGTGACAATTACCTACGGGGACACCTCGAAGGGCAGTGCTGGTTTTAGAGTTCAATCAACATCAACTGATGGATTCAAACTACCTATATATGTTGATTTTGTTGGAAACAGGAATTTTTTAACATTTGAGAGTCCGGGTTTCGAAGTTGTTGGCGGAAAAGCCCACTCCGTACATGGCTTCGTGCCCAGCGTTATCCGTGTTGGAGAATCTTTTGACATGGTTCTGAGAACTGAAGATTTTGCTCGCAATAGAGCCACAGGAATAATTCCAGGATATGAAATTTCATTAAATGATGAATTGATAGCGCATATTCCATCTGGAGGTGAAGCGATCGTAAAGGTCGACGGCTTATCTACACAGATTGAAGGTACATATAGATTCAAAATCACCTCTACGGATGGTGTTGTGTGTTTTAGCGACCCAGTGTGGGTAAAAAAGACTATTGAGAATCATATTTATTGGGGAGATCTGCATGGGCATTGCGAATTTGCCGATGGGCAAGGCTCACCAGACGCCTATTTCCAGTTCGGGCGAGATGACGCCCGCCTAGATTTTCTCTGCTTATCCGAACACGATGTATTTTTAGATGACTTCAAATGGAAGCATTTACAAGATTGCTTAGCGCGTTATGAAGAAGAGTCTTCTTTCGTGCCACTGCTTGCATACGAATGGACCGCGCCACCGGGACTAGGCGGACATCACAATGTCTATTTCCGGAAACGTGATGGAGAAATTGTCGGATTACATGAAGCGCATAATTTGGGAAGATTGTTCGAAGCGTTGAAGCAGTTAAATGAGGATGGTGATGTCTTAGTGATTCCTCACGCACACCAGATCGGTGATTGGAGAAAAGCCGATGCTGAATTAGTTGCTGGTGTCGAAATAGTTTCACAGCACGGAGCCTTCGAGTGGTTTGGCCAGAGGTATCTTGATTTTGGCCATCACGTGGGTTTTGTTGGCGGATCAGATAATCATCAGGGCCATCCAGGTTACTCATCGGCATCTCCAACAATTGTCGAAAGCAAGAATGGACTAACAGGAGCCTTAGCAACTTCTCTAAGTTCCAATAAAGTGTTTTCAGCAATTCGCGATCGATCCGTATATGCAACTTCAGGTGAACGAATTCTTTTAAATTTTAGTATCGACGGAATTGGAATGGGAGGAACCGTTCCAAAAAAAGGTCCTCACAAAATCCATGCAGCAATTGCTGGTACTGCAGCATTGAATAAAATTGAAATCGTACGAGGCAACAAAATAATATTTACTCGCAAATTTGGTGGCACTCTTGGTCAATCCAATGTGTTAAGAGTTGCTTTTCACTCCCCTTCGAGCGTTGTGGGACATGACAATCCTCGGGGTTATCGAATCTGGAAAGGTTGGCTGGACTTTGGGCGTGACCTAATCCAGGAAGTCGATACTTCCCATCTCTTTAATTTTCATATGGAGCATGCAGAAATTCAAAAGGGCGTTAGAAGTCGAATAGAATTTGAGGTCCACACGCGTGGACAATCTGATGCAATATTTTTGAAATTAGATGAGTTGTTGAGTAGCGATGTCATAACAATACATTTGGAAGAGACCATTGAAATTGCGGACTCTCGTTTTGTTAGGGCTCGAGACACCATGGAATCAATACAGTTTGAGCTACTAGCGTCTGAATTGGTTAATGGACCGGTGAGCAAAGAGATCTACACAGGTTCTTATTGCGATGTAGTAGAACTAGATATTTTGGATCTAGGTGGTACGTGGGATTCTGATTTTATCTTTGAAGATACGGAAGAAATTGAAGCAGATGGAGAGCACTACCGTATTCGCATTGAACAAATTGATGGAGCTACTGCCTGGTCTAGCCCAATTGCAGTTACAAGTGGGGCGAGTCGGGCTCGAACCGACGACGACCGGATTATGAGTCCGGGGCTCTGACCAACTGAGCTACCGCCCCTAGTGGGAACTGAAGTTTAAGGGATATTAATCGATTCAATATCCTTTGGAGAAACGCCACAGCAGCCGCCAATAATTCGTGCGCCTAAATCAATCCATTCCGCAATTAAATCCGGGGAGAAGCTGCCAGAAGTAGGACCACTCCATTCTTTGCGGTTTGCATCCCACTCTCGACCAGCATTTGGATAGACGATGTAAGGCAACTTTGAATTACCTGCCTTAAGTAGATCATTAATTAAGTTTGGCGCGGTGCAATTAATCCCAACCGCAAAAGCATCTTTGCAGGAGGAAACTAGTTCTACAGCCTCACTAAATTCTTGACCAGCATTAGTTTTGTAATTGGAATTACAAGAATAAGAAACCCAGAACGGAATATTGGCGTTAAATTCTGAGATTAAATCTAGAAGCACTTCTACCTCTTGCATATCTGGCATAGTTTCTAAAGCTAAATAATCTGGCTCGGTAGAAATCAATATTTCTAATCTTCGTTCGTGAAATTCCCGCAATTTGGAATTAGAGACGCCGTAACGACCACGATATTCAGATCCATCTGCAAGCGCCGCTCCGTAAGGCCCAACGCTTGCAGCAACTTTTGCATTTACATCTGCCGCAGATTTCGCTAACTCAGTAGATAAGGTAAGCGCCGATGTAACTTCAGAATCGCTCCAGCCGCGTTCTTTACAACCAGAAAATGAAATTTGATAAGCGGATGTGATAATTATTTCAGCGCCAGCATCTACAAAAGCTCTATGAGCGCGCTCGATGGCTTTTGGATTAGACCTAAGTAATTCGCCAGTCCATAGCGAGGTATTTAAATTAAGCCCAAGTCCTTCAAGCGCTGTGGAAAGGCCACCATCTAATTTAAGCGACCTATTCATTTTGCTCGTTTCAATAGAAAATATATAAATCTCAATTAAAAGCCAATTATACAGATATCATTAGCTCTCATTCCAAAATTCACGAGTCTGGAGCGAAAATATGGCTGGCCAACTTCAAGGCAAACGTGCATTCATTACTGGTTCGTTTCAAGGTGTTGGATTGGGTATAGCAACTGTTTTTGCAAGAGAAGGTGCTGCGCTCGTATTGCATGGTTTGGGCGAGCAATCAGTAATCGATAGCGCGGTCGCGCAAGTTAAATCAGCTGGATCTCCAAAAGTTGAAACATTTGTTTCCGATTTGCGAGATGTTTCTGCTACTGAAAACTTAGTTAAAGAGATTTTAAGAAATGGTGAAATAGATATTTTGGTAAATAACGCGGGGATTCAACATGTGGCTCCAACTGTTGATATGCCGCGTGATAAGTGGGATGACATTATTGCCGTTAATTTAACTTCATACTTTGACACGATGCGTTTACTGCTGCCACAGATGGCAGCTCGAGGAGATGGACGTGTAATAAATATTTCATCTGTTCATGGAATAGTGGCTTCAGTTTCAAAGGCACCATATGTTGCTGCCAAGCATGGGGTAGTTGGGTTAACTCGCGTTGCTGCATTAGAACATGCAAATATTGGAAATCGCGAAAACGGAGGCTTGACCATTAACGCAATCTGCCCAGGTTGGGTTGAAACAACTTTAATTGAGCCACAAATTCAAGAGCGAGCAGCGCTGCATGACGGTGATCGCGACGCGGGTGTTGCCGACATTCTTAGAGAGAAACAGCCAAGCATGCGCATGTCTAAGACTTCCGATATCGGCGAATTGGCGCTCTGGTTATGCAATAAAGCGGCACATAACATCACCGGAACTGCATCTCCCATAGATGGCGGTTGGTCTGCGCAATAATTAGGAAATGAAACGCTTCCCCGCGCTAGTTGCGCTATTTTTTCTTTTTACAAATTCTGCGTCGGCTGCACCTATTTATACATTTCCAGTCGCTGATTGCGCTGTTAAGTATGTCCGTTCACATCATGATTATCCAGCAACCGATATTTTAGCGAAGAAGGGTTGCGCTTTTGTTTCACCAATAAATGGCGTAATTGAAGATGCAATTCGGGTAGATAAATGGAGTGGTAAAACTAATTTAGGAGAAGATCGCGGTGGGCTTGCGATTTCTATTATTGGTGATGATGGCGTTCGATATTATGGATCACATCTTTCAAAAATACTTCCGGAAGTAATTACTGGGCTTCGGGTAATTTCGGGGCAAAAACTTGGCGAAGTCGGCGCATCTGGTAGCGCTAAAGGGACTGCGCCACATTTGCATTTTGGAATCTCGTACCCGACTAAAGCTGGTGATTGGAAAATTAGAAGAGGCGTCGTTTACCCATGGAAGTATTTAGATTCATGGAAAATTGGCGAAGATAAATCACCAGTTGCGGAAGTTTTAAAAGCTAAAGCGAAAGTTAAATAAAAAAGCCCCAGATTTCTCTGGGGCTTTAATTTAACTAGTTAGTGTAATTAGTTAGCTGTAACTGCGTCAGCCTGAGGACCCTTAGGACCTTGGACTACTTCGAAAGTTACTGACTGACCCTCTTCAAGAGACTTGTAGCCATTGCCTTGAATTGCAGAGTAGTGAACGAATACATCTTGTCCGCCACCATCTACAGCAATGAAACCAAAACCTTTTTCTGAGTTGAACCACTTAACTGTGCCTGTTGCCATTTAGCTTTCCTTCGGTACATGGGGGACATTCGTGAATTCCACGAACGCCAGTCTTTCCGTTCTACAGCGATACCGATCTGAGCTTCTCTTCAAATCCACTTGAGTTTCCTCGAGGCGGACCCAAACAGTTCTTGCCAGCAAGCGGGTACTGATAAGCGTTGGACTAAGGGGAAGCGTACTCTGAAAAGTTCCTGATAGAAAATGGCGATATTGCACTTTTTTCACCATGAGATTACGCTCAGATTTACTTAATTAGGTGGGCTGGGGAAGGTGCATCTAACTAAGTACGCAACTTAGTAGATGCTCCTTTTAGAGGAGCTTGCATGATCACGCTATCGCCAATCCATTTGGGTATTACTCATGGAATATTAACGATTCACTCCGCACCAAAATCGCTCTGTTCTCACATCGATTGGTCGCTCGCGGAAGTACTTGGCGTCCCAATAAAAAATGATTGGAAAGTACAACCGCTAATGTCTGGAACTTTTCAATGTTCGTTGAATTGGCAGGCAAAGAATGGAACTGCTGCGCAAATGGCGACTTCGCTAGCTGGTTGGAATTATCTTCGTTTCGAAATTAGACAAGATGCAGCGTTGGGAAGCGATGGCGATTACTTCCGATTCACGCCAAATCTAAAATTGCATCGTGCGACTATTGGCCCATCCGGTGATGTAATGATTAACGAAAATCAGATCACTGCCGCTATCTCTAAATTAGATTCCGAAGAGCTGGCCGAGAAACTGGAAAATATCCTTGGAACTTGCTGGGATCGCGAACTTGAACCGTTTCGAATTGCGTATGGCGAAGGTTCAATCGAATTGATTGATAGAATTTCGGTATGAACCTAAATATCGAACGTAATCGATTAGTTGCGCTAATAGCCGCTGCCGCAATTTTAGCTGCCGCAATCGGCGCCGGATTGGCAAAAGTCGGAAGTGGATTTGCAACTCGTGCTGGTGATGGAATATCAGTTACTGGAAGTGCAAAGGTAAGCGCAACCTCGGATAAAGTTGTTTGGACACTTTCATCACAAGAATCTGCACAAACTCAATCAGCTTCAGTAAAAAAAGTTGAAGTGGGGATTGTTGCGTTGCAAGATTATTTAATTAAAGGTGGGGTTCCGGCAGATGCGATTTCACTCGGTGCGGTTTCAACTTACCCAAATAATGAATATGTAAATGGCAATCCTACCGGCAGAGTAATTAGCTACCAAGGTTCTCGAACACTCACGGTACGAAGCGCAGATGTTGAATTGGTTAAGAAACTTAGCGATGGCATTGGATCTTTACTTCAAACCGGGGTAAATGTCTCTAACTACGGTCCAAGTTATTATGTCTCAAACCTTGCCGAACTCCGTCCTGATTTGCTGGCGCAAGCGATGAAAGATGCCAAGCTTCGAGCTGAAGCGATCATGGCTGCAACCGGTGGCAAAGTTGGTTCGGTAATTGCAGTGAAGAGCGGACCGACTCAAGTTACCTCGCCTGATTCAACCGATACTGCAGCTGGTGGGTACTACGACACTTCAACTATTGAAAAAACTATTTCAATTACTGTAACAGTGGCTTTTAAAACAAAGTAACTTATAACGGAATATTGCCATGAGCCCCGCGTAACTGTGGGGCTTTTGCAATTGCTTGGGCGATTGCGCTACGAGTTAAATTAGGTTGAATTATTTCATCAACTACGCCAATTTCAATGGCACGTTCCACGCCGCCAGAAATTTTTTCGTGTTCTGCAGCTAACTCAAGTTCCATCGCATCGCGTTGGTCATCAGGAACATCGGCCAAAATTCTTCTATGTAATACTCGGATTGCAGCTACTGCACCCATAACTGCAACTTCTGCAGTTGGCCAAGCAAATACTTTAGTTGCGCCAAGTGATCTGGAATTCATCGCAATATATGCGCCGCCATATGCTTTGCGAGTAACTAGAGTTACGCGAGGAACTACGGCTTCGCCAAATGCGTGGAGCAACTTTGCGCCGCGGCGTACAACACCATCCCATTCTTGGCCGACGCCAGGTAAATAACCAG
>Ga0209299_1002095_pt1 | contig 10774 bp, 12 predicted proteins | sample S_140806_MF_Meta_FD_187326 | JGI IMG/M metagenome (GOLD analysis project Ga0209299, IMG submission 187326) | Freshwater microbial communities from Lake Simoncouche, Canada to study carbon cycling - S_140806_MF_MetaG (SPAdes) (version 2) | ecosystem: Environmental > Aquatic > Freshwater > Lake ...
CGACCTCGGCGGTCAGTTCGGCAATGCGGGCGTCCTTGAGCTGAGAGACGCGGAGGGCTTCCTTTTGGTCGGCTTCGACCTTGGCCCAGTTCTTGTCGATAGAGGCCAGCAGGTTCTTGCCGAAGGCGGTGGCCTGAGCGTAGTCCTTCTGGTCAGCCTTGGCGGCGCGTGCCCGGGCTAGGGCGAGTTCCCCTGGCTCAGGAGGCGGGAGGAACGATAGGGCCACGGACGTCTCGGAGCGGACGATGTCGGGGCGGTCGGCGTTCTCGCGGGCGATGCTGACCGACGCGGCGACCTTCTGATCGGCGGTGTCCCACTGCTTGGAGACTGTAGCCACGATGCCCTCGGAGGTCGGGGCGTTCGGCTGCTCGGGCAGGGCAGGTCGTGAAGTGCTGCACCCGGCCATCAGGAGGGAGATGACCAGGAGTAGGCGCACGGCTTACTTGCCCTTGAGGGCCTTGAGGATGTCCACGGCCTTCTCGACCTTTGCAGACTTGGCGTTCTTGATGCCGGCGTAGAAGCCGCCAGCGAAGGCGACGACGATGAGGAGCAGGGTGATCATGGGTTCGGGATGAGTTCGACTTTGACGAGTGGGCCGAGGTCAGCGGGGGTCTGCGGGGAGGCGAAGGTGACGGTGACGGACACGCCGTCGGAGGTTGCAGGCTCTCCGTTGCGCTGCGGGAAAACTGCGGCCAGCAGTTCATAAGGATCAGAAAGGGTAGCCCCAACCATTGTTATTCTGTAAGTGTTCATCCGTCGATAATGATTCCACCGCCAAAGCATTGCATGATTTGTTTGACCGCTGCCGTGATAGTAGACTCGACTTGTTCACGATAGAGACCGCCCATTGATGCCGTAATGCCAGTAGGGCCCGCTGACGTAGTAGCAGCTTGGACTCCATCTAAGAACAGCGTGACGTTTCCGGCTCCGTCGGAATAGATGACATAGTCCGTCACCTGCGTCGCAGTCAGCGCATTGGTCGTCGCAACGTTGGTTTGTGAGGTGCCGTTGTGCACGATGAGGTTGATGAAACTTGATGTTCCTCCGACCTTGCTAAGCCCAATACCTAGGCTCGTCATGGCTCCTGTAGCAGCTGCCGTATAACCTCCAAGGGTGATATAGGAAATGGTATTAGCGTCACCGAGATAACCAGAATTAAGAGTGCCGAAACGACCGTATAGCCAAATCTTTTTAGAGAAATCTATCTTCTTAGAATCAGCTCGGCCGCTCAAGATTGCTAGGCTGACTCCATACGCACCAAGGAACCATCCTGCACGTCCGACGCTAAGGGTTGTGCTAGTATACATTTCTCGGTAGTTGTAATAACCCGTCGTGACAGCGCCATTGCCAGAAACCCCAGTAGTATTGATTCCGTCAAACCTTGTATGCATACCGCGAGCGGCAGCAAAGTTAGCAAGTGAAGGGCTAAGGGCCGTAGTCGCAGAGGTTCCCGTGACCGCCTGAGCCGCCGTCGCGATGGCCGGAACCGCCGCCGTGACGAACGCCGTGGTGGCGACTGCCGTGGTGTTATTGCCCGGAGACTGGGTCGTGGCGATCGTGCCAGTCGGCAGGGTCGGGGTGCCGGTGAAGGTAGGCGAAGCCAAGGCGGCCCTGCTGGTGTCAGTCGGATGGACGTGGTCAGCCCTGGCATAGCGCAAGGATGTACCCACGGCAGCCGTACCATCGACGAGCGGCGTAGCGGCAGCGGCCTGTGCCACAACGAAAGCAGTGGTCGCTAGGGCCGTGCTGTTTGTGTCTACCGCCTGAGTGCCAGCCGTAGCATTACTGCCTAGAGCAATAGTTCCGTTTGTGACGCTAAAGTTGACGTTAGTCGTGTTGAGCGTGCTACCGATATTGACGGTCGTGGTCGAACCAGCAGCGCCACCTGTGCCAATGTTAACGGTTTTTGTAGCACCAGAGATGCTTGTGCCACCGCCGAGCGTGTAAGATGCGGATGTCGCAGTAGAGTTGCCTAGGTCAAGGGTTAGACCTGTTGCCGTGACGTTACCGTTGAGGGTAGTCGTAGAAGTGCCTGCCGTGCCGCCAATGGCGATCGTGGTGGTCGAGCCCGCCGCGGCGCCTGTTCCGATGGAGACTGCCTTGGTGAGGCCGGTGGCAGTGACCCCGGTGGCAAAGTCCATGACCTGGGCAGCCGTGCCGCTTCCGAGGGAGATGTTGTTGATGGCTCCCGTAATCGGACCAGCGAAGGTCGTCGTTCCGTTCATCGTGGTCGTGGACGTACCGCCAGCCGTGGTACCGATGGCGATGTTCGTCGTGCTACCAGCAACGCCAGCCGTACCGATGTTGACCGCCTTGGTCGTGGCCGTGAGGGTCGCACCCGTGGCAAGGTTAAGGGTAGACGCGGCAGTCGTGCCACCGATCGTGGTGGTCGAAGCACCGAGGACCGGGCCAAGAATAGTGGTCGTGGTCGAGCCGACGACGCCACCTGTGCCGATGTTCAAGGTCTTGGTCGAGGCGCTGATGGTCGCACCAGAGGCGACGTTAATCGTGCCAGTAGCCGTCGAATTGCCGAGGGTCTGCGAGGCGTTGGAGAAAGTGATGCTTCCCGAGACGGTCTGGGTGTCGCTCAGGGTCATCAGCTGCTTAGTGGCAGCGTTGATGCGGGCGAAGACGGCTCCAGTGGTCGTCCAGATGTCGCCGTTGACGGGGGAGGTGGGCGCTACGCCGTGCGGGATGTTAAGCCCAGCCGTGCCCGTGGCCGAAGCCAGCGTAGTCACTAGCCCGGTGAAGGTCGCGCCTGCCAGCGGGGCGTACGGCGTCAGCGCCGATGACGTCAGGTAGCCCTGCGAGGTTACCCAGGACTGTTCGGCCAGCGTCTCAGTGACGCCACCGAGGCGGACCTGTAGATCGGTGCCGGTGTTCCAGAACTCGCCGTTAACCGGGGAGGTCGGGGCCGTGCCAGGGAGGATGCTAAAGCCAGCCGTGACAGTCGTCGAGGCAGGGGTGACCACTTCGCCCGTGAAGGTGGCGCCAGCCAGAGCGGCGTAGCCAGCGAAGCCAGGGAAGGCGATGGTCTGCGTGCTAGAGTTCGGGAAGGTAAGGCCGGAGGCCGTCACAAGCATCGAGCCGATGGCGTTCTGAACCTGCACGCCGTTGTACTGGAGGCTTGCGTTCTCGGAAGGGTTTGCCGTCAGCTCGACGCCGAAGGTATCGCCCGCGAAGAGCGAGTTGACCGTGGCCGTGGAAGCCGTGATCGTGGCGTTTGCGTCGAGCACGCCGCCGGAGAGTTCCAGCTTGTTATTCAAGGCGCTGGCGAGATCAGATTGATCACCCAAAGTGCCTAACACCTCGCCCCAGTAGATGGACTGAAGCGGGGTCGTGCCACCAACGTTGACCGTCCAAAGTGCGAAAGTGCCACTGCCGGTGTGGCTTTGTACGTTGACGACCAAGACCCCAGTCGAGGAGTCGTAGGTCGTGACGACCGCGTGCATATGATGCGCCGCGTCGTAGGTGATGACAACGTCCTGCTGCGAAGAGTAGGAGAGGCCCGTTCCAACCGTTAGCGTTTTAGCGCCGTTGGAGACTGACAGACTAGTCGTGGAGGTCGTTAGGTAACGATCGCCGGGGATGAGGGTGGCCCAAGAGGAGTCGTAGTTCGTGCCCGAGTTCTTAGTCAGGACTTGCCCGACGGTGCCCGAGGTGGGCTGGCCGGCGGCGATGACGGCATAGGTCGATGCCGCGGTCGCGCTCGTCAGATACGAGGACATTCCCGCAAGGGTCTGGTAGGTGCTGGCCGCAGTCGCGGTGGTCAGGTAGGCCGAGAGGTCCACTGCCAGATTGCCAGCGGTGACCGCAAGCGGCGCCGTGACGCTGGTGATGTAATTGGCAGGCAGGGTCAGCCATGCGGTATCGTACGAGGTCGCCGACGCCTTGACTAGGTACTGACCCGTACTCCCGCCAGAGGGGACGCCCACGCCAGGGCTACCCACGCCGACGGTGAGGACGGCAGGGGCGGTTGACCCGGTGGTAGTCGAGACTGCTCCGGGGATGGTAATCGTAAGGGCCATGAAATTATACGGTGACCTGGCCGATGATGTCTAGGCGCATGGTATCCGAGTAGAAGATGGTCGTGCCCTGCGTGAACTTGATGTCCCAGCGGGCCGTGCCAATAGCCCAGTCAGCGGTCGAGCCCGAGTAGTCCGCGGTAAACGATAGGAAGTCGCCGGCGACCACTACGGTCAGGTCGTACTCGTTGCGATCTGCGTCGACGATGGTCGAGGTGACGGTCACGCCGCTCAAGGTCTGGATGGCCGGAGGGGCCTCCGGGGTAAACACGGTCGAGGAACCGAAGTTCGTGCCGCGCTTAAAGGTGACGGTGTTGCAGCTCATCGGGTGATACTACTGCCGAGAATGGAAGGGGGGAGGGGGAGGGCTTAAACTTCCCCGGCCTTGGTGATTGAATAGACCTCGAAGTCCTTGATGTAGGTAATGAAGCCCTCAATGGTCGGCAATACGATGTCCTCAAGTTTATACCCATAGGTCGTATAACTGACCCCTTCCCTAGCGCCACCGTCACAGGCATAGGTGTTCGACTCGCTGATCACAACGGTGAAGTCCAAAACCTCGACCTCCTGGCAATCTTCATGGTCAAAGTCTGGGGCGAAGACGCATCCCCAGTAATGGGCATCCACAGGCCTGGGCTCGGGCAAGGTATAATCAATCTGAGTCGGTACGCCCGTCTCCCAGCCTTCAAACGGGTTGCCGATAGTGCCTTCACCTTTCAGAGGCCCGGGCAATCCTGTGCTAGTCGTGTACGACGTTGGGGTAAACTCGTACTCGGAATAGGTAGTCGGCAAGCCGCGCATGAAATTAGTGTAAGAGAAGGCATACCCATTGTATGCGTTGTCTGTCTCGTTATTTGCAAAGAAGCAGCGCTTGGGAGGGGCCTTCCAGATATGCACCTTGACCAATAGGGTCGTGCCTAGGTTCCAGCAGCTACCGTTGGCATCTAGAAACAGTCCGTGCGTCGCTTTGTTTTCGTACTTAACAAAAGATGATCCTGCTCCGTCTGGGTCTGGCTTAATTAAACCGCTTCCATAACCATAAGGAATACCAGACAGGTCTCCACATCGATAGGAGCCTTCAGGATAGGGTTGAGACGTATCGCCGTAATCGTTCTGCACGTGCGTCCATTCTGCCTCGTCAGGGAGGTATACCTGTCGGCCAAGCTGAGAGCCTAGGCTTTGGTTATAAGTCCACGGGTAAACGATATCGAACTCCGTAGGGTGCGTATCATAGTTATAGGCCCCGGTGTCAGTGAACTTATAGGAGAAGTCACATTGTAAAGGCATCACGCTATGCAGAGCACCCTCATAACTCCTTACGTGCCAGGGCGTGATGTAGTTTAACGGGTCTTGGTCGTTCTTGGGCGTGGTGGATATGCCGGTGCGAGTCTGGCAGTATGGATCACCCTCCTCTGGGGTAATGATAAAGTAGTCACTGATTTGATAACCAAAGTGCGAATAAGCGGCTTCAGCGGTCCAGCGCGGATAAATAACTGGGGGTAAGAATATGCCCGGGGGGAGGGGGTTTAATTCTAAGATGTTAGTGACGTCATCGTGGACTGCGTAAGACGCCTTAACGACATCATTAAATGCAGTGGTCCACGCGTCTACTAAGTCGGACTGTTTAACGCCTTCATAAAGACCGTTGTTAAGCACTGAGCTGTCGTCCTCAAAGTAATGCAGCGCCGTCTGCGTGTTGAAGGCGGTCATGTTGCTTAGAGCGTCCTTGGCCGCGTCCGGGTAGTAATGGTTTAACTCCGTCTTGTAGCAGGCGATGACGAGGTAATTGCGGGGCAGCGTGCTAGGGGTGACCGTCACCTCCGGGCCGACAGTTTCGCCAAGCAGGCCCCAGACCTTTGTGATCACCTCGGAAGGGGACGTCGACGGATAGTCAGCAAAGTAATGATGAATGCCGCTACCATATACCGGGGGCGTGAGGATATGCCCAGGGGAACGCTCAGATGTACCGTTGTTATTGCCGAAGACAACCAAGGCCCCGCCAACGCGTGGAGGGATGCTCATTAGATTTTAGAGTACCAATAAACCGCGTCGTCGTTGCCACATTTGAATCGCTCCATGCAAAGGCTATTCATCAGGATTTGCGTCTTACCAGTAAAATCGACGGTCCCAATTAATACATAGGATTCATTGTCGCTATCCTCGAGCACGTCAGTCGTGGCAATCACCTGCTCGCTGCCTCCCGGGTAGGTTTGGAGATAGATGTTTTGAGTAGGAGATTCGTCAGCGCAAGCAGTCCAATCAAGATAGCACACCGTGCCGTTAATTGTGCCGGGGAGAATCTTGAACTGTGGGCCTGACTCGGGAATCATAACATATGGGGTCAGTTCAAGCGCCGACAGGGCGAGATACGCCAGAAGGTCATCCCAGTCTCCCTCATTGGCTGGCAGGTTTTTAACAATCTTGAAAGGGTAGATTGCCAGCACGTCTAATGACGTACCGCCCGTATCTAGGGCGCGGTCATATTGAATAAACGGCGGGTCGACGTTAAGAGTGAATCCGCTCGACGATGCGCTGAAGGTGTACCCGGTGCCTGGCTGGATGTTACTCATACAAGATCTGTGTAGCTGTGGTTATAGTCTGCGTCCTGCGGGCCTAGTTTGTAGCGCTCGCGGAGGATATTACTTTGAACGTATTGGCTAACCCCGTTGACGTCGAGGGTGCCAATAAGTAGGTAGGCCACAGAGTTGGTATTGGCAAGCGGAGAGGATGACGTGACAAAGCCGATGCTGGCGTCCGGGTAAGTTTGGACGTAGACGTAGGTCAGTGAGGCATCGCAAGTGGCGATGCCCGGGAAAGTAACGATGTTTGCGTTTACCGTGCCTGGGAAAACGGTGTAAAGGGTTCCGTCCTGCGGGTAAGGGTTATAGGCAAACCCTGCCAGCAAAATAATTTCTTCGGTAATCTTTGTAATCTTAAACGGGTGGGGCTTGTACAGCTCCATAACTAGGCGCTTGGCCTTCGGCTCAAACTCGGACGGCCAGGTCTTTGGAACGCCTAGCGTCTGACCTTTGCTGGATGCGTCAAAGGTATAGCCGGTTCCCGTTTGCATGGTTATACCGTGCTCGACATCCGATAGACTTCGTTGGGCCAGCCCTGCACATTATAACGGACTTCGTAGGTCACCTTGTAGAGGTTGCCATAGTCGGCAATGTTCACTTGCGATAGGAGCAACTGATCATAACCGCCATTTCCGGCAGAAGCGTGCCAAGTTGTGCCGGCATATGTCGGGACTAAGTTAGGGAGCGTGCCACCCCAGTCATTATCGTAAGAAGTCGTTCCCAGATAGGCCAAGGCCGTCGTTACCGTTGTGTCATCGCTAGTATAGAAGTGGCCTGAGAAGGAGGACTGAGGGGCAAGATAGTTAGTCTTACCGTAAAAATGTTTATAACTTGGGTCGATAAAACCGATGAAGCGACCGCCCGTAGGAGTTTCAAAACAAGATCCGTTAAGCCCAATGAAAGAGTCACGCGGCTTGCTTGCAGTTCCAACCATGTATGAGACCACGGGGCCAACGGTTGAAGTGTTATAGCTTGCGCCTGCGATAAGGCCTCCATAACCGTCGCCGCCGCTCGTCTTAAAATTAGGGTTAGTCGTGATTGGCTCAGAAGTCAGGCCATTGGATACGCTGACCTGGGGCTCGGTCTCGGTCGCCGGGGCTTCACCATTCAAAGGGTCAATGCCGATATAATCCACCGTCAGGGTAACCATCCCTAGATTATCGTAACTGACCGAATACTTATGCGCTGCTAGATTCGCATTAATGGGGCAAGTCGATCCACGGACGCCAAGGGCAAGGCTGTCATTCGTGTTGCCCTTATAAACGACCGTTGCAGTAAGCAGGCCGTAACCGTCGTTAGACAGTTTTGCACCCGGCTGCTGGATGGGGGTGGTTAGGGCGTCGCCCTGGTTAATTCGTGCCATTGTTATTTAGGGTTAAGCATTGATGTCCGAGATGGGGCTGGTGAGGTAATCCATCCGTCAGAAGTTCCATGCCCAGAGGCTATGCTTGAGAGAATCTCATTGGTCTTCTTGGACTCGTCGAGCTGTGCGTTCATCGCCTCCATGACCGGATTAGCGCCGACGCCGATGACGTTGGAGAAACCTTGAGGGCCTTTAAAGTCGTTGGCCTTGTTTTTATCTTCAAAAATGGGCTGATAGGCTTTGCCCTCTGGAGATGCCAGGAAGGCTTTCAGGGCTTCGGCTTGAAATTGTTTATCATGGGCCAGCGTCTTGAAATACAGCGCCTGTCCTTCTGGGTCAGTGATGCCCTTACGGTTGGCGTATTGCCCAGCAATATTACTGCCCTCCTTTGTGTCCATGAATTGACGAGCGAGTTCTGCCCTGCCTTGAAGCACGGATTTTTGCTCATCCTCGGTTCGTTTCTTAGCCGCAAAGAAATTAGCCGCCTTCTTTTCCTCATCTGTTGCATACGTGGTTTCACCCTTCGCAAGAAGGTTAAGCCCGTCTTGAGCATCCTGTTTTGCCTTAGCGATAGCATCAGTAATAAAACCGATGAGATTGTTGACGATGACCAGCGGTGCGACGAAGGCAAAGGCGATGTCCTTGAACGCCATGCTGAACTTTTTACCAATGGCTTCGGTCTGCGCGCCAAAAGACGTAGTGGCCGTCTTCGCCTTGTCCATCGCCTGCGGGACGTCGGAGGTGGTCTTGATATTGACTGTCAGGTCTTGGGCCATGTCAGGGAGTCGGTACCTTTGCAGGATTGGAAGCAGCCGCCGCCGCGTCCTTGGCTTCCTCCTCGGCCATGAAAGCCTCCTCCTCGGGGGACATGATCGCGACATCCGCACCCTTGGAGATAGCCAGGGCGGAGTTTAGCCAAATGGCCTGACACTCCGGCATCTCCCATGCGCGCTTCTCCTCTATGCCGTGGGCAATCAGGTTAGCGACAATCGATAGCGGCCACGGTACGCCCTTGCTTCCTCCGCTGCTCTTCTTCGTTTGCTCCCAGAACTTCGGCCAGTCTTGGACTAGGATGTAACCGGCAAAGGCTTCCAGCAAGCGCTCAAACTTGGCGGGGTTGCGGGATAGGGACATCATCCGCAGCTGATCGCGCCAACCAATGTCGCCCAGGGGTTCTTCAGCGCACACTTGGCAGGCAAAGATAAGGTCGGCAGGAGTGACGCCGCGTGAGCCTGTCACCAGCGGGGAATCGAAGGCCATCAGACGCACCCGGTACTTGAGGCACCACGGGTACATAGAACGACCCAGCAGCCGAAAGGGAGCCGGGTCGATGAAGGCCGCAAGGAACCGTTTGTCCATGCCGCCTAGTGTAGCCCACTTGGGGCCAAGTCAATTAGGCAGGCGTGATGCCTTCGTAGTCGATGGCCGTCACGGTGACCGCGGTGAAGCCCTTGTTAGAGCCCTTCTCGTCAATCTTGGTGACCGTGCCGACAAAGGAAACAGAGGCCGAACCAGACGGGTAGGCGGTGGCGGCGTTAAGCGTGAAAGTGAGGGCCACGCCGAGGACAGGCATCGTGGAGGTCTTGCAGATGCCCTCGACCGTAATCTCGGACTTACGATCGTCAAGTCGGTGCGTCTTGGTCAGGCCAGTCTCGTCGACCACCGTGGCCTCGGCGTTGAACGAGGAGGAGAGGGAATAGGACTGGACGTAGAGGTTCGTGACAGTACCGGCCACACCATAGAGGCAGGTAACTCCGTTTGTGATGGCGGCCATATACCTTTGGGCGGTTTGGAATTAGGCCGGGAAGACCGTCAGCAGGTCGAAGGAAAAGGACGTCGCCCAGGAGCGTTCGTCGACGCCTTCGTCCTCGGAGCCGATGGTGACGTCATAGCAGGACGCGTCACCCGTGGCCGTGAAGGCCGCCTTGATGGAGGTCAGGTCACGCATATTCCCGGATAGGGCGGCGCAGCGGAGGCGGTGATCGGCGAGGGTGGTGTCGTCGGCATTCGAGAAGAGCGTGATGCGGACCGAGCAGCTGAAGTTGCCGAGGCCCTCGGGGAGGTCGGACGGTGCCCGGGCAGACTCGCAGAGGACCACGGCCTTGGGCAGGGTCTGGGTCGCGGCGCTGTCGCCCGTCAGGAAGGTGATGGTGGTCAGGTCGGTCTGAGTCGAGAGGTAGGTCGCGACTGTAGACTCGACGATGTGACGGATAGATGCGGTGCCCATAAAGATTAGCGGCGGTTAGCCAGCTGGATGGTGGAGTTCATGTGTTTCTCGAAGCGTGCCTTCATCTGTTTGATACGGTTTGCGTAGACCAGGGGAAGCACGGAGGCGTCGACGCCAATGTTGTTTACGTTGCCCTGGCTGTTTGTGACGCTCAGCTCGACGACCTTCTCATTGGCGATAAGGCTATTGCTTCCGCGGACCTGAGTATGGCGGTTAATCCATGCTACCTTGAGCAGGTCGACACCGAAGTCTTTCGGGATGCCGTTGATGATAGGCTTGGGAAGGGAGCGAAGGGCGGAGGCCCAGCCAGACTTAATCATGCCGACCATCTGCTGGCGGTCTTTGATGTATTGCGTCAGCTCGGACTTAGTCTCGACGAGCATCTTGATGGTGACGGGGCGCGTGCCCTTGCCGATGCGGCCACCGTACTTGGCCTTGATGCGGTTGTGCGGAGGACGCAGATCAGTCATGAAGCCCTGACCGTATTCGGTCTGGATGGGGTTGGTCGTGTTAAAGTAGTTCTTCGCCTTGGCGAAAGCCCGGGTGTAGTCCTGGTCATTGGCAATCTTCCGCAGGATAG
>Ga0209299_1002096_pt1 | contig 10773 bp, 16 predicted proteins | sample S_140806_MF_Meta_FD_187326 | JGI IMG/M metagenome (GOLD analysis project Ga0209299, IMG submission 187326) | Freshwater microbial communities from Lake Simoncouche, Canada to study carbon cycling - S_140806_MF_MetaG (SPAdes) (version 2) | ecosystem: Environmental > Aquatic > Freshwater > Lake ...
ACCTGACTAACTGATCATGTATAAACTTGGCAAAAAAATAGCCCCCCTGCCAAACTAACCAAAGATACAGAGGGGCCTGGTCTCTAATACGAAACCTGATGCAAACTTACAAATTAAATTTGTGACTATCAATATATTTTGTCACTAATCTTTCACCTGTAGTACCCCTAACTAATTTTATGGTAAGAATCCTGCCACCTAATGGCTTAATGGGAGCTCCTCTCTCTACATGCCACCCTTGGGAGCCATCTCCATACTCTTCTTTGTAGGTACCTGTTAGCATTAGGTGTAGATGCTTTTGCTTTAAGTAGTATCCTGTCTTAGGAGATTGCTCTACTGTATCCCTTACATCATTTCTACTGCTGTTCTCATGTATGTGGCCCATAGAAAAAACTTCAAAGCCTTCATAAAGCTCTAAAGCCCTGGTTAAATTGATAGCACCCTTAGTAACTATACCACCACCACCTGATCCATGGAAGTATTTTATCTTAGTAGTGTAGGATGTACCCCATCCTGATGCCTGCCTAATAATAAACCATCCACCATAGCCACCTGTCTGTACATTAGATCCTGCTTTATAGTTTAGAAGGTCCACAAATCTTTGAAGTATATCAGTTTCTTGAAATTTAATTATAGCAGTTTCATGGTTACCGTATCCTACCAATTTAATGATGTGAGCATAGGGCAGGAACCAATCTACAGCAGTTTCAACTATAGAATCTAAGTACTTTGCGTTGTTATGCTCAGGTCTTATATCAGATTTATTTCTCCTGTTATCTCCTCTACCCTGCATTAAGCAAAACATATCACCATTTATCATAACCGGTATATCTTCCTCTAAGCAATAGTCTAGATGCCTCTTTATCATCTCTCTATCACAGTGAGGGTTATCCCAGTGCAAATCTGAGAGCATAGCAATTTGAACACAGGGCTTATCAAGGGTAAGCTCGTGCACATTCTTAGAATGTTTGATCATAAATAAAGTTTTATTAATAGTCTAGTAACGAAAGACAGGAGTACTCCTGCTAGGAACCCCCATAGTAACAGCATCCAATTAGTTTTGGACTTAGTTATCTGCACAGCTTTACGCTGCTCTTTAGCTTCTCTATATATGTACTTGTATTTCAGTACATCCTGCTTGAGTAGTTTAGTTTTATACCTATATTCGATTCTTGTCTGATACCTAGTCTTAGGCATTTCTAGGATTTGTATAATAGTGTCCTTAGTCGTTATGAATTTTTCGTATATAAGCGTATCATTGCGTATCACTGCAAAGCTATCTATAGTATTAATCTTAATTGTATCATTTGCTATGCTTAACCCAAACTTAACCGCCTTCTTATAGTGGTATTGTGCTTTCTTAGCGTCTGAACAGCCATATAGTAGGGTTAGTACTATAAGGGGTAGTAAGAGCCTCATAGCTCAATTAAAGTATATGTAAACTTATTGCCAAAAGCAGCCTTTGATTTGTTAATGATCTTCATAAACTCTACAAAATTTGCATTATATCTAAACACCTGGCACCCCTCAGAAAAATAATCCACATAGCTAGGGTCTTTGTAGATGGATGATCTGTGAATGTTGATACCAAAGTACCCCGTTTCAGTTACCTTCTCATCATAGGTAGTATCTTTATTGTTATCCCTGTATACAGTAACATTGCCTAACCTTTGGCATAGAGCTTCATACTTACCATTGTGCAAAGATACACTATACACCCCTATATACTGTCCTGGCTTTAATCTTGCTACTCCTTTTGAGCTTCTTAATATTTCAGTAGGTTTTTTCCCTGGATCAGTGGTAATTTTCCACTCATGATACTGCCATACTCCCATTAATTTATAGGATACAGTTATCACATCATCAAATTCATTAGTTACCTTCTTACCTAGCTTTAAGTTTCTTACTCCTACGATGTTTACATCATAATCATTAGCACTGTCAAACCATACGTAACCTTTACTCTTGACCGCTGTCTCTATTATCTCTCTTGTGTAGCTCATCTCTTAAAAGTTTATTTTCTTTTTTCAATAAATAGTGCTCAAATATCATTAAGATACTGAACACTGCTAATATGTAAGCTGCATATTTCATGATCTGTAAATCATGGCTTTAATCTTCTCCTGCTGTAGGAAGTTCAAATACTTAAATAGTTTTCTTATCATCTTATTGTATCTATATCCTGCTTAATATCCCTAGCCCTTGCAAATAATAGCTTCATAGCCTGCCATAAATCAATACCTTTTACTGCCTTGTAATTTTCTGATATGCTTATCACCTCAATACTTACTAATACTAGAGATAGTATTTTTGTTAGCATCAAAGGTACACTAAAAAATGTTAGTATAATATCATTGAGAATAAACCTGTCTATCAGATAGAATAAAATAACAGCTATTTCATATAGCATTAATTTAGATATGATAGCTGAGAGCTTCCTAGATGTAATAGGTATGCCTAATTTCTTAGCCTTCCATATTCCTGTAATAGTATCTATTACTATAGCAAACCCAATCAAAAATAAAATCCCTGTAATAGGTAAAAAAAAAGTAGATACCACTGCTAATAATTGAAGGGATGATTTTTGAATAGAGGATAGTAAGATAGATAATTGTACTTTCATTAGAGTATTAAGATAGAGTTATTATATCCATTTTCTCTGAACGTACCACAGGTGCCTAGGCAAGTGGTTTGATATTGGTTAATGCAGCTGCAGTTATTAAACATAGGCCGTAGATCTGTATCCTGGTTAGTGGTAGATATGAACTGAGGGAATAGATTTCTGTTCACTAGGAGCCATCTGATTAGTCTCTGCTCAAAGAAGGATGCTTTCTGTGCATAATGCTCCATACCAAAGGCTACCTCATTACGTGATACACTAGCAGAATAATCTCCTGACTGAGTTTGTAATCCTTTATTTTTAAGTTGGTAGGTTAATCCAAAGACAGCATCTTCTGCAGATCTCCAAGCTATCACTGGCTGTATAAACTCAACTAAGTCTACCTCATCAGGTGTAAGTGTCTGAGTATTATATGCATTGAGCATATAGTTATAGAAAGTAGTGCCTAAAATAGGCTGTACTCTTAGTGCTGCCTGAGTAGCTATGTATGGTGTTACATCTGTTACGTCTACATTAGCTGTAATAGGTGTATTAACTTTTAGATAAGTTTCAGTTATGAAATATAGCATTATACAATGGGTGTTATAGGGGTTGCTACTATAGCAGCAGCTGCTGCACTTTGTGTTACATCACCACCATCAATAGGAGGAAGGGATGCTAAGGCTCTCACCTCATTAATTGTCATTGTCTCAAGTACTTTAGTAGCTACCAATGGGCTAAGGCTGTTAAGTGCATCATTAGTCTTAGATGTATCACCTTCTAGCTCTACGATATTCTCATTAATTACTTGGAAATTATTGATAGTAAACTCCGCAGGTATTTTTGCAATGGTTAGTAGCTCATTGAAGATATGCTGAACACAGCTTCTAAGCTCCATTACTACATTTTTCTCAAAGATCACGTATGCCTGCTTAATATCTGCACCACCTCCAAGGCTTCCTGTAGTACGTACACCCATTAAGATAGGATCTATTGTGTGAGCAAAGCAAATCTGTTCTGTATTAAGCTGTGATGCCTCTTGGAATAGTTTATCATTGCCATTAGTAGGCATAGCTTCTATCTTAGGTAACTGATCCTGGCTATTAGCAAAGAATGCCACAGCTTTACCTGCATTAGCAGCCCCTTTCATACGATCTATAGTTTCTTTAATCATATGCTTCTCCTCCTCAGACTGTGGTCTCTTGGGAAACATCATAGCAAAAGATGGAAAAATAGAGTTTTGGATATTAGACTTAGCAAAGTACGAAAGCTCGCCACTCAAAAATGCAAAATTTAGACAGGAGCTGTACTGGGGTAGAGAATAGTGGTCCTGGCCTATAGACTTAATCTCATAGCAGTATAACTGCTCATAATCTGTATTTGCTATATGGTATGGCTTAATCTCTTGGATGCCTATCCTCCTGGACCAGTCATCACAAATAAAATACATTCTCTTATCAGCACTTACTCGCACCTTCTCAGGTGATACATTCTCTATCCTAGTTATCTTTTTACCTTGGCCATAGCATATCTTAAAATACACCCTATTGTGGATGATGAGCTGCTTAGTGACAGCCTTTACTATATGCTTAAGATTAATTTTCCTTTCAAAAGTATAAAGCTCTAATTTTTCTACAGTAGTAAGCAAATCAGTCTTAAGGGCAAAGCCACCACCTATCACTGCATTAGTTTTGAAGTCCACAATGGCACCATGTAAGGGGCTAGCGTAGTACATTTGATTAAGTAGACTAGGGTAGAGATTATCAGCCCCAAAATTAATCCACATGTTAGCAGAATATCTGCTATCTACATAAGGTAGTGTAAGATTGCCAGGGCCCACAGGCATAAATGGGGTGCTAAAGGATTGATATCCCTCTACTACCTCAGGTGCAGTGTTTGCTGTCTTAAAAAAGTTGTTATACCATGCCATAATTAATCGTATATTGAAGTTCCTACAGGCCCACTTACCACCATTCTACCTTCCTCTATCACTACACCTGTTGATTGTGCAATGGTTAAAGGTAAAACGTATGGTACTGAACTCTGATAAACTTGGTAAATAAACTGCCCTTGTAATAATGTGATATCTACAGGCTCATTAAGTACAAAAAGATTGTACCGTTCAGGCCATAAGCTAGTATCTGCAGTAGTAAATAGCTGAGTGCTAGAAGTAGTATTCATTTCATTAGTGAAAGCGAATAGATAGTGAGGGGTGGGTACAGTTGTTACCTCTGTTAAGGTTAGCACTATTTGATTAATCACTCCCTGCTCAATGTATATCATAACTATATTATATGATGTTAGGCAAATGTTTAGAAATAAAAAAAGCCCCACAATATGCAGGGCTAATTTTAGAGAGGCAATAGATTATACTAAACCTAAAGCAGCGTAAGCAGCAGGATTAGCTAAATTAACTTCTAGTGCTAAGAACTCATTTTCAGCTACCATAGTAACAGAATATTTAGAACCATCAGCTCTAGCTGTACCTGATCCTTCACCTGTAGCAGTAAGTTGCATGTATGGGAAGTACCAATATTTGCCATTAGCATCTAATACTACAGCTGCAAGGTATTGCTGCCCTGAAGCAAGTATTTTAAGAGCATTGGACTTAGCAGCTTCACGACGGTGAAACATTAGGTTGATAGTTTGTGTTACAAAAGTAGAGCCATTGATTAGATCAGCAGCCTGCTCTTCTGTATAGTTTGATGTATTTCTGCGAATGAAATAACTTTCAAAAGTTGTTAGTAGTGGTGTAACTGTAATAGCTGTTACCTCATAGTCAGGGAAAACTGTGTTTGTTGTTACTACATCAATGTTATCCTGAGGGATAAACCATACTTGATAGATACCACCACTATTATTATCGCAACTTTTTTGAATGCCCTCGAGGGCCGTACATACTGGCATGTGTTTAAGTTTTATATAAAGGGGGTTGCCCCCCTCTATGAATTAATATTAAGAATAGAAAACGATATCTTTACCATTCACATAGTTAAAGCCAATTTTCATATTAGCACGTGTACGGATGTAAGGCTCAGCTACTGTATCAGCTAAGTTCACTGCACGTAGATCAGATGGATCACCTTCACCATCAAAAAGATAACAAAGATTGTCTTTTAACGTCATTACAAAAGTGTTGTTTGACATACCTGGGCAAAGAACTATTTTGATACCTAAGTAAGTAAGAGACAAATCTTGAGTGATATATGCATTAGTGTTACCTTGTGCTACACCTAAACGATAGATGTTTACCAATTGTGTTGGTAAATAGAAACGTAAATCAGCTGTACGAGATGCAATAGAAGCAGGTACTAAAGCGTAAGCAGCATTTAATTTAGTTATCAAAGTAGCAAAGGTAGCGATTGCACCTGTACCACCATTGATTACTGTATCAGCTGGATCAGTTAAACCTGCTGTTAAAGCTACTTCATAACCATCACATAAAGTAAGTGAAGGAGTTAATGAATTAGTATCACCTTGCCATCTCAATGACTCAATAGATCCATTGATAGAGTTAGCCATCTCAGACCAGTAGAAGTTCATAAAGTTAGCTACAGAGAAATCTCCGTTTGAACCTTGAGCCATTTGTAAAGATACAAAAGATTGCTCTAAGTCAAACTGACAAATTTGAGCCATGCTAGATAAAGCACAAACACTCATTAATTTAGCTGAAAGCTCATCAGTTGGTGCAGTGAAAGCACAGGCAGATGGTTGTAAAATATCACCAAAAGTTACAGTACCGATTTTAACATCAAACTTTACACCTGGTAAAGTACGAAAGTTGTCTACGATATCTGATGATCCTAGGTAAGCTTGAGCATAGAAGCTCTCTGCGTTGGGTGTAAGTGTAGCACCTGCACCATTGTTTAAGTCGAATCTTAATTTTCTCATTGTTTTGTTTTTTATTTGTTATTATTAAATTGATTGAATTTACTTAGTCTTTGTTGTACGCTTAAAGCTACAACCTCTTCTACCACATCCTCTTCACTATCAACAGCCATAGCATCTTCTAATTGTGCTTTAAGGTCTGCTATCATAGCTACTAAATTATTAACTTCTGCATCTAATGCAGGCTTAACTATTGCTAGTATTGCCTCAGCATCTAATACAGGATCTACAGCCATAGTCTCTTCTACTACTTCCTCCTCTTCTACTACTGTATCTTCTAGGGCTACCTCTTCTGAGGCCTCCACTACTTCAGCATCTCTTATCTCAGTAATCTCACCGTCTACTACGACATAGATTTTACCCTCGATAGTGTGCTCTCCATCAGGTAATTTGTTCATATTTATATCTGTTTTTAATTGTGTTACCTCTTTTAATTTCATACCTAAGTATCCCTCTATTGAGAAACCCACCTGATCATTATCTACCAAATGGTTATAGTACTCAACATCAGTTACCTGTGCTGTTACCATTAGTGTACCGGTAGGTACCTCAATACCGAATGATGAGTATGCTTTATCCTTTCTAGGGTTGTCTACTATCCAAGCTTCCAAAATATATGCTGGCACTTTCTCAGTGGTATCATGCTCTAAATTAAACAGGTCCTTATTAGACATGTCTTTCATAAACTTAGAATGAATCTTCTCTATCTCTTCTTTAGTAAACTTAACATAGTACTCTTTGCCATCCTCATCATCTTTACGATAAATCTCCATAGGTATAAGAGCAGGTGCTACTATTCTATACTTAACATTATCCTTAAAAATCATAGGCTTAACCTGAGAATTGAAAGCATGGCCCATGACCTTAATGGCAGGCGTGCTTGTGAAGGCTATTTGCTCAATCCCTAAATCCTCCCCATTTTCAGAGTATTCAGGATCAATAGTAATTTTGTAAATAGGTAAATTATCTTTTGCCATACCTATATTAAATAAATTGTATATTTGTAAAAAAATTAACTATGATAACTATTTTAGGTAGGGAGATCCCTAACAGATTAGATGAGCTAACCATCGAGCAGTTTGAAAACATAACTGAGCTTAGCAATAACAAAGAGATAGATCCTATTGACAGGCATCTGCAGATATTCGCTAGCTTAGGCATCCCTGAGAAGGAGTTTTTTGACTATGATGTGGCTGATTTTATTGATCTTGTCAAAGAATTCAACTCATCACCTAAGATAGAGTATCCTACCATTGAAACCTTAGAGGTGGAAGGGTATAACTATACAGCTAAAATGAAGCTAACAGTGCGAGATACTAAACTCATTGAGAAGATAGCCATTAATAAACCTAAGGGATACGTATCTGAGATAGCAGCTATTATGTTTAAGCGTGATAATCTTACACCTGCTGAACACTATGCAGATGCACACATCAAGCATAAGGCTAATCTGTTTAAAAAACTTAAAGCTAATATAGCCATTCCTTATCTTATGTTTATTGCAACCAAAATTAATCATCAAGTAGATGCTGGATCAGACACCCCTACAGATAGCCCTGCCGAAGCAGTGGAGTGATGTAACTGTAGAGCAGTTTATAGAGATAGCTAAAATAGATAAGAGCTTAGGGGCCTGGTATTATAATAGTGAGGTGCTGTATATTCTTACAGGTGAGGATATAGATGATATGGATATAGATGAGTGCACTAAGATTGTCTCTAAGTTTAAGTGGGCCCTATCACAACCATCTACTAAATATAAGCATGAGCTCTTAGGGATGCAAATCAAACCATTAGCGAAGCTGTGCCTATTTGAGTATATAGATCTAGACTATTACTTTACTGAGAATTATGTTTTTAATATAGATAAGATATGTGCTATCCTGTTTAGGAAGTCTAAGCTCAATGAATGGGATGAGGTAATCTTAGAGCCTTATGAGTATGATATCAATACTAGAGCTGAACTGTTCTTAGATCTGCCTATCACTGATGTCTATGGTCTTATTAATGAGTTTCTAAAGTTTAGGGATAATTTTCTAAAGGTATATGCTAATCTATTTGGTGAGCAGGATGAGGAGCTAAGTGATGAGGAGAAAGCAAAGCTAACACCTGAAGAGAAAGCAGAGGAGGAGGATGAGAAAAAAAATAGTAAGTGGAGCTGGGAGAGGATGATATACGGGCTCACAAATAACGACATCACAAAGAGTGAAGCTGTAGGAGCTCTACCCCTTACCTATGTATTCAATATGTTAGGCATGAAAAAAGAGCTAGACATTTAAAGGGTAACCTGATACAAAATCAGCAGGAGGATCTAATGCATAGAAAGTGTATACTAACTTTTGATTCTCTTTCATTACAGGCTCCCATTGATTCATAGGGTAGTTCTTAGTAAGCCACTCAAAGTATTGGTTATAGATTTCTCCTGTTATACCTGAAATTTGCATCTCCATAGTAAACCTATCTACAAATTCTCTAGGAGCTATTTGACCATCATTAGGACCATAAGCATTAGCAGTTTGAGGCACCCCATTATTTAAAAAGATAAAGTAATACATTGCTATTATCTCTATCTCTAATCTCTCCATGTTTACTATCTGAGCATTAATCCTTATTGAATCTACTAGTGTACTACCTGTAGGATTAGAAATATCATCTCTTACTATTCTCTTAAGTATGTTAGCCATCTTCCTACGAGTAGGATAGAGCACATTGAATATACCATTTTTAGCGTATGCCATCTCTTAAATCTTTATAAATGTCTAATGTATTATCTATTAGAATGATGCCTTTGTCAGTTTCTATGTGAATCTGAGTATCACTAATAATCTCAACAGGCCCTGTGATTGTGTACTCTATTCCGTTAATTTCAAACATAAGCAAAAACTTTAAATAAATCTACATTTGCTACATCAGCTATATTCTGACATTGCATAGTAAATAGAATATATTGGTTGCTTGTTCTATTGAATGTGGTAGTTTGTATAGCTCCTACAGTATACTCCGATTGTGTAGTACCTACCATTGTTCTAAGACTAGTTCCATCATAGCTATAGTTACGTTCACAATATCCTAAGTAAGCAGTGCCTCCACCATTCATAGTAAATATACTGCTAATCAAAGTGGCACCTGTTAAACTATTAGTAGTGTTAGAGTATATTCTACCATACATTTGCCCTAAGTTACCTGACTGTCTATGCATCCTAAACACTAACTGCAGAATGTTATTGCTGTTAAAAGTATTAGCAGATATTAATAGTGAGTGACAAATAGTGACAGCTCCACCTGTGGTAGGAGTTCCTAGTATGCCACTATACCCTAATAACTTAGGCCCGATGGTCACGTTACCACTACCTAGCAATGAGGTAGAATTAATTGTCTTTATGTTAGTGCCTGATACTAGAGTATCCTGCTTAGCATTTAATGCAGTTTGTAAATCAGTCTGAGTAGCTAACACACCTGTGATACCTCCCCATACAGCACCACCACCACTAGCTCCTGCGATTATCTGAGCACCTGTGATAGTGTTATTAACTTCCACCCCACCTATGATAGAGGTGCAGTCTAGTAAATCAGTTGGCTGTAAATCGCCTATATGTGCTGGAGCTGTTGCCCTCCAATTACCCCACCATCCCATAACTATATTATATTATCAAAGTGATTTGTTTAAATCGGCACTGCACAATCAGTCCAGTCATTAACTGTTAGTGTGATACTCATCTGATACCCTGCAGCATAATCTAATAGATCATTGTTAAGGGGTGAGAAGGTAGGCACTCCTACCACATCAAAGCTGTAGTCAGTGCTATCCATATAGTAGATGTACAAATCATTAAGTATCTGCTGAGTGTCACTAAGAATAGTTATGATATTAGCCCTATCTTTTTGAATTATATCATAGCAGTAAATATCAAAGGTAAACTCAGTAGTATTTTCTGTAGGGATAACACCACTAGGTACGATATACACTAGGGGATACTTCTCATTTTGAGTAGCAAAGTTATATAACTGTTCTTTGAAATCACTACCCACTTTAAATACTTGCTTATGTGCTGTATAGAATGCTGTGATGTGGTTAATTATTGCTTGTAGACTGTTCATAATTCTGCATTTTTATTGATCATGTTTATTTTTTTCTGTACATTGGTTATCTGAGTTTCACTAACCACAGCTGTTACCATCATATTACCACCACCACTAGAACTGCTCACACCTCCTGCACTTACTGTATTAGAATTGTTACCCTGCCCAAATAATGAAGCAGATTGAGGTAACATACTAGCAGTATTACC